>Ga0058701_10003442_pt1 | contig 12517 bp, 12 predicted proteins | sample AgamicOrMae_FD_97039 | JGI IMG/M metagenome (GOLD analysis project Ga0058701, IMG submission 97039) | Agave microbial communities from Guanajuato, Mexico - Or.Ma.e | ecosystem: Host-associated > Plants > Phyllosphere > Phylloplane/Leaf | place: Guanajuato, Mexico | collected 2012-06-04
AATAACGGTTACGTCATCTCCACTGTATAATTGAAACAAATTTTTCTTCTTTGCTGCTCCATATCGAGGCGAAAATCCGAGCACGCCGACAGTCGAGCGATGCAGAAGCCACAACCTGACCTAACCTTACTTAACCTATCTTAACCTAACCTTTAATAACCTAACTTAACCCACTACCGCCCAGAGATGCCATCCGGAAACAGAAAAAAATATTTTAGAGGATTTTTTCAGTTCAGTATTGTAACAATACCAAAAATATCACCCCTCTGGAAACCTGAAATTTAATTATTTAGGCATTTTCCAAAGTTTAAAATTTCGTCTTTTCATTGAAAAAAAAATCCGTCTAATTTCTCTTTAGCTAAATTTCACTCTTCATACTTAGGGCTGTTATGGGTTAACCTACCTTAACCTATCCTGACCAAACTAAAACTGTACTTGACTTAACTCAACCTACCTAAACCTAATTTAAGTTGACCTAACTTCCTTATTGGATGTTTTTAATTCTGAAAATGTGATGAAAGGTTTAATTACGGTGGACTAAAAGGTGAAAAATTACTCCATCTTTAAAACTGATTGGTTAGCATACTAACCCAGAGGCAAGATGGTCTCCATATGGTCGTCGTAGATGAACCGGTAGATGATGTCATAACCATTGAACGACTGCACTACACCAAGCTGTGCAACCGGATTGTTGTGCAACGTAAGAGGGAAGATGCATTTAACGTCATCAAACGTCTGAGACAAATGGTACGTGTTCAAATAGAAGGCGTGCGCTGCAACAGAATTAGAAATCGTTGAAAACAACATCAGTTATTCTTACTTGCCGTCAAAGCCACCTCCGTTGGCTGCTCTACTTACATTTCAAACTGGCGACCGCTCTTGAGGCAGTTCGAAGCAGATGCTCGCTTGCCTTTCTGAATTCTTCCAATTCAACTGGTGCTCCTGCTCCCGAAACCAACTCCGAAATATTCACTCCATGATACAAGTTAGAGATTTGAGTGGAGTGAGCGTGCAAGAGAGGGGACTGAGCAGGGTGAGGGGTGATCAGCAGAAGGGGCCCAGTAAACGTCACATCGCCGTTACGTTTTGCCTGCAAACATGAGCAAGGAAAATGCACACATACCGCAGTATTTAAGACGCACTTTTTGGGCCCTTAAAATCTGGGGAATTCGAGGAGGGGGGTCGCTTAAACACAAAACTTTGGTTGTTACTGCTTTTGATGTAAATAACCCAGACGTGTTTAACCCACAACCGCCTAGTGGTGCCGTTCGGAAACAAAAAACCTTATTTTTAAGGATCTTTTTAACTTAGTATTGTCAAAATTTGAAAAATTTCACACCTCTGGAAACCTGAAATGTAATAATTTAGGCATTTTCCAATGCTTAAAATTGCGCAAATTAGGCATTTTCCAAAGCTTAAAATTGCGCAATTTAGGCATTTTCCAAGGCTTAAAATTGCGCAATTTAATGGAAAAAAATCCTTTGAATTTTCTTAAGCTGTAATTCACTCCGAATACTTTGGGCTGATATGGATAATATGCGGAGCAGCACAGTAATCGAATGACGCGACGTCCCAAAAAAAAGGAGGTTTAAGTTAGGGTCTTCTTATACTTACAGATCGACGGAGATACTCGCCGATACGGACTCCGTTAAGTTGTCCGTCAAGTTCAAGTTGATCAACTCGTAGCGGCGGTGTTGTTCTTAAGTCAAAGGTTTTACGCCCAGTTATGGTCTGCTCGCCGGTTGTAGTAAGAAGGTTGTCATCAGCAAACCGGATGCCGTTCACAAGACCTTGAACGCTGCAAACAACATTGTAATGACATTATAAAGAGATAGTTACAGGACCCCAAAGTTCAGATTAGTCTACGAATAAGATAACTTTCCTGAGAGCTCGTAAGAGAATTCGAATGGGTCAAGGTAGATTGAACGATTACTTAAACAGAAGCAACTTGGCGTCTAGCTTTAAGAAATACGAGGTTGTTACAACTGCATTAAGACATCCTATGCTCTCATATGTACGCCCCGCAGGTTAAAAGAAAAGAACTTGGGTACAGGACGTTAAATACTTACGCAACGCCGCCTAAGAGTTGCGTTTCGCGAAGACTCTTCTTTCCTACGATAGTGAAATTGCCAGATTTTCGCACTGCCTTCTTGAACCACAGTTCCAGCTGCACTCCGTGCAGCGCTACCGTTTGATTCATGATGAGTTTGACAACGTTGACGTTCTGCAGAACGTTGATGGGTCTTGTCATAACGTTTGGCTGATCGATCCGCATGAAATCCTTGGCAAGATCCCGTCCGTTCAACGTCTCCATCACGGCAAGATTATCTGCGGAGAAAACACGTCAGCGCAAACACCACAGGAGCCACCCTTGCAAAGCACCATTCAATTTGGTTAACCCATAAAGCTGTTCTCGAAAGCATGCAAGCATTTTTTCAACGACGAAAACCATTAATTTACATTTGAGTAAAAATATCACCTAAACGTTACCCAGACCAAGAACTCAAATTTTTTTCTGAATAATTTTTAGTTGAAGTTCGAGCGCAGTTACTCTGATTCAAGTAAATTAAATTATTACTGCCACAGCACAAATCTCTGTAATTTATTAGTTGTGCATGCGAGAATGAGTTATGAAATGGGCTACGGTAGAACTTGTCTGAATCTCACGACTTACAGGATGTATGGAATGCATCGAAAGTGTATAGGCCAGTGATTTCTTGGAATTCACCGTCGCGAAGGACCGCTCCAGCAAACGTGGTCAAATCCTTCCCATTAACCAGACCGTTTACTTTCAGACTGCCAATACGCGCGTTCGGAGCAACCAAACCGCCTTTGAAATCGATAGGTGTCAATACGGAGGCCTCCTTAGTCAGCGAGAAATACGTTTCGGCGATGTACGACAGGCTTACTCCATCCACAGTAGACTGAAACAAAGATTCAAATCATCTTTCCACCACAGGACGAGACGATTTAAAAGTAGGCTGCTCTGCAAAGCTTTTTTTTCTTTTTTATTTAACAATAATTCAGTAGTCCCCGGGGAGCAGTGCTCCATAGGGGGGACATGCGATATTTAGGACTGATATTTCTTGGCAAGCTTTATGGTGACTTGAAGCAACGCAGCAGTCTGGTAAACCAATCAAGCTTACATCACAAGGACAAGTTGCGAAGTGCTTTGAGACAGCGCTCAAAGTTTCAGGATTAATAAAGTAGTTTTGCCGTATTCGAGCATTTTAGAGAGCTAATGAAGTAGTTCATATATGATTCAAACTAAAAATCTCGGAGAAAGATGTAGTTCAAACAGGAAAGCTTGCTCAACTGAATCTGCGAAAATCGCTTTTTTCAGTCGTGTTTTCGGGGCGTTCAGAGAAAAAATGCAGCAACACTAAAGGTTTTCAATCACTTTGGGTATTCCTTGATAAATTCACATCGTTTAAAACTGAAAATTCGAACAAAAAATTTTGGTCAAAAATTAAAAAAAAAAGCAAGGGGTACGTACCCCTGGCATTTTTTTCAATTTTTGACCAAAATTTTTTTTCGCCGAAATTTTGATTTTTAAAGTTTAAAAATGATTTTATGGTAATAAAAATAGTTGAAAACGTTGATTGTCGCTTTGTAAGTCGATTAAGCACATAAACAGAAATTGGAAACAGAAGATAGCATAGTTCCGATAAGAAAGCTAGATTAGCTCATTTGGCGAAAATCGCCTTTACAATCGCCTTACTGAGCATTCAGTACAACAATGCAGCAATGGGCAACGTTTTTAATTTTTTTGTAGTGTTTCTCAATGATTTTCAATCGTAATAGAACGAAAATTCAAATAAATATTTTTTGGCTAAAACCTGAAAAAAAAAAACATGGGGTACCCTGTTTTTTTTTCCAATTTTGGCCCAAAAATTACTTAGTTAAATTTGTGATTTTCAAGCCTAGAATCATTGATTTTACGATAAATGAGAGTAAGAACGTTACTCCAGTAACTACCACTCACCATTGTATGGACTGGCCCTTTAAGATGCAATGGGTTCCTAAACGAAATGGGTCTCAAAATTTCGGAGGCCATATCTCGTAGCCAAATCCGGTTGAATATATCTGAAAGACTTTGACCGTTGATCACGCTGACGAAAGGCTCGTTATCCATAGCCACAGAGCCTGAAAATAAGAGGCGAAACGAAAAACATTCAGTTCTTCGGATTTAGAAACTCCGCACTAATAAGACCAAAGCCGATCTCCATGTTAAACTCACAGAGATCAAGATTTATCTGTGGTTGAATGATGCTGATTTTTCCATTGTGTGGTACTCACCCACAACGTAAAGGTTTTCAGGCGTAGACAACGGATTAAGATTGGCGAAGTCACACAAGTCTAGCAGCTTTTCTCCGGCGACAAGACCTGCTGGGTTGAAAACCCCGTCGACCACTAGATAACCGATGGAACATGGTGCTAGGACTGTTTGCTCAAATAATCCGGGTTGGGGCTCCAATAACAGGGCGTTGGAGATGTTCAAACCGCTCAGCAGCCCACCGAGATAAACGGGGTAATACGAGCGCAGACCTCCCTCTGTAAAAGCAGCCATTAACACCCTGTACCGAGAGATTACTGCACCAAGTTCGTACTTACCAAAGCTCACATGCCCTAAGTTCGCGGGCATATCGGTGCGGACTGCATCGGACAGCAATCTCGTCATGTTTACTCCGTTGATGAATCCGTTGCCAACGGTGATGCCAGCTTCAGCTACGACGTATCCTTGGATATCCTGGATTCCAAGAACTGTTTGCTCACCGGTAGTTAGTAGCCAGTTGGTCCACGCATCTTGATCAACGCCATCCAAAGTACCTGCACGAAATATCGATACATTGAAAAAGTAAACGATATGATTTAGGCAGTTGGGAGTTTTTATTCAACTTGCCTTCATACACAAGGTGCCGAACAGAGATCGGTTGACGTATGTTAAGATTCTGCTTAAGAACAACTTCCTCTTCAACAGGCGGCAGAGTTGGCAGCAGGCGCGTGTTTGTATCAGCTTCCTTATCCAGCACGAGGGAATCTACTTCGATCCTGCGATTGAACTTCTTGGGGCCAGTAATAACATAAGGCTTGTCTAAACACAGAAGGTATAAGTTAACAAGGGTTAAGCTGCATTCCAATCGGTTTTCCGACTTGAGCGCCGGTCAACGTGTGCATAGGCAACCCTCGTCGCTCCTATGAATTGAGATTGCCTAACCAAATCTTACCATCTGCGAAAACTGTATCGTCCAGTAGGTGACTCAGAGTGACACCTCCGATGGTTCCCGCTACTTCCATGGTGTTTGATGCCACGCTGCCCTTGACAATCATTGTTCCTTTGACACGACTTAACCCAGGAATATGTTGACCACCTGTGGTAAGCAATACGTCCCGCCAGTGGAGCTCTCCCAGCCTTGTATCATTACTCCATGCCCTGAAAAAAAGACACCGTTATACCATCACCATAATTTTAGACTTCAAATTCACTGCCCCAAGTATTCTAAGTATCTGTAAACAATCCCTCGGAAAAGCTTCATACAAAGATTTTTCTTCATGGTTGTCACCGCCTACTTGATTTCTTTAGAATTCACAGCAGAGTTTGAGAAAAAAGCTTACTTTTCAACGGTGACAGCATCGACGATTTTGTGACCAGTTATTATTTGGTAGCCGTCTAATTTAACAGCTTCGGCGTCAAGGATAGCAAGGTCCACTCCTGAGATCAAGCCTTGGACGGCAGACGAGCCAGATATGGATAGCCCTTGACTGAACGTCTTTGCTGCGGTCAAACGAACTTCCGGCTGCTTGTCTGAGATCCAGTATCGTGTATCCACTCCGTTTATTTGTTCAGACACCAAATTGCCAACCTACGAAAAAAAAAAATAATACAAAACGGCGAGTTCGAAACGCATCTTTTTCTTCCCAAATTCAACTTAAAAGTTAACTATGAGTAATTATCGCGAAACCTTGAAGTAACAGCACAAAGTACCTTTAGATTTCCTTCGAACACAATGTTGGCCAGTACATCTGGACTATCAAGCCTAAGGCCATTTTTCAGAGTCTGTATTAAGGATAGACTTCTGGAAGGGTCTACGAAATCGGTTGCCTTGAGCTCCACTATGTTGACCGAAGAATGCACGACAACATCACCTGCAAAAACAACGGATTTAAAAATAAAGAAAAAAAAGAAAAAAAAACAATGTATAGAGGGACAACTTGAGTTGTTGCGCAATGGCAGAAGATAAGTTTTGTACCGTTTCCGTTTTTGCAACAAAAATGAATCCAAAATCAGTTGAAAATAATAATAATGGGGAAAAAAGGCGCCCAGAAACTCACCTGCGATATCAAACGGTTGATCAAATTGGATTACAGGGGGTCTCTTCGGCTGAGCGCTAGTATCCAATCCTAGGATAGTCCCCTGGATGTTGACACTATCCGTGATGGTCAGACGGTCGATGGTTTTCAATCCGGTCACTACATTCTTAGTTGACCCGTTGGTGGTGAGCACCTCCAGCTGACCATTCTTGACACGGATATCACAGAGTCGTTCGGATACCTCAAGGAACGACGCGCTCACAGGTCCAGCCGAAACAATTTTACCGGGTATCACCAACGATGGCTCTGAGATATCCACAAGATCCTGGATATCCACTCCGGATAGCACACTAACGTTCACGTTGTAGGTCGATAAGGTGTCAAAGGTCACATCACCTGAAAACCAAAACAATATCAGGTTACTTCCATACATTTCAGAACGGAGTTTTTTATGTCTATCACCACATATTCCACGTTCTTAATTAAAAAGACAAGTCCTGCTACAAACAGTAACAAAAAACACGAGTATTCTTTAACAAAAATATAAGAAAAATGAGAAATCTGAAACGCTTATTACGAAGGGCACGATTTTCTTAAATTATAATGGGGTGAAGTTTTGGTACTTACCGCTCATTTCCTGATAAGTCTGGTCCGTTTTCAGAGCATTAGCAACAAGGCGGGCTATCCTAGTTCCACCAAAGACGTTGACCACCTCCAAGTAATTCACTTTGAGGGAAGACAGCTCCTGAGGTACTGTCCATTCGGGAGCCTGAGGCTTAGGGCCGCTATGCACGTCCAGCTCAAAACCGTTGATCATCCCACCCACGCTCAGATCTCCTACATAGACCGCGCTGCCCAACAGCGGATCTGCAAAGAAACAAGTTTAAACGGACGCCATAAAACAGGAGCTTACATTCTCGCGGAACTTACATTTCAGGTTTTGGTTTCCTTGAAGAAGCAGAAGTTCTTCTTTATTGAAAGGGACTCCGTCGACGACAGCAGCTGTCAGAGAAGGTGAAGACACTTGGGAAGTCACCACCAGAGGGCGGTGGAGGGCGGAGGTGGTGAGACGGTTCACCAGAGACGACGCTGGGATGCCCGCGATGTTCTCGCTCTGGAGGTTGCCGAGGACGGTGACTGAACTGAACCGGAGAGGTTCTCGGATCTCCACGTCGGCGTCCAGAAGGACGATGTTGTTCAAGAACGCGTCCAGAGGCTCACCGTTCAGATAATCAACCCGGGTTCTCGCTAAGTTACAACCAGATTTGTCGCATGCGGCGGACAGCTCATTTGTGACGAGACGAGCTGCAACAAACATACATGAAATCACTGAAAGATGATTGAGCCCGTCCGGCCTATTTAAGGCTGTGTAAGAAAACACCACCCGAAGGGTATTCTGTCTTTCTCTCTTATGAAAGCTCCAAGATAGACATAGAACATCCTCGGGTGCAGTTTTCGAACGCGTCCTAGAAAAGCGCCCATTCGTCACCGAAAGCGTTAAAAACTGTTAAGAGATTGAAATTAAATTTTGTTCGCCTCTGGTTTAATCTTCATTACAAGGTTTAAAGACATACAGCAGCGGATATTAGGTAAACTTAGTGCAGGTTAACCTTAGGTAGCTTAGGTTTCTCGCTCCGCTACAGCATTGCGACTAAATATGGATCACAAGAGGCATCGAATTTTAATTTTAAAGAATTAGACAATGGATCAAAAAACTTACCTCCTGAGAGATTGGTTCCATCAATTCTGACTGCGGTGTTTGCCTTTTTGATCGCATCATCGAGGTCAGCTGACTGTCGATTAAGCAACGCTTGCAGTTCGACCATGTTGTGCATATAGCTGGAGTCCATCGATATCCCGTCCGATTTCAGCTGTCAACGAAACCGAAAATTAATAATAGATCATCATTTAATTCCTACCTCTGGTGAACAACCTTCCATCAACAAGCCAAGTGAGAGCGAATGAAGAACCTATCCTATCACCAAACCCACTAACTTAAGTGTCTTAGTCTTGTGCCTCGCTCTTGTTCCACCTCGCAGATACAAAATCTGTAGCGGCATCAAGCATGGCGAACGATCCGCTACGTTGGGTTTAGCGTCTACAATCTCGCCTACTTGGCTGGTCAACTCAAGGTAAAAAACAATTACAGAGTACAACGTTTAAGTTCAATGTAGAAATCTTGCGATTTGAGACTTACCGCGCCAACAGCCAAGGTATTCAGGTTCGAGTTCCCTCGGAATTCCAGATCGGTATTAATCGTAATCACCGGACTGTCCCATCTGGGTGCCTTCTCGAATTCCTGGATAACCTTATTCAAATCGTCGTTCGCGAGTGTATTTTGGCTGCGTTGGCACCACTGGAGGACGTCTTGGCGATGCCTTTCCACGGGATTGTCGTGCGCGAACTCCAACTTAAGCACATCGGGTTGGTTGCCAGGGTTTTGCCGGTTAGCCACAGCTGAAAACAAGCCGCATCAACATGCTTAGACGAGGGATGGGATTGATCGTTAAACGTCATTGCCAGACCTGAATAAATCTATCTTCTCGTTGCCACAAATAAGCGCCACAGAGTCTTATCACAACTATTTCGTAGGGTTAGGTTATAGCGTGGTAGATTTGATTTACTGTTTCCATCTTCGAGATATCGAGGTATCGAATCCGACTTACTTAGCAAAGCGTTGCCATCCAGCGAGAACGCCCGAACTGAAGCCACGTTTTCTCTCAAAAACGCCAGAGATGAGATCGGAACTTCGACGAAACGCCAACCATTAAATTGGAATGCCTTCAGACCTTCGTAGTACAAGACAGCGAATAAAACGAACTCTCCGTTCGGACCCTGCACATGAAACAAAAAATTTTGATACGTACAGGAAAATGTAAGTCATCACTTAAGCCCTTAACCTGAAGCGTGCACGGTGAGAGCAACAAGTCCACTTTAAATGGGGATAGTGTCTACATGTCTTGTTCATGAGAAGAATAATTGAACACAATAAGTTGAAATAAAACGTTCGCAATTGGAGTGTTAAAAGCACATCTTCACCACGAATCAATAAAGACAAGCAGAGATGAAAAAAAATAATTCTTCAGCACGGAATATTATACTACTCACCGAATATGCTTCCCAACGACTAACAGCCTCAAGTTTGAAGCTCTGAAACGGAACAAAGTCTCCGTCGGATAACTTGTAGATAACGGAACTAGTTAAAACGTTCGGCGTTCCGTCAACATCTGAAAATAAAATGCAGGTAAATGTCGAATCTACTTCAGCACTTCAAGACAGAATCAAGAATGAAATAAAACTTACCTCGTTCAAAGCCATTAGCGACAGCGAGAAATATTTGTTGGTTTAAAGTGAAGAATTTTACGAAGGTGGCAGCATGTGTGCGAATACGGCGATGCATAACAAATCGCCTTTCCTGAAGAGAATACTTCCAGATTTCCGAGTCAATATCCGTGTTACCTGCAATCAGACATTTAATAGATAACTTTTCGCTATCAAAAATAACAGACCCAGAATTCTTTCTAAATTTCCAACGTAAATTTTCCCTTTCATCATATTTTAATTTTTAATTGCACGATGATTAAATACATATAATTTATAACCCCTTAGGTTTGGTTAGATTAACCAAGATAACGCCGAGAATCAAGCAACGTCTGATGGTTAGGCAACCATCAGGCGAGACTAACTAAAGCTAAGTCAAGCTAAGTTATTGTGTAGCTCCACTGTCGCTCCGTTTGCCATGGCGACGTTAAACAAAAGAAGTGGAAAATTCAGCCTTTCGAATTTACAGAGCTCGTACCTGATTGGTCCATGTACTTAGCGATGGCTAGAAAAACAGTGCTATTATCTTGGATTAGTGAAATGCTTCCGGCAGCGGTCGTTGGGATACTCTGAACGACGTCGAAATGTTTGTCCGTCCATTCGATTATTTTGACATCAGTTTCGAAAGCGCGGTCGATGTTGGGACTGTACTTAGCCGATGCAACAGCCAGGAAGTGCCGCCCTGGAAGACCCCTGACACCAAAAACAGTCGCAACTTACTACAACCAAGTTCTAATGTACAGTCGAGATCAAAGAGCCAATTTTCTCCATGTATTTTAATGATGATTTGTATGGGCAAACACAATTTAACCCACTACCGCCCACCGAACGTTTGCCGTTCGGAAACAGAAAAACTCATTTTAGAGGATCTTTTTAGTTCAGTATTGTCACACTAAAAAATAGCATCCCTCTGGACACCTGAAATTCAATAATTTAGGCATTTTCCAAAGCTTAAATTTGCGTAATTTAATGGGAAAAATTATCCGAATTTTTATTAAGCTAAATTTTACTACAAATACTTTGGCCTGTTACGGGTTGATATCCGTTCTACCTACCGCGAAATTAATTCTAAAATGAAATTAAATCGTGGAGTTAGAGAAAGTTAAACGCATACTCTTAGCCCCTCACTGAAGATTTGTCTAAAAAAAACTGATTAGCATTCTCAAAATAAAAACAGAAAAAAGGGGACCCCTGCAAGAACGAAGCTTTGATAAAAGCCAGTACGGTTTGTCTTTAATTCTGAACTCTCTGAAAATATCTAATAAAATGGGTTAAGCGGGTTAATTAATTATCAAAGGCTTGAATCAATTGTCGACCGAGCTCTTTCACGTACCAAAATTCTACGTCAGAGGCTTTGACAGTCGATAACGTCTGCTCGTGTGTAGATGTCCTTCATTTAGGGTGTAAACTCCCGAGCCTCCTTCGTTATTGTCGCCGTCAGCTTCGGCAACAACCAAGTATAGCTTGCCGTCAATTTGTCGGACATCCACGTCGAGTCCGCGGTAGGTAGGCACACTGTCGACCGCTACGAATCCCTTGCGTTTCTGACAACAAAAGGAAGTTCGGTAAAAACCGTTTTCTTCGCAGAGTAAGTAGTTTAACTTACCATAAGACGATAGAGCACAAGTTTGTCGGCAAAAGCCGAAGGGTGAGATTCCAAGGCAGCAGCGTATGTGTGTCCTTCATACTGGAACAGAATCAGATCGGCCGGGTACTGCGTTGGGATCTTGGAGAACTCTGTCAATCCAACGAGACGATAGATACCTGCGCAGATTCAATAACTCGTGAGAGCTGCTAACCATTTTGTCAACGGAATTCCCCTCATATCTGAAGGATAATTAACCAAGGCACGCACCTGACCCGTGGTAACTCACTACGTATCCCAACTGAATCTTGCATGTTAGCTTAGTGCTAATAATCGGCGTTGACTCTGTCCACTGAGTTAATGAGCAAAGAAAAGCAATCGAGACCGACATGACAGGTCTGAAGTTACAGGTTAATTTGCGCATTGAAACTTCATAACAGGTGGCGGGTTGGGAAATTACATTAAAAAAAGGCATTAAGATCAAATCAATAACTCAAAACAGTCAAACCAGGGATGTGAGTGAGTTGCAACAGAAGTTGTCAAACGAAGCGGGGTTATGTCGTTCAGGTACGCAGCATGGGTTTGAGCTTACCACACGATCAGTGAAATACTTCTGCAAAGATGTGGAACAAACGGATCTCTCTTTACGATCACCAGACTCCTCATTGTAATCACAGTTGAGACACATAGTTTCAGAACAAGTTGCACGATTCTGGTGTCAAGCCCCTGCGGGTTCCACGAGGCATGAGAGGATTTTTCCTCTCATGCACGAGGCCACGAGGTTTTAAACAAATTTCGCGCAGTTTCATTCACGGCCTTGCATTTACCTTCGTTCTCGAAAGTCATAAATCGTCTGCTTTGTTTACTTCACCAGACGTCAACAGCTTTTATTTGAAAGTGTCATTTATCCTTAGTTTACCTGAAAATGACTAATCGTAATAACCTTGAAACTCAAGTGGAAGAGATGGAGATGTTAAAGTCGATATTTTCTCAGCCGGGAGAATTCCGGGAAGACAGGGAGTCCTGTTCCGCTGTCATAGCATATGTCAAAGGAGGTTATGAATTTTCTCCTCCACCTTTGGTATATTCATTAAATTTAAATATAGAAAAGGTAAGTACTAAGAAGTTATGATTTATGGTAATTTTGTGTCAAAATCCATATTGTTGTGAGTAGTGTTGCTTACACATAACCAATTTGTATTTATAGGTTAGAAGAGATAATTTCCAATAGCACTTTGACAAATATGATGTGTAGAAAACACTGTTCATATTTTTATAAAAAAAAAAGCAAAAAAAAAA
>Ga0058701_10003443_pt1 | contig 12516 bp, 6 predicted proteins | sample AgamicOrMae_FD_97039 | JGI IMG/M metagenome (GOLD analysis project Ga0058701, IMG submission 97039) | Agave microbial communities from Guanajuato, Mexico - Or.Ma.e | ecosystem: Host-associated > Plants > Phyllosphere > Phylloplane/Leaf | place: Guanajuato, Mexico | collected 2012-06-04
ATGCCTCTTGCCTCGCTCCACCGTCGTTTCACTCGATTTGACGACGAAAGGTTGAACCAAAAGGTTAAAATTGATACCCTAAAAATTATAGCCTTTCTCTAAAACTCGTCCTTTCAAGGGGAATCTAAATATAGTCCTTGGTACGCATTGATGTTGACTTTACATCGGCCCAAGAAACCTTGTGGCTACCTATGCTATGTGATATTGCATGCCCTTTTCAGTCTTGTCTTTCAGGAAACTTAAGCTAATCGAAAAAAGCGTATGCAGTGGAAGAAAAAGTTCATATCTTTTTGTAGCCTAAAAGTCTTTGGTTGGCACTAACTATTTAGGAAGTTTAAGCGAAGTTCACTTAACAGTTCGGTGAACTGGTCCAATTAAGGTTAGCTCGTATGAAGCAAGGTTAAAGTTCGGATTGCCTCTATGACGAAAATCGTAGACGTCGGTATCTTTATAGACCGTGTTAAGTAAGGAGGTTTTTACTGCTCTCGTTTATTAAGTGTTACTCAAGCCTCGTGGGAAAAGAAGAGCAGGTTTTAAAGCCCTTTCAAGAGGAGTTATTAATTAGGTTTGCGTGGAGATAATGTTCTTAGAGGGGCGATATATGTAACGAGTCGAAGTGAAAAGAAAAGTCAAAACCTCATTTCTTAATTTAACATTCTCCTGGTATATTTTTTATGGGCCGAGCTATCTGCAATTATTCTTCAGCGTGTCGATACTCTTCTACAGCAATTTTTTTCCTGATTTTGGCTAGGAAGAGATCGATTCAGCTTAGTAGAATCATGTTCTTTTTGATGATTTTAGGCTAAATCGGTTTGAGTTATTTGGGTTTGCATTGTGTTTCGGTTATGATGTGTTATGGTGGGGAAGGTTAGGTTATGTTGGGTGTGCTTACAATAGATTAGGATAGGTTGTGTTAGATTATGCCAGGTTGTGTTTGTGCTTGGTGGCGTTGTGTGAGATTGTGTCGGTTTAGGTTATTTGTTTAAGTTGCGTTGATTTTGGGTGGATCGGGTTAGGTTTGGCAAGGCTGTGTATATTAGGGCTGCACAGTAATCATTAACCCTAATCCTGAGAAGTCCCATATCTGTTTTAATTGTAAAGGTAACACAGGAATAGAACGCAATTTTGTTATTTTTGGAGATAACCCTATAGATAACTATAATAAAAAATTGATAGCTCTCGACGAGACCGTTTCATTGATACAGGTGTTAATAGGTTTATCTTTAAAATTAACCAAATAACGCTCTCCCTCTGTTTTTTTTATTCATACCGAAACCAGGTATAGGACTTCCTAAAACAGCAGTTCGATTTCACTATGTAAATTATGGTGTTAGTTTTAGTTAGGTTAGTTGTATCAGGTTCGGATTGGTTGATGTTGGTGAATACATCTTTGAGATCCCTTTCCGACGTAACGCCATCCAAACAACACAATAAGGAACACCACAAATGAAAAGAGAGAGACGATGACGAGGCGGAATCCCAGATGAAGTAAAACGAGACAGCAACCTCTCGAGAATTGAATTAGACCGGAATTTCGACCGCTTTTCTTCGCTATGACGGCTGCTTCGAGAGATCCACTGCAGCTTAGTCCTACGCGTACCCCTTCTAATACCACTCGTTATCACACACACTTCCTGTTGATTACCCCCGTCTTATGACACTAAAATTTTTACTATCGGAAGTCGTACAAAATCCTATTAATTGATGTTATTATACGGAGTCTGGATCAAGTAACAATGTTCCCTAAATCGACATTTATGGCCTGTAAAATGTACCGTAAAATTGTGGAACGGGAATTTTTCATCTCTATGTTACACCTCGTATCGCATTTCATGGCTATGCGCGCAATCTACCTTAACCTAAAACCTAATCCCACCAAGTTTGATATACCGCTTTTAAAGAAGCCTCAGACTTGGCGACCCAAGCGGTAGCAAAGCTTGGTACGATGCACGTAACCTAATCTAAGCTAAGCTTACTTCATTAAAGCCGTAGGTCACTAATGAAAGATTAAACCAGCATGGCACACAATAGGTACTATGCTGTAAAGATATAATCTTTAATTCAGGTGCAAGAAAAGTCCAATCAACGATCTGGAAAGAATTTCAGTCCAATTTTCATTGAATTTCAGACATCGTGCTTATTTTTAGAACGATAACTGAAATTCTGTGAATATTTGGACTAATTTTTTTCAGACCAATGATATGACTTTTGTTGCACTGGAATTTAAGATTCTATTTTCACCGAGTGGAAAGTGCCACCATTCATATTTACATTGTGTCTATAAATAGAGATCCGATTAGCGGACCTCCAGGGGTAACAATCTTGGAATCTGACGTCGTTTTATGGAAAGAGTGACGTCAGACAGGAGTGCATCGGACTGCACTTTCCGCTGACGTCAAGGTCAAGACGTCCACTGCGCGTCTCAGCTTCTCAACCGAGACGTCGCATCGACCAACCCCTTTCAAGACTGTAATCACAGCCGTTCCGCTAAAGAGGCCTATATTAGAGATGCTTCCGACTAATTTTTCATCCTTGCAGCGCGATTTTTCATACTCAGAGGCAAGAGTCGATGAGTTGCAACTTCGCTGAATATCACCTGAGGCACATCCGAAATCATCCTAAGTTTTAGATGCTGCATTTTCTACCTTACTTCAGGCCTGTATTCTAGAAGTATAATGTCCCATCACGTATGTCTCTGTTGTCGATATGAGCGTGACACCCTGGTACTTGACCTTAGGTAAATGAACTTCACCTAACGATCGCTGATGACCTAATGATGGCAGTTCGGCTTGGCATCAAACAAGACGACATCTAAGACCGATCGAGATTGGCACGTTGCACGAGACCTAACCTGAGTTAGCCTAACGTAACCCACGGTGGGTTGGACGTCTTCAAGGTTATGAAAACTTTAAACAGGAAAAAACAAAGAAAAAAATGCAATTTTAATAATTGCACGAGCTTGAAGGATAGCAGCGCATTTTTTGGAGACTTGAACGCACGGAAAACCGTAGGGATCGCGCAGAGACGCAAAAATCTTTTGGAGACCCAATTATCCATTTGAACGTCTTCTCAGTATGCATTAGAAATTCTCACATGTATCGTATTCACTGGCCCGCAAGGATTCGCAAGGAATATTCAGGCGGTTAATTCAAATTTACTTTTTATTCAAATGTGAGGATTTGGTCGGCAAATCTGAGTTAATTTTTCGTTGGACTCGGACGTCTCGTCCCCTTTTCCGGTCGACATCCGTTTCCGGTCGACGCGGCGTCGGCAGGCGACACTTATTCGCTGGGAACAAGGCTAAGGGCCGCAAACATTCCCCAAAATTGCGTCGTGACACACAGGATATGGTTTGTCACTTTCAACTTTCGCGCCCGTCCATTAACACCGGAATTATTTTTGGACGTTTTTTCGCCAAAACTGGAGGTGATTAAAAATGCGCTGGATCTGGAAAACAGTCGACTTGGTAAGGTGAAATTCAGGTCATAAATTAGATATTAGTACTCATTTCCCGTGGAAAATTTAATGTTCCATTTCCATGGCGTATTTGAGCGTAATCAGGCTTGGCGACAGCAGAACATCGACAGCGAAACGTTGTTGCAAGGCACCAAACCTTATTAACCGATATTTGCCCACTGGGCTGTTATCGACCCATCAAAAATATCAACTTGTATGCAAAATTCTCCCAAAAATCACTTATTTAAAGTAAAAAGGTAACTCTAAATTTGCCTAAATAAAAAAATTGATCATTTCAAAAACACCAATTTGCAAAATTTTGGCCCAAAACGTTTTGATTATTCCCTTAAATTAATTTTTTCAAACTTCCTTTGGGCACAAATCGGTTAACGTTTCGTTAATCCTCATAACGTTGTAAGCGGCATCAGGCTTATTGTTGTTAGGCTATGTTGCCTAAGGTTATGCTTTGTGCCTTGCTGCTCCGTTTGGCTTTGCAACGGAAGAGGAAAATCTAACCTGTCAAACTTACGTTGTAGCGAAACTTCTTGGCAGAAAGCGACCGTGTTCTCCGTGAGTGGCGGAGAAGTGTATAGTGCAGGGAAGGCTTTGCCATGTTGAACCATTTCGAAACGAAAGCTTCCGGATGAGCGGTGCGCGGCTCGAAGCGCCAGACCGTAACACTCGTCCCCAACTCAAGAAATACTTTGGCAAGACGCCATGCGTTCGTCATAATTATAAATTCTTTGCGAAAGAATGGCGGCAACTAACGGCAGGTCACAATCCAATCCTACGCACTTTATTGGTTGGTGCCCCCCACAACAAAACGGATTCTTCACATTTTCACCGCGCACTACACAGTAAAAACAAAACACCCGGTTTGGGGAATGCTATACCTGTTTTTGGAGTGAAACTAAAACGGGATTACGTATTTTGGCAATTTTTCAACATAAACCTATGTTCAGCCACATTAATGGAAAGCTCTCGCCGAGACCTTTTGAATGATATGGCTGAACGTAAGTCTATCTTGAAAAATAACCAAAATACGTACTACTTCGTTATTTTTCAAGATAGATCTATGTTCAGCCACATCAATGGAAAGCTCTCGCCGAGACCTTTTGAATGATATGGCTGAACGTAAGTCTATCTCGTAAAATAACCAAAATACGTACTACCCCAGTTTTAGTTTCCAACCCAAAACAGGTATAGCATTAGCATTCCCCAAAACGAGTGGTTTGTATTTACTGTGCTACCATTTTCCCCCAATATTTAAAATGAAGTAATTCCTTAAAATAGTCATGGTCTTTTGCTTTAAGACTTTGAGGCTAAAAAAATTCGACCTAATCGTAAGGAAAACCCAACAGCGTTTTGTGCACATGCAGAAGTTAGGCTAAGTTACGCGAGGGTAGGCAATCTAAAGGTTAGGAAGGTTAGAGTAGGCAACCTTAAGAAGGGTATGAGGTAGGCTAATTAAAGTTAGAGTAGGTAGGTTTGACTAGAATAAATCAGGAACTAATTGAGGATAGACTAATCCGTTCGGCTGATTTCAGCTGAAGTTATTGATAACTTAACGGTGGAAAGTAGAATGCATTAGTTTTGGAAGAGAACTTTCAGCCTTGCAATGCGTTGAATTCCAATGTTGGCAGACGCCGAAACAAAGCGCGAAACTCACTATTTATAACTCACAACCGCTTTCGTCAAGTATTCCCGCAGACGTTTCCGATTAGGTCATCTGCTTAGCGATTAAGGTTCTTCCGGCACTATTACAAACAACGTTTGCGATGCAATAAATGGAGTGAATAACTTCAACGCTAGGCACTTAAATCAGCTCTTACTCAGCCTCACCTTCGACTCCATTTACGAGAGCCCGCTTTAACATCACTTAATTTAGGACGTGTGTTAAAACTCAAGTGACTGCTCTAAAACAGCAGGACTTTTACAACTAGTACAAACAACCCTCGCAGTTTTAAAGTTTTGCGGCATCATAAAGAAGAGTAAGATTTCTCGCGGTTAGAGAGCTCGGGCTTCCCCTTCATTACAGGAGTATTTACCCTTTTTTAAATAATCGCATAAACAAACATTTTTGATCCATTCTCTCGATATGTTTTCTGTCCTGAAATGGGAGAAATGGATTTTTTTCTCATAAAATTTGGCAGAATTGATATTTTGATGGTGACTTGTTCTAGTTTTAAAAATTATTTATGAAAAAAAATGCATTTTTGTTATGGAAAATTCTGCTTTTAAGCTATTTCAAATTTCGCTTTTTTTACATTAATCGAAAGTATTTGATTTTTTTAAATATTTACCTGTTTGAACTTGTATCATTTTTGGGGGGGATGAATCAAAATTAGTTGTTTAGGTAGAAATACGCCCCAATATTGTATATGCAATTATTATGTGGTGTATGAAGGGCTTAATATCTCTCAAAGTTGGGTATCTTTGAAATATCTTCGGTGTTTTGTAGGGTGACCCTTTTCACGAGATGGAGACTGGAAGCCAGGCAATTCACGGACTACTCGTTCCATTTTTTCGCAATCTCCTCGATATTGCAGCCGTGATCCGTAAGATAGATATAAAACTCAAATCGTAAAGAAAGTTCGTGTGAATTGGTGACTTTCACGCATCTTCACGTACCTCGCGGGACGATTCAAACCATCGGTTTCTTCTACACCTGCACGGCGTTGATACTTTCACTGCAACTTAATGGTATGCATGCACTTGGAAATACGAATCGTAGGCGAGGACGCTTTTCTTTGATTTAATAATTATTTTATTATTAAATTTCTTAAAAATCAAGTATTTGCTATAAAAAATCAAGGCGTATTGTCATCGTTTGAATTAGGTCTAGTTGCGATGACAGATTTTTTATTACATTGTATGAAGCATTTTAATATTCTTGATATAGGCTATATAACCTTCTTATTATTCAATGCACTGCTTGAATATTCTTGCTTACGTATTCTGCTTATATGTAACCTTTTTCACATGGTACTGGCTCCTTAATTAGGGTTAGACAAACGCAGGACTATAAAAAAGGTTTATCTATAATTTTCGAATACGAATTTTGAGTGGTTTAAAAAGGCGATTTTGAGAAAAACTCTGCACAATATCTCAAAATCTCTTAATTTTATAAAATTTTATCTTCAAGAATATATCATTATAATCGTCTAGCAGAATATTTTTTGGGGGGTTTACAGAATTTTAAGGACAGAAAAGCAGTGTAATCCTTATGGAATGCATCCACAAAAGAGCTAAATTTTAAATACACTATTTCTGGAGCCTTTGGTCTTGACTATCGATAACTCGATCGTATTAATCGAAATCGATTTCATGATGCCTAGATTGTTGTTACCAGCTACGTCAGACTCGCAGCTTCCTTGTAAAGACGGAACGCGCTTCTGGGAGGCAGAGACGAAGAAAAGAGAAGGGCTACTGATTGTAGTCTAACAAAGCAATAAAAAGACTCGGAGCTCGAGAATCTCTCCGTAAGACAGGGGCATAGCAGCCGTCCGTTACTTATCAGATGCACATTTGACACGCTTGCGTCCAGCAACTTCCATAATCCGTTTAATAGCGTTCTTAATTCTGTTTGTTTTTCTCCTTTCTTTCCGACGAGTATACAGCAGTCTACAGTAGCTCAGCCTGAACTCTTAGCTGATACAAGTCAGGATCCCTCGTGGCGTACCTAACCTAGCTTAACATAACCTCTCGTAATTTAACCAAAACGCTTGTAGCTTGACATACCTTAATCTCCCACCGCCCAGCGATGCCGTTCGTAAACAGAAAAAATTATTTTAGAGGATCTTTTCAGTTCAGTATTGTCACAATTTAAAAAATATTACCCCTTTAATAACCTGAAATTCAATAATTTCGTCATTTTTAAAGCATTAAATTTCGCATTTAAAAGGAAAAAATCCTTCCTGTTTCTCTTTAGCTTAATTTTACTCCAAATTCTTTGGGCAGTTATGGATTAATTACTCGTAATTTGACGTAGTCTGAAGCGCCACTCACTTCTTGGAGGCTTGTCCGTAAAGTATAAGCAATCAGCATCAGGCTTGGTAATTATTAGGTTAACTTAGGTTAAGTCCCTAGTGCCTCGCTCCTCTCAGCTGAGTAAGGTGGAACACAAGGTGGAAATTAAACTTTTTTCGTTACTATGCAGTATCTCTCTGCAAAAAAGCTATAACATTAAAAGTAGCCCGTTTTTGAAATACAAAATTTCCGAAAGAAATATCGATAAATCTGTCATAAAATGAACGGTATGCTCCTAAAGTTTAATTTCCTCCTTGAGTCACTTTTTAGCGGATTAAGCTTTGGATGCCGGTACACGCCGTAAATGCGTTTCCCATCGCTCATCCCAGCATCCAACCCTTTACCATGGACCGACCCGACCAGCGCGGCGCCGCCGGAAGAAGTTGTTCTCTCGCCCACTTCACTTAATTGCTCCCACAACTCATAATTGACGCTTATTTCTCTTCTTCAGAGACAAAAAATGTTTTCAATCAATAACGCAGCTTCTGTTGTATCCCGAAAAAAAGAAGACATTGGAAGATTCTTTCTTTTCTACTTTCGAATCTGATCTTAATCAGTGAGTGGTAGGCCCGCCTATCATACTCGCTCTCAAGGACTCTTTTGTATCGTCTAATTTGTGGATTTCACTTTTTTCAAGTGCTCCACATCTGATCTTGAGAGACTCCGTCGATCGACTTAAAGTTAGTTCACCGTAAGATCGAGTTACTCGCGCCTCGGCGGCGGCGACCACGCCTATCTTTAAAGATAGCCCGTTTCGGGATCCTTAACAAAGTCCTGTCTGACCTCGATTTTCATTATATAACACTGAATAAGGTCTCTTAAATTTTTGTTGTGTCTCGGGCTGATACTCTGTGAAATTTGAAGTTAGGTTTTTCGTCACCAACAGAACAAAACGACAGTGTAGCGAGACCCAAGGTTCTTAAAAGTTGACCTATCTGTTGTAGCCTATGTCGTTACCTCTCATGGAGTGATTATGCTAAACAAGGATGGACTAGTGGAAAATACGATCTTTTAAAGTTTATTCTCAATCCTAATGCACTTGTTTCGGACCAAAGGAACTATCTTCTTGAATTTAATTTTCTGAACAGAACTTTTGGGTGTCAAGCAAGAAGCGAGTATTTTATATCTGATTAGAAAATTGAACTTAGGACTCTTATTTAGACCACACAAATGTCTGTGAGGTAAGTAAAGCAACTTGTCAGGCAGATTTGTAACCCAAATGTCTATCTGGGGTGAACAAACCAGTTGGTGTCTAGTGAGAGACTTCAACGCTCGGGAAGACTAGAGCCCTAAAAGCTAGAGAAGCGTCAATAGTAACGCCTGCCAGGGGAGCCGCCATGAAAGGCCCAATGTATTCCTTACAGCAAAATGGGACTCAACAATGGCGGCTTTGGATTTCTTTCCCACTTCTCTACTTTCTCAGGACTCGAGGGTAGACCTACAAGTTTAGGCCAGTGGGGTGAATGAATAGTCGAGCAATAATTTGTTTATAATCTTCACCACATGTGTAGGTAGCTATAATGTATTTTAAATACAGCAGAACGGTTAGATATAAAAAGAAATTAAAATCCACGCGCAACTTTACTCCGTTCTTTACTATACAAGTACTGTTTACTCTTTACTCCAAGGCCCGTTTCTTATCAAAGATCGAAATACTCTTCGTGAGCCGGGACATTTTTTTCTCTCAAAAGACTTTTTCCGGAAGTTTTGGACAGATCTAATTACATGGCTTACAAGCCGGCGTCCGAAATGGAGACTGTTCAATTATCAGTTTTTTGGAATGTCTTCCCGTTCCTCGATAGACATCGTTTCTTACAACATCCATTTTTTGTTTCGGCGAGACGACTTTAGCCATAGTCATCTATAAGATTTACCGCGCTTTTTTTTTCTTTCTGGTTTCACTTTCCGGATAGTAATCCATCTAAGAGTGCTTTTAAAAGTACCTTTTTCGCAGACGTAATAGTTTTTTTGTTTCTTTGTCAAAGCGGAGCCTCCTAACACTCGCGCAGTAGACTTCACCAAGCCCTGTCAGTGATGTTCCTGGGGAGCTTATCTATGGGAAAATATCAGATTTCTTATAAACAGAATATGATCGTCACATTCTGCAGCGGAATCAGCACACTCCCTATGTTCCTTTCAATTTTTTTTTTTGTTTTTTAAATACAAACACAAATACAGTCGGTTCAGCATGAATTTCTTAAAGGACATTTTCATTTTCCATCCAAAACTCTTAAAATCTCAACCTTTTGAGAGGTTAAAAAACCTGATTATGCCGAAGGTTAGAGTAGGTGAATTTTAGGTTTAAAGGAGTTAGTTTCACTCGATAGGTTTTAAGAGTAGTTACGAATGTGATTCACGGTTTCAGCGCCGAGACTCTGCCATCATAATACTTTGTAAGTAGACATGAATGGGGTAGAGATTCTCACAGGAAGGGAGGCGGCAACTGCCATAATACCCTTGGATCCCACCAATCAACATTGCTGGTTTCTCGAATCCCACCAATCAGCGCACTTCGCGGGAATAAGTTGTTGCCTCTGTCCCTTTTAGGCTCTCTGAAATGGCGTTTAAATACAAGGTGAATCCAAAGGCCCAAACAAAAAGTTCTTCCCTAACATACGTCATGAATTTTTGATTTTTTGTGGTCAACTTGACGTGTGGCAAGATCAGATCCCATACAGTGGACTGACAGTTCATTCACTGAAATATTTCAACATAACCTAATCTTGTTTCCCATTTTTTGGATTTTTCACGACGGCCAGGCTGTTGTGAGAGGCGGGCTCAGCCTCGGCAATCAGATCGTGCTGGAGTATTACTTAAGTGGCCACATTGCCGCAAGCCATAAAAAAGGAGGGCTTTTGCCGTCTTGAAGTGGACCTTTTTAACCTATTTATTTATTTTTTTGCGTTTGTGGCATACGGCTACACATTTTACTTTTACTTTTCTGGGAGAGATTTTATCGGAATGTCTCAAGGGAACGTTCTACTCTAAAATATGACCTCAAAAATCGTAATTTGGTGAGGTAAACATGCACACACATACAAAATTAAGCTCGCTTTATGGAAAAAATGCAGGAGACATACATTTGAAGCACGACCTTTGACTCTCAGGTTCACGAAATGTGAAGGAAGATCCTTCGGAAGATCGGTACACGATTGTTTTTCCTTCGATTAAAGTACATCCCTTTTGGGGAAACTTCAAAATCATTTCAGTTTTCTTCACCCCCAGGGAAATATAGCTTTTGTCGAAAAAAACTGATTTTTTACTCGAAGAAAGGTTGACCAATAGACTTGAATTATGAATAAAGACTTCTTTAACTGTGAATAACGTAATTTGGTAAAAAATTATAAATAATTAAAATAAGATAAACTTGTTTTTAAACACGAAGAAAACGCTTGCAGCTCTTTTTAAGAACTTTTTTTTTGCAGTTAATTACTTTTCACTAGTAAATCAAAGAGGTGCCAATGCAACCAGGTACGAAAAACTGCGCCCTTCTTTTTAGTTTTTTATTTTATTTTTATTTATTTATTTAAATGTTTTTTGCTTTGAATGTTGGGTCAATTTTCTTATCTTCAGTAAATATCCAAAGCCTATAACAGGTTTGCCAATGATCCTTTGCATTTTGCGGAGCCCTTCACTACTGTATCCATTTTTGTGTTGGGCGAAAAAGTATTCTCTCTGATAACCGTTCACCATTGTTGCCTTAAACTCAACTTACGCTTGGAAACTCATTGTTGAGAATTTATGAACGTTCAGAAGGTTAATCTTGGCCGTATAGATCACTCCGGGTCAGAAGCATCAGGGCAAACGATACAAACTCCAAATGAACGCCAACATTAGGAACGAAACTTTGGTTTAGGTCCTCTACAGTAGTTTCTCCTAAGACAAATGGTTCTACTTTGGTCTGACGCATATTGGAGAATCACTCTTTTTCAATAGTCTTAACACTTTCCCGGTGTGAAGGAGGAATCATGATGAGATACGCATCTGATACAGAATCGACATCTAAAACTGTAAAAATGGCGTTGTAGAAAAATTACTGGTACATCTGAGATTTTGTCTCTATTAACGTACCGAGTTGATAATTTATTAATCATTAGTTTAGAAAATATTTTTTTATTATCGCAGAATTTTGAGATTAGGAAAAAAAATCTGTTTTTTTTATTTCATGTTTGCATTTTCTTGGCTTGAGAAATTTTATTAACCCACTACCGCCCAGCGATGCCGTTCTGCAACAGAAAATTTAATTTTAGAGGATCTTTTCGGTTCGGTTTTGTCGCAATTTTAAAAAAATATCACCCCTCGGAAAACCTAAAATTTAATTATTTGGGCATTTAAAGCTTAAAATTGCGTATTTTAATGGAAAAAATCATTTCAATTTCTCTGAAGCTAGATTTCACTCCAAATACTTTGGGCTGTTATGGGTTAAGCAACTTTTTGCTGTATTCCAGTTTAGAGCATAAATCTAAAAAACTAACATTTTTCTCCATCTTTCCTTTTACGAATTACGCCCCAGCACGTCAACTTTGTGAAATTGAAAGTAGGCAGTAGTTTGATATGATAACTTGAAGAGCCAAATAGGAAGAGATTGAGTCAGGTGCACCAACATTCGCTGGCGGCATTGGACTTGGTTATCGCGCGCCGCGCGACCCACGCGCTGCGCTCGTTTGCGTTGCTATGTTGGTAGGCCTGCTGGCTCGCCTCTCTTTGCCTTGTCCTTGCTGTCGGTACTAATTGCTACACCCAAGATGGGATACGCGGTGCGTTGCCACCTCAAGGGTCGCCGCGTACCTTTAGACCTTGCCTCTCCTACCCATCCATTACATCGTTACCATCGAGTATGCCTGCTTTCGGATGTGAATTTCCTATAAGGAGCCACCGATGGTTTTGTTTCCTTAGTGGCAACATGGCTGGGTAGCTGTCATAAGCGCCAAAAACCACAAGCGCCAACGCCGCAAGCGCCAATCCGTAACTGCCAAACGAGAAAAGTCGCAAACGCCAAAGGTCTTAACCGCAATACTAACCTTACCTAAC
>Ga0058701_10003444_pt1 | contig 12516 bp, 6 predicted proteins | sample AgamicOrMae_FD_97039 | JGI IMG/M metagenome (GOLD analysis project Ga0058701, IMG submission 97039) | Agave microbial communities from Guanajuato, Mexico - Or.Ma.e | ecosystem: Host-associated > Plants > Phyllosphere > Phylloplane/Leaf | place: Guanajuato, Mexico | collected 2012-06-04
GTCTCTGGTATTAAAACTTATCATTTGATTTGTCTTTTATCATCCATCCGTTGCATGCCACAGAAATTTGAAGCAATTTTTATTATTCGACCAAGGTCGAGTGCTACCTTATGATGGTTTTTCATCCCTGCGTGAAAAGCAGCAAAGGTTACGAAGAACGAGCAGAAACAATGAATGACATCAAGATAGGCAATACTTTGACCAGGTTCACAGCGCGTTCATCCACGAAAAACGAACGTTTTGGACGTAATAAACTTACATGTTGCACTCCGCCCTCTTGGATTCATAGTAACTATTTTTTTAGTGATTTTATAGTCACATTTTTATAGTCTCTATGTTTTTACGTTTCCTGGAAAACCGAATATTGGAAGATTTTGTATCCCTTGATAGCATCTGATCTCGTTCCCCTCTTTTATCCCTCAACTGTGTTTATTCTGTGTGCTGACGTAGCCACCTATTTACTCAATCGCTTGATAGCGCCCACTCCCCCTAAGGCTGTGGCTTCACTCCTGAGGTTGGAGCCGAGGGGTCCAGTCTCAGCAGCAGCCCAGCTCGTCCCGCACCTCGCGGCCGGACGCCGTGCCCAGCGCCCCTCCCCTCCTGCTCCTTTCTGATGTCCTTTCTTATCGCGGCATGGGCCGCGTTCCCACACACCGCACCGCTTTAATATGAGGGGAGTTTTACGAGGGGAGGGTGAAAGGGGAGGTTACCACTTTTCAGCCTTTGATGCCTGGTTTTGAGTCTTTTCAAAGCATTCTTTCGATTATTTGTTTGAATGGATTAAAGCGATTATTAGATCTCGCCGTCTTTCATAAAGCGCCTTCTATTTTGGTGCTTATGGGTGCAGTTTCTCAGGGAAGTGGCGATGATTAGAGCACTATGGTTCTTATTTGTTACGCTTGCGGTGAGCTGTTGGCTGGCTTCATTTTGTGACCAATAGCTCGGGTGATGGATTTTGGTTTCAAAGAAAAGTACTATTTCCTTTTTTGATTGTGTTTTTTTTTTAAGGCAAAAGTCTTTCAGCTTTAACTTTTTTATTTGGGAGTGTATTTTAACCTGACTGCCCCATTTAAAATGTGTTAGGTTGGGTTCCATGCGTCCAAGTCACCTCCCGTTTAGAATGCATTAGATTGGTTACGTGCGTTGAAGTCTCCCTACGTTGATGCATGTCGGGTCAATAGCAACACCGTTTTTATTTTTTTATCATTTCATTTATATTTTATACTCCAGAGGTTGTTTGGCTGTCTCAAAACTTGGCTCGAAGAAGTTGGAGTGTTTTTGATATACATAAAAAAAAGTTCATATTATTGTCAGGAGACCATAACAGTCTGTCATTGTTATTGAATTAATTGTCGACCAGCTCACAATTTCCTGTGAAGTCTGTTTAGATCATTTCCTTAAAAACTGCCTTATCGTTCCGCTTATAAATCGGAAAACTCTATGCGAAAATGAGAGTAATTTGGTAATACATTTGCTGTTGTATTTTTTTTAAAGATTTCATTTCAAAAAATTATACCTTGATTTAAATATGAGTGATTTTAAGGGGTCCATGTCTGATGCTCACAATGAAACCTAACATATAATGTAATTTATTAGCCTACGCTGACTCAAATGAAAGCCTTAAAGGCAATTATAGTATTTCCTCTTCTCTAATTGGTAATGAGTTTAAGTTATCAACTTATCTCTTCAGAAGGTCAACATCTGTGTACATTAATTCAGTTTGGTCAATAGCAAACTACACTGAATACTGGCTGTGTTTCTTTTTCTTTCGGATTCGTACCTTTTGTCTGAACGTTACGATCTTCTCCCTCCATGATTTGTGGATATCAACTAAAGGGAAATATAATGTGCATAAATTTCTGATGTAATGTCACTATATAATAAATTATGGAAATTTAATTTAATAAAAATATACTTTATCCTTGTCCAATTCACGTATTTGTAATAAACTCTCTAAATACTTTGTTAATGTAAGCGTAATATGCTTAATTAAAAAGGCCCGTACTCTTTGTAGGAAATAGCCGATCTGTTCAAAGAAAATCTCAAGTTCTCTGTATAAAAGTATAATTGAACGTGGCTAACAACAACGAGCAAAGACGCTGAACGAACACTTACCCACAGTTCCATAGGCGTGCAACGGCGGACTTAGTCCTTTCAGCCACACATCTAAAAAACAACCATACCATTTGAACCTTCCTTCCCCTGACCAAACATAAACGTGGTATAAAGGGCATTCGACGCAAAGAGGTTTTTTTTTCGATATGCGTCACGTCCGAGCGCTCGTTTGAATGCCGTCGTTTTGAGGACAAACCCCTTCCCTTCCTCCGGAAACTGCTCATTGGGCAAGGAATCGGACCCTCACCGGACGCTGGCGCTGTCATCGTATTTCAGCAATTCTAACAATAAGAAGCAATATTTGTTTGCTAGATTACATTTACACTCGAATCTGTGAAAGAAAATAATCTTATACTGGATATTGATGCGAATGAAAACATTATATCTGAAAGGACAGCTCCATAAACGAACTCTTTGGATTCTGCGTTCCAAAAAGTGACCACCAGAAATCTCCGCTCCAAAAACAGTACGTCGCTAGATTTTGCGACTCCATTATTTTTAACGCGGTCAACTTTTTTTACCCGTTAATATAGCCTGGCAACCCCGGTTTTAAAATGCTCAGCTCGAGAGCGATCCGAAATATACCCACGTTAACAGACGAGCTGGAATGGTTTGGTGCGAATATTTGTTTACTGATGTGAGTCAGTTGTATCCAAATACTGTAAATTCAAATCGCATTAATGTGTGGAATTCGTATCAAACGTACTCACATATCCTTTGCAATTCTTAGGATTGATATCGAATTTCTAACGACAAAATAAAAAAATATTAGCTTCTACATAACTTTTTTTTAAATAAAAGAGCAGCAATAAGGCTTTTATTCCCCTTTTACATATTTTTATTCAACCGCAACAATTCGAATCAAGGCATCGTAAAATCAGTGGGTGAACTTGTACTTAAGGAGCAAGCCAACCAGGATTAATTGTGCAAAAGTACAAAAAGGTTTAACTAGGGGATGAAAAGCAGGGGTGAGAAAGTTGCGAGGGTAGACCAGTTCACAGTTTTGGGGGAAGCGTAATGTTAGAAGTTATGTAATGACTATCCAAGTTTAATTGATACGGTTCTTAAGAATTGACGTGACATTTTATTGACGTTATGCGATACAATGGGAGACGTGATACTCCAGCCGGAAAGGGGGTCAAATTCAATGCAGAGAATAAGTTTCTTTCCTCATTGAATTCGGTCATGTTTTTGAGCAAATATCTGTAAGTGTTTCCCCTGGAGTCGGTGCGCTCGTTGAATTTCAAGTACCGTTAATGGTTTCAAGTACAGATTAAATACGGATGACAGAGCAGTTGTTTGTTTATTTAGGGGAGTTTGAACGAGTTGAAGGATTTCTGTTAACTTCGAAATAGTAAATGTTTTGTTGTTGTTTTTCCATGGGAATTTACGTTGCTAGTCACCTCAGTGGTCATTTGGAAGCGCCAATTCCGAGGGTCTAAGTAGAGCAGGACTGCATTCGACGAAATCACAACAAACCTAAGAGGCCTTTTCAAAGAAGCCAAGCAAAGCACTTATTAACCTCGATAAGAATTATTCCGAATCGGTAGAGGAACGTTGATGATGCAGTAACACCACGTGGTAACATTTTTGCTCTGATTAAAACCACCCTCCTTGCTCTGCTTATACCGTAATAACAAAAATGGATTTTTGAGGACGGTTAATTCAACCCTTGCAATTTATGCCGTAGTCATTCAAGTGCTCCAATTTAAACCACTTTTTGGATTATAAACTTATATTTACAAGTTTGTGTTACACCTGGGGCACTGCAAAGCAGAAGAATTCAATTAACGTTCACCGTTTTGTGTCATTATTCTATAGACCGGAGCGAAGAAATTACAAATTTTTCGATACTTTGTTATAAACGAAGCAGCTACGTCACTATGTAGGTCTACCATGCCCAATATATGGAGAAGCGTAATGTTAACTATTGTCATTTGCTCCGACTCTTAGGTTTTAAGAGTGAAATAAAATTGACAGGGTTTTGATTCCAATTACTGGTGTCTTTAAGTTCATACGAGATCTAGACATCGCAAAACACACTTGGTGGGATTAACTTTAGAGAATTTCCGTAACGCACCCCGCCGAAAATCTGCAACAACAAAAAAATGTCATGTTAAAGGAGCAAAGTAAATGTTACTTGAGATATGGTTTTTTGAATGCATCGTGAGACCAGCATTTCTTTGCGTCCTGTTTTAGGTGGTTACGCAAAGTTCGCAGTAGGTTCGGAGAGTTTCCAGAGGCTTCGGCCCGGTGCAGTCTGTGCTGGTGCATACCGGACTGGTCGGAATAGGAGAAGCTTTTTAACTTGCATACTCACAGCATGCTAACAACACATTCTTCTGCCAAAGTCTGAATTTTCGGGCTCAAGTACTGTTCATAAGATGAATCTAATTTTGTACAGCCAATGTTGTCGTATCATAATTATATACGACCAAGGAGATTTTCTAAAAATAAACAAGAAAAAATGGTTTTGACTCCTCCTTATAAAAGTCAACTAGCTGCGAAGTTCTTGTCCGCAAAACCCATTAACCAACCAAATGCAAAGTGCCTTCTCTCAATAACCCATTAACTGCATAGTGCTTGTTCCAATAACCTACCATACACGGAGTACCCACCGGTATATGGTTTGCAGTTAATGGATTTTCAAGAAAAGCACTTTCCGAATAAGCTCTCAGCAGTTAGTGATTTCTATTTGGATGGGGTGGTATCACACGTAAAAAAAAAGAAAAAAATATACTGTATTTAAAAGGCTTGTATTATGGCGTTTTCTCATGGAGAGGAGCAGTGTGCGAAGCTTTTCAGTCGGCGAAACCCCTCTGTCAGCTGCTCAGATCTGTAAAGCCGTGAGTAGAATTACGATAAAAAAAGCCCACAACCACATCATGTTCAATGTATATTAACACCTCTTTCTTACAAATACGTAAATATAATATCACAAACACAATATTAAGTGTAGATATATTTTTATAACTGAAAAGTTGGAACATTTGTTGCGCAATGATGTTACGTTTTTTTTTTTCATCAAACGAAAGACATTTCCAAATTTGAGCAGTCTCATCTTAATTGGAAAATCAGGAGGGGGAAAATAAACAGGGTTAACAGTTTTTCAAAGAGAATCAATCCTTCGGCCTACAGGGAAAGGGCTCAGAAAGTCAACGTTGGCACTTGAATCTCAAACAGACCCGAAAGACGACGTCATAAAAAATCAAGTCAAAGCGAATCACCAAAAGTAACGCTGTGCTAAAATACGTGGATTCGTCTATCCGTCCGCCTTTCACCCCGCTTTGACTATTGTCGCTGCGCCCACCCTGTGCTGCATGTTCTCGTCGCCCTTCCGCCCTCCTCAGAAGGCTGACCAGAAGAATCTCAAATAAAACCAATTTTTCGATTGGGTTATCTTAGTCTTATTTTGTTGTAAACTTCCTACATTTGTATTTATTTATTTTTTATTGCCTATCTCGTTTCGGATAAAGTCAGGCGGATGTCTACGGTTTCCATGATAGGAAGGGAAGTGTGGCCAATTTCAGCGATTGTCCGCGTCCACCGGTGTTCAAAAAAATGATGAAAACACGTCAACATGGGATAAACCCTTTTCGATACGTTGTATAGTAGACGAGAAGCAGCCAATTACATTTCGACGAGAAGTTGGTCTCAATATCGGATATTGCCCACAACAAACTGTTAGAGGAGACGTATAAGTATCACCTCATTTCAGCCCTACCCGGATGTTCAAATGGCCTTGGGCAGGAGGGTCAAGACATCACCTATGTAACTAGTTATGCTACACTATGCCTCATACCCTTGTATAATACACTTACAATAAGAGTCCTTTGCCTATTCCTCTTACTAGAATGAGAGGGATGGTGCAGTGCAGTAGTCATATCCCTCGTGTTGAGCTGGAAAGAAACGCTCGCACGTCGGCGTTATGATTATTATTATTATTTACCTTTTTTTCCAAAAAACTGTATATTGAAATTACCTGGACATCTGATATCCATGGTTCAAACATCGCTCTGTCTACATAAGTTTTGTAAAAGCAGCGTTGCAGTCTACGCTATATGAACTGCAATGAACGCGTTGCTTCTTTGTAGACTAAACTACGAAAAACAAGTAAGATATTTCCAATAAAAAAATCACATAGCGGACGCATAAAAGCTCAGCCTACGCTTTTGAGCATCCTCAAGGGGATCTCAAAACGTCTTTTTGATCCAACAATGCTCTTTCCTTGTGATTACATCGCCCTCTCAAAAGTGAACGCGTCGGTGCAAATCAATTACCTAGTTTTACAAGAGTTTTATAACTCCGGAATTGACAAGGAGTGGACGAAATGGCAAACGATTCGTGAACTGAACAGTCGTCTTGCAGCGTAACAGGTATGCCTAAACGAAGGAATGATATGAATTTTATGATTGCTCTGCCTCCCCCATGCCCTTGCTCGTCTCTTGCATTCAATTGAAATACCACTTCGCCAATCGTCGCTGGACTTACTCGATCAGGCAGAGCGCTTTGCCAAGGGACTTTCCTAAGGAAATCTTACTCCAATCTTCTTTAATTCTAATTCTTTTCTTTTTTTTTCAGCGGTTGCAAGCATTGAGGACCAAGGTGGAAATAGGTGCGAGGTTTTTTTGTGATCACTGGCTGCGATTTGGTGAGTAGGATCCCGCATCTCCGAGCGGCGACTCAACCTGTTCTCTGCACCCCAACATTCATAGGACGTCCGTGTTATTATTAGCGAGGCCCGAGTCCGATCGCATAAAAGCGATTCAAATCAACAAGAAAACTAATCTCGTGGTTAGTGACCCAGTTCAAGGTGTCAGCGTTGACCCACATCGTAGAGGGTTCCTAGCCCTAATTTAATGAGCCTGACCTACAAACACGCCCATGTAGACATGTAGACGAGTCGCTACCTCCAAACTATGTGGGTGGACTTTATGACGACATAACTGTCGCTCGGCCCTAGCAAGCTAAAGTTATGGCCGGTAAATACCTTTTTCAGTGGGTAATTAATCTCTTCATAGTACTGACCATGATGGACTCTTCAAGTACAAATATTCATCGCCAAGTAAATATATCAAAAACAAGACTGCGAAAGTACCGCAAAACTTCCAATAGTAACGCGATTCTAAGTCCTAATGCATGCTTATTGTAATGCGATGCCACGAACGGGAACATGTAAGATGAAAAGTCCGCAACAAAAACCATCGGAATATGGAACAGCGCTGAACTGAAAGAGGTATTTCGAAGAGGTTGAAAGGAGTTTTCATACTACGATTAACTTGCTCTTCACCAACGATTTTTTTAAAGAGCTAGTTCGACCTATTTTAAACGACAGTAGATAAAGATATGAGATCGTCTGTTCAGCCATCTCTCTTTCCCTTATCTTGCATTTGTCCAAAAAATAGTATGAGGAACTTCAGGACGGTAATGATGTAGCCTCTCCTAGCAATTGAGGAAAATCTGGCGGGCCCCTTTTGTTACATTTTTTCGACGAAATAAATCGAGTTCTCTCGGTAGAAGGAGGCTATTATAAATATTACGGTATATGCCCATAAAGGCTGGACCCAGAAACTGGTAAATCAATCTTACATCTCACGAAGCCTTATAGGCTGTCTGTACCCTCTTTCCCATGTCCCATCGCGCCTTCAAAGGAACTGGTAATACAGAAACTACTCTCACTAGGTACCGATGAATTAAGGTAAATCTATATCTCTTGAAGGAATATCTGAAATAAGAAACTGTTTGCTGGTGGCATGACACGTAATCACCCGTAAGGCCATGGTTGGACTATAGGGAGGACGTGATCGCGTCCTTATCTTCAATGTTATAGTGCCATACTCCTCCCTTGCTAGCATTTCCTCAGTAGGTTTCAATACGCTTGTATCTCTATAGCTTGTAGTTTATCTTTACCTCTGTGGCAAATGCCCCACAATCAGGGCAGTCTCGTAATGAGCCACCTAACTTCCTTTAACCAACTTCACTGCATCACAAACACGTTGAGGTATTTCATTTTCCGTGCAATTATGAGGGGTGTCCTAACCCTTCGCGCAGTCATTCCGGCGGTTTTACCACCTTCCCGATTGTCTTCTCTCGACATAGTCCTAAGTGCTTGGCAGTCGTACTTACGACGTAAGTGCGTGGTAGCTCCCTTACGACTACCGAACATCCTCCGCCGACATCCAATGCATCGTAGCGCGGTCTCGTCGTTTGTGGAGTTTCCCCAAAGACGTTTTCCAATAAACTCTCTCCAAACGTGTGTTGGACGACCATGTAGATTTGAGATAAAAAAATGGTTGCGAGCTACGATTTTTCAACACGTCACAGAATCCAGGTTCCCAACCTCGACAAAGACCTCTGAAACGAACAACACAAGGGTTTCTTTATCCAATTTACAATGATGATCGATCCAAAAGTGCCATAAAAGCAGCAAGTTTCTATTGAAATCCAATGTGGTATACACAAATACAGGTCCACCAAGGAAAACAAACGGTGATTAACAGGGTAATAAAGCAAATTGTGATTATTTTATAAACTGTTCGAGATTTATGGAACTTTGTGAGCTGTGAATTTCTTCCCGATTGGTGATTTACTGCTACCCGATGACTCGAGTCACGATATACGAGCCACGTCGCAGACCTAGAAAAGTTACAACCCTCTTGCCAAGAAGTCGTCTAGCGCAGAATAGAGGACCGGCCAAACAAACTGGTAAAACGGGTGAAAAGGCAGATTTTTCTATTTTCATTTCATAATCCAATTATGCGATTTAAAGCATCACAAAGCAGGTTCAAAGACTTCCGTATGAACACGCAAAAACTGACATTTTGCTAAAAGCAGATTTCCTCGACGCTCTGAAGGGTCAACAAACACAATCCGGCAGTGTCTCGAACTTGATTTCATACTCGAGTAATACTTCAATGTCATGAAAAAGAAAAGACCTTGTCGCGAGTGAAGGCAACTCGTCCGAGTCGGAGAAGAGCTCCTCATTTGTGTAGCAATCTCTATAAAACGATTATTATTCTTACATATGTAAACTTAAACTTATATCAATATGCGAATAGGACAACAATCACTTGCCATGATGACGGCACTTCTGGTAAAAAATGTTTCCTGTACAAATGCCAACAGCCATAATTTCCCGACAAGAACGTTTGTACAAACGAGGAGGTCTACGTGTGACTGGCTATAGCGTGGTCAGTTCCGTCGCAAAATGCGGGCGGTAGGGGTCAGCGAAAAACTATTTTTGCTGCAGGACCTATATCTTAAGTTAATAATAGGGGCGCATTCTTGACGATTCCTTGTGCGCCAAGCTCGAGAAACCTCAAGGCGGGATCGGTCCGGATTCAATTTTTGCGAGTTTTATGAACTTGTGAGACGTGGTTATCGGATCATGGGACAGGGATGTCTAGACCATGTGAAACTAACCTCAGGCAGAAACACACTGTGCTGCGGTTTACCGAAGATAAAAAAATGACGGTGAAGTGTTAGCAACTTCTGTTTAAGATGGACGACGCAAATAACTCTGAAAAGCGGATATTTAACGCCAAACATTGATAGTTCCCGTGATATTAAGCCGAAATTAACATCATCAGAGCACGAATTTCACACTGGGAATAGCATCAGGGGAAAGAAAGCTCAATTTTGCTTATAGGATCCCTTCCTGTTACACCTTTAATAATATGTCAAGGTTCCCCGTTAATGCTTCAAGGTTAGATTCGCTTGTTTCCTCAGGAAGAAATACTAAAATCCTAGACGAATATCCTTTCGGAGCCCACCTCCTTAGGCAAAGGGCTTTATAGTTTCGTGTGAGCCCGGATGCATGCTTCGTCGTCGTCGCTCCGAAGATACTATAGCGTTTCATTTTTTCAAACAACGCAAGAATGTCCCCTTATGACGAATACAGTTATAGGGTTCACCGAAATCTTGTCAGTCATCGGTATTTTCAGTAATTCGAAAAAAAAGGAATTGGTCAAAGAAAGAGAGCTACCGCTACTCGTATTGCTTGACTCAACATTCTCTTTCTGAGACAAATCAGCATAGGTTTCAGAGTTACCGTGAGGCGTCCAAAGTCTCTAAAGTGTTTTCGGAAGTCAAAAAGGTGGTTATGAAAGTGGTCTTTCTGTATTCCAGAAAACATTTTAGAGATATATTTTTTAAATATTTTTTTTTAATAATGAAAGAAGCGCCATGTTATTGTAAGGGACAAAACAACTTTGCGTTTTTGGCTTTATCTGGGAAGCACACTGGTACTTCTCTGACAATGAGTCGGCTCTTACATGGAAAAAATAGCAGTGGCAGCAGCTTAGTAAAAAAAGGGATGCTCCAGCCAAACGAAGGGACATTACGATATTCTAACTTATTATAACCCGTCTCTAAGCTCCACAGCCGCTTCTATTGAGTCTATTGACTAAATTTTGTTTCAGTAAATATAATCCGTGATCGTAATATGGCCTATTTTCTTCAAATACCTTCAACAAACTAAATTTCCAAAAATACGACGGATAAAATTTTCTTAGAAATTGATTAGTATCTCGCAAGTGTTTGCCGAAATAGCCTACGACGTAATTTTAAAATTAAACATCGGTGTGGGTAGGCAACCCGCACGACCCCCCCCCCTACTCAAAGAGTTTGGCCAAGCCACTGATTATAACATTTTAGCAGCTATGGAAAGGTGAGCAATGACTGCGAAAAAGTTAGGCACCTGCTAAAATTATTTGTAACCGCCATATCAATTGAAGCGTTAGCTGTCATTGCTTACAATTTTTTCCCGTGTAGATATTACGTCTGGCAAGAGTCCCATTATTTGTACTGTCTTTTTATCTGCATTCTAACTTTATTTTGTCATGCAATGATATCACCGTCGCGTAATTTTTTAAGCCCGAAGCCTCAATCTGGATTGAGTTAAATGATAAAGAAACAAAACTGAATGGCTCTGCTTTAGTGAATCTACACTTTTGTTACCTGTTCTACAAAACTTACCGCAGACATTAAAAATAAATGTTAACACAAAAAGTCGTGCCTGCCCGTCTCTTTATCACCCTCTAATACAGGTACCTAAGTAGAAGAGCAAGGCCTGCCTTATTTTTAATTTTAGTTTCTCTGATTGTAGGTTAACATTTTGTTCGGAAAATACACAGATAAGGATGAGGACATTTTCTGTGGACAGCTGAGCCGTATTTTTATAAGTGAGCTTTTTAAAAACGGCCTATTTGAATGGCAAACTTACTCTGTCTTATTAGAGAAAGTTATCATGTATTGACAACCATTGCGCAATGGAAGAGGTCTTCCGAAACTTAAGATCCCCTTTGCCACTCTGTACTTATATTCTTTCCATTTTTTTACATCTCCGTTGCGGACGTGTTTGGGAGAAAACTATCCTGTAGATATATGCTCATAAACCTAATTCCTGTAGCATGTTTTCTTGTAAATAATTCAATCGGACTTAGTCATCAAAGTACCAATCAGATTTACATAATACAGGCACTGACGAAAAGGGGTGACCTTATTTTAAGTTAGTTTTTTTCAAAAAAAGATATTTTTGAAGATGAATTTTGCAATAAGTCCTCAAATAAATGTATTCTCGTAATGGTAAATAGTCTATTTAAACATCATCCTTCAATCCTTTTGCGGCCAAAAATTCTTGTGGCATTACGCCATTTAATTAGAGTCCTCAGGACATTTTATCTTAGAGGACTTTAATTTGCGTGTTTTACATGTACTAATTTTATGAGAATAATGTAATTCTTAAATATGATTTTTGATTCAGGTAAGTAGTTTGGGGGCGATATGGGAGAACGGAATAGCCGAGTATTTAGTATTGATTACATTCTTGAAGGTGTACAAGCATCTGTCGGTCCTCGTATCTCCTCCCGCACTGCCGCCGGCCCGAACTGACCGATTCATCTCCACTCCATTCTTGACTCTTGCTGATCACAGCATAAAATAATTGGTGCCTAGTTGACCGTATATTGTAACATTATACAATAATAAAGAAATGCTCCTCTCACGCAACTGAAACACCATTATTGGTATTTAAAACTAACTCGATTGGACAGAGTGCATGACCCGTTAGGCAGGCGGTGACGTCAAAGTATAAAGTAAAATAAAAAAATCGAGAAAGATTATTCTGGCATTCCGAATGGATACCATGAATGAATGTGTCCATTGAATCGTGCGTAACGTCAACAGCATCGGACGGCGCCTGTACACACAGAGTGTGCCAACAAGTTACGCATTGCAATGGTAAACAGAGTGGTGGCGGCGGTTGGAGCGGGACGTCCGGCGAGGGCGGGGTGGGGGGGGGGGGGGCCCCCCCGGGCGCCCCCCGGGCCCGAACGGATCCCGGGGGCCGCCAACTGCCCACCCCACAAGACCCAAACCCTGGTTTCCCCCCTCGGAAGCAAC
>Ga0058701_10003445_pt1 | contig 12516 bp, 9 predicted proteins | sample AgamicOrMae_FD_97039 | JGI IMG/M metagenome (GOLD analysis project Ga0058701, IMG submission 97039) | Agave microbial communities from Guanajuato, Mexico - Or.Ma.e | ecosystem: Host-associated > Plants > Phyllosphere > Phylloplane/Leaf | place: Guanajuato, Mexico | collected 2012-06-04
AAAAAAAAAAAAAAAAAATAAATTAAAAAAAAATAAAAATTCGCTGGGACTTAAATAAATTACTTTCTACGGTAAAAATGGGTTATTTTATTGCGGTGGAGTGGAAACTTCCGATACGCTGATTTGGGTCGAGTTCAGTCGCTCCTAAATCCTAATGGGGCTAAAATTATACGGCTAAAATGAAGATTTTTAGGTTTGGTCTTAAACTGACAACAATTATTGACTGCGTTGATTAATGTTCCAGCTTGAAAGGAGATACATTGGTTTGAAAAGAGATGAGAGGTTTGTTTGCTTTTCAGACGTTTTTTTTAAAAACTTAATCTTTACGGAAAAAAAACTAGGCACGTTTTTATAGAAGTAAAATCAGCGTAACGGCATGTGCGTGCTTGTTGTTAGGCACTTGGAGCTCATTTTGAGGGAAAAAATTCGTTTAACCCCTTTTTTCATTAGCGTTTATATAAGAAGTGTCTTGACGAAGGAAAATTGTGTGTACGATTTTATAAAAGTCCGTTCACCTGCTCTACCCACAAACAAACCTTAAACTGACCCAGGTAAATTCACTGAAACGGTTTAAAGTGCTGTGTAGGCCAATAATAAGTTTAACTCATAATAAATCAGTTACAATCCACCCATGTCCAAAGATATTAGAATTAAATTCGGAATCGTAACGCTACGTAGCTACGTAACGTAACTTAATTTAACCTCCCGCTAGTCAAACGACAATCGCGTGCCTATCGTTCCCTACACCATTGGAATTTAGGTTATACCGGCAGTGTTGTGAAGCGTATGCGTCGTTTGTTAACGTAATAACAAGGAACGTGGGAATGTAGTTATTAACAAGTCGGAAGTCCTTTGAGTCCATCAGCGCCTATTAAAGTCGCCCCCTCCTCCAGACTAATTTAGTTTTCTTGCAAACTAGCCTCTATCAGTCTCACTCGGCGCAAACAGTCTTGAATGCCATTCAGCATCAACCCGAAGCGTGGAGATCTCATCATCGCGAAAATACCACGTTTGGCCAAAATATAGTCGCAAACTATAAATAGCATCAGGCTTGGCTCTACTCCAGTATTGTTGGTCCTTGAAGATAAGTGCTTTGCAAAGTATTTGCCAAAAAAGCAGGTTTGTCGAAAATTTGATGTTGAAATATGACTTGAATTCAATACACAGCTAACGAGGCAACTCTTTAGGGAGTTCTTACCTGTTTCGGTCGTGGAAGTAAAACGAGGGTAGAACGTATTTTTGATTATTTTTCAAGGTAAGACTTATGTTCAGCCATATGATTCAAAAGATCTCGGCGTGAACTTTCCGTTTGATGTGGTTCATCATCGGTACGCTCAGTTTAAGACTACGAAATGTAATTCACTCGTTGAACCTCACTCCCTCGATGCTTCGACATGGTCGGTTTTTGGTTTAAACTTGCGCATTCGAATGTTTTTAGAGAGGTCTTAAAAATTAGTAAAGTTTATACTACCTCCGTTTTATTTTTTCATCCCTATCAATGGGGAAGGACTCTTCTAAAAAAAGTGGCTCGTTTTTATTGTGAAGCCTCCCATACACTTAAAGAAGGTTTGCCCCTTGAGCTTGAGATACGTAGACACGTAACATAACCTATATTGGCTTAGGTTAACCTAACCTATCAGTTGGTAATAAGCATATGTCGCTGCCTGAAGAAGGGCTTTTGATTGCGTTGAAGTGTCTGTACTCTCACTATTGGTCGACATCGTCAGAGCTGCTCGCAATGTAACGTGTTGTTGGTTTTGTCGCTTAGCGCTTCGCAAAGTGCGTCTTTCGCTGATAAAAGCTTATTAAAGCGCTGCGCGTCGAGATGAATATCGATTCGGTGGGAGCGCTGCAACTCGGGAAAGTGCAGCGGTAATGGTGGGCCGGCTGCCCACTTATCCTGATGGACTATCGGTGCCGATATCGGCCGCTCCGCAGAAAAACGGCCGCTCATAGCGACTAGGATAGATGACCCCTTTGTTCTACAACTGCAACAACAAAGAAAAACGTCCAAAAGATGAGGCTAAAAACAAACAACAACCTAATAAATCATAAAAAAGGCTAAGTGCATATTAAGTTGCTAAAACGATTTGTCATGAAGGGATTTTTCATTTTCATGAACATTTTTCATAAATGGAGTAAATTACTTGCATTCCTTGAATTAACTTTCACGAGGCACATCTCAACGCTAACAGTAAGCCAATCCCAGGAAGTTTTATTATTATTATTATTAGTTTTATTTTCCTTGAACAGAGAATTTGTATCTCTCACCCAGCCGGGTTTATTGTATTATACACCCATACATGTGTAAAAGCGATCGCACTAGGCGGTTAAAAAACAAATGCAATGTCTTTTTCTTGTGTCCCACCCTGATCAACCAGGAATTACAGTAAATCATTGGAATTAACGATTCGTAATCATGAGACTAATGGTCTCATGATGCAATCACGTTGGTCAGATTAAGAAGAGTGCCCTGTGCCGTAGCTTGGCGTCGAAAGGCATGACATAAAGGTCCAAAATAAATCCCGTAAATTGGAAGTATGCGAAAATAATCCAAATGTAAAACGAGATGAGTTGTTCGCCCGCGCGGCGATGTCCGAGATTCCACGGAAAATGGAGCATCTGTTGGTGTAAATAATGGGCCTCAAAGTGCGAATAGATGTCGTTATCGGCGACGGTATTATCGCGGGTGGTGGGCACGGTGCGGCCGGGAAGGCCGCTGTTGCGGGCCGGCCGCGGCGGCGGGTCCCGCCGGAGCGAAGGCCCGCATCGCGCCGCGCATCGCGGGAGTGCGCGCAACGCGAACCGCGCTATTCTCAGAAGCGAGTCCGAAGGTTCATTGTTCCTTCTCCGCCGCCGCTTTTTGCACGTGGAAATTACGCAAAAAGGCCTAATTCTATTTATGCGCACGGAGCTCCCGGAGACTTACCGTCACCTGGTGGCCCCGCGCCGTTCTCACAGCGATATCGCACTCTGGTGGCAGACCTGGTAATCATACCCGTCCTACTGCTACCTCTTTTATGAAAGACGGGCAGGAACGCAGTGGTCTGAACGCAACCTGGTTTTCTGGTATAAGTATGAATGGCCAGTTTTTATAAGATATTTCTCTCCTTCAGTTTTTTTATTAACTTTGTAGTCGCCAAGTTGGGCGACATGGGATGAGCACGTACAGAATGTTCCGGTATCGTTATCAGATTATGATCCAAAGTGTTTGTGCCGTACCCTAATCGCTATTTGATGAAAAGTTGATTTTTCTACTTTTGAAGTTTTTGCCATCGTTTAACTATCATGCACGTCATGAGGGTAAAAGACCGTCAACTTCGTTAACTATTTTAACCTCGGTTAGGCCTCCTGCCTTGTGCCTCTGTCCTCTCGCCTTTCCGCAGAATAAGACATAAGTTACCCCACCTGTTCATCTTACCTCACATTATAATTTTCACTAGGTTAACATACACGCTTGTATATCGTAAATCTTCATCGTTGAATACAAGATTAAAGTAGGTAAGACCCACCAGGCAGATAGTCTAGCATGTGCTCGTGTAAAAATACCTTTGGCACCTTTGTTCAGTTCTATTCGCACGCTTATGTTAATTCTTAGGAGACTTAAACGCAGGAAAACAAACGTTAAGCATTTTTAATGGGAGGTGACTTGAACGCACGGAGACCAACCTGATACATTTTACACTTCGAACATTTTTTTTCAGTAACGCCTTACTAGGCTATGCTTAAAACTCTTAAACTAAACAAACGTGACTGTAATTCTGTTTTCAGCTTGTGTTTCTACCGTTCTCTTAAAATATTTGTTTATATGCGTTTGTTCATTTCAGGGCATCTAATCTCTCGTATTTGGTGATCCATTCAGACGACTCGTCGGTAACTTGGGACGGAAGTGGGGTGTAACGTGCAAATAAAAAGATTTTTTCACCAAAAAAAAACAACTCTTGAGGCGTTCCCAGCAGGTAAATTAATTAACAGAAGCATGGTTCTGCACGTCGCACTAAGAGACGTAAGAGGGGGGGGCTATTGTGCGCTACCCGCCTTTTTATTGTGTGACTCAGAATAATGCGGACAGCCTCGTCTCTCTTTCACTGCGAAGCATCGCCTCCTAATTATGTTTACAACATGTTCAAATAAAAAGCGGGTTGGGGTAAAGTTTAAATAAAAAGAGGCCGAAGTACGCACGTACACATATTTGCAATATCAGCTTGAAAGTCCCTTCAAAGAGGGACCAAAAAAACACATATTTGACTTACTTTTACAGACATTTTTTTTCTTTGCACTTCCGCACTTATTTCTTACACACGTTTTGAAAAAAAAAGGAAAAAAAAGAGCTCACGCAGTAAAAATAACCCCTATTTTAGGTAGTCCCGCAACCTCTGGGTTTAAAGGTGAAACAGGGGGAAGGCGCAATTTAGTTATATTTTGAGAGAAGCCTATCAACTCCCATATCAATGGAAATGTCTCGTAGAATGCTCTACATTGATATGGCTATTCGTGGGGGCGTCTTATAACTACTAACCAAATTACGATCTTCCCCTTTTTTACCTTACGTACCTAAACAGAGCTTAGTTAGGCGCGAAGCTGTTTTTTTATTTTATTTTTATTATTTATTTTTATTACATTTTTTTTATGCTAAGGTTTTTCAATCTCTCAGTTATTTAGGGTAAAGAATTTTTAATTCTTCATTCATTTGGGAAAAGTTTTGAAAATCTATCTGCTATCTTATGTAGAATTTTTTAATCTTTTATTCTCTGTTGTGGAGAGATTTAAAAAAAAAAAATATTTTATTTTAAGGCAAACATCGTTGAATGAGCAAAATTATCTTGAAAATTTTTGACAGGTTCGTGATAGCACATACTTAATTATGTTTAGCGTATGAATTACTCGTTGCATCCCTAAGGGAGGTGACGTATCGAATGTATTTCGGTGGTGATAGGTAGTTTTCATTGTTTCGTCGGCCAAAGTTTGAGTGGGCGTGGACCGCCCAGGCATCAATGTTGCCATGGTTGCGAAGTACCTTTTGACTTGGACAAGGTACTAAGTACATACGAAAATAGGGAGGAGGTCCGTTAGAAGTTATTTTGCGTTATATTCATAATGTAAGTAGTCAGGGGAAGATTGAGTTAAAAAATCATTAAAATCAGATAAAATATAAAAAAAGTTGTTCATTTTTATGAAACTTTTCTTGTCTTACTTGTTGCAGGGGCACTCTGGAAAGGATATCTGACCTTTGGTATTCAAATAAAAATTTGAAGAATGTACGTATAAATAAGCTCGAAGGCATTGAAAATCTAAGCTTACAATGATCTACCCATCCCCCATACCAACAGCGAAATCGGTAGAATGTGATTTAATTACTTTACTCCCCATAAGAAGATTTTAAATTGTTGTATCTCCTTAACCGATGCATTTCGACGGTTTTGACGATTTTTCAACCCTCCCCTACCTGACCCACACCGCTATATTGATATTCTCATTAAGCCACCATTAAAAGACCTAAACCTCATAAGATGTTATAAAAATATTATTGAGCATACTCCGAAACTGTGCCGGATGATCTTGTATGATAAAGTTGTAGACTTTCAAAATGCAGGAAAACCGATAATGACCTCATCCGCATGGGCTGAGGAATTTCGGCCATATTTATGATTTCTTGCCCCTATGGAATCAAATTCAACGTATGGTTCTTGTGTTCTGTCATATTCTCTGGTTTCATCCTCTCGCTTCGCGCTGTGTTTTGCAGTTGCAAAACTTATTCTATCCTACCCTATATTTTTACTTTTTAAGCAGTGCCTTTTCTTTTTTTTTCGTTTCAGAAATATTTGCGATCGAGCGCATTGATGAAAAGGTCTTGTTGGGAGCTCTCCAAAACTTATGCTGAATGTAAGTCAATGTCTGGAAATAAGTTAGCTTTAGTGTTTTAAAAGTAAAATCAAAAAAAGGAAACGCTTATTATTAAAACTAATCAATTTTTAAAAATAAATTGATGATTAATCATTAGTGAGGGGAAGGTGTAATACGCAGCTTTCCAAAACGTGGGGTCGTTGACTTTTTGTCTACCCTTGAAATATCCTTGCTTGGGTATCTTCTGTCTCGGACTCGGAACCACCAAAATGGGCCCCAAGCCGGAGCATTTCTATGTTTTGTGATGATCTTCATTCGAAGTAGGAGTTGGCTCTTAGAAGGTTTTGGACATTCATTCTTCTTGGAGATCTGGTTAATTCCATTCCTTTCCCTGTCTTGGAGTCTTCAGCGTTTGTGTGCGTCTTGAAACGAGACGCTGCTTCTGGATTTGAGAAGAATCCTCTTTCATTGAGCGTCTGCGAGAGGCAAATTCTCTCATACTGAGATGCGTCGTCTTGATGCTCCTAACAAAGAGTCTACCGGAAATCGTCTGGATATTAAACGGTTCATCTGCGATCAGAGGATTGTTTACCATTAAGTGTTAAAAAAAGATGCTCTTTTCGTATAGTTCAGCACTTGAATGTGGGTGGCACTTACTCGTGGGCAGTAAATTCTACGGTGAATCTGCTTCTTTTCCAGAAGAGGGAATAGCTCTTAATAAATATTTTTTTGCTCAATTATTAATTTTGCGAAGTATAATTATTCACACGCTGCCCTAATTGAAATGCATTAGGTTGGTTTCCGGACGTTCAAGTCTCCCTTGTATTAACATAGGCGTGCGAATAGAACTGACCTTAGTTTTAGGTCCTGTTTTCTCGTAGTATTCTTTAAGCTCCCATTAAAGAACTGGAATTTACTCACAAGGTTTTGTGTGATATGGCTCCACAGGATACATGACTGACAAACAATAATTTATCAAATACATCCGGTAGAAATAGGAAAATAAGCATGTAGAGAAGCCTTTGTTCGAAACGAAAAAGGGAAATAGCAACGGATTACGAGTTTGGGTCAATGCTAGTGGTTTTTGTTCTAATCGGTCTGACAAATATCTCTCTTACTCCGTCGCACCTGCTGACATCTCGATCCATCCCGGTACCAGTAATTACTCTTAAGAGGTTACATATTAGACAAAGACGACATTCCTAGATGTCGCTCGTATCCCGCTATGGCTGTCTCGCTCTTTGACATTTCAGAGATGTTCACATTGGATTTCGTCATGTGCACTGGCGTGGCGAGCTTTTGGACCGTCATTTGCTTATTTTTCACGCGCGAACTTTTATTGTGCGGTATTCGCAGTACTGCTTTGCTTTTGTTAGCGAAAAATAATGTCTGATTATGTTGGGGCACGTTTTGGCTGCGGCGCGCCTCGCCTTGCGTCTTTGCAAAAAAGAGGAAACAAGAATTTTGCAAATTTGGCGGAGTTTTGCGACGAGGCTGCCTTGTGTTAAGTGCTCGGGCAGACTTTGCTCCTTTGAATTTTGAGGATCAGCAAGAATCTAAGAGATTCTGCGGAGTCTGATAGGTTTGTATTCAAACGCAAATATTACACAACCAAAATTGAGTTCATTGACGCTCGTAAAATTAAGTTACTTTTAGGTGTGCGTTAAAAAACCTCAAGTGTAGAGGACCTCGCAATCATTTGTTTTCTATTAAAATGGCTTGACACAATGAAAACAAAAACACCTTTGTCCGAAAATTATTAACTGTTCTGGGTCGAAAAACGGAAAAGTACGTTTTTTGATTTTTTTGGAAAAACCGCTGTTTAGCCACATCAATGGAAAGCTCTCGCCGAAAAACTTCGAATTATATTGCTAAAAATTGGTGTATCTTAAAATTATATTAAAGTTCTCACTAACCCCGTTTTATTTTCAAACCCAAAACAGGGAAGAACTCCCTTAGAGGTCTTAGTTTTTTTTTCTTCCGTTTTTACTGCTTGATGCCTTTACTAGGACTGTTTTACTTTCAAGTTGACTTTACTTTTTGTGAAAAAATAGGTTACGATAGCTGTGTCTTTTTTTCCGTCTATTTTGGCGTCTTTTAGGACGGAGAGTAACGCCACGTAGGAGGAATCGTTCAGCCTCGGATTTTACGATTTTGTTGTTAGAGTGGGTAACTTGGCGGCACGTAGGCAAGATAGGTGTATAAAAAATATCCACGTACTGTATATACAAAAGACAGGTATTTAAAAAAGATAGAAAACATGCAACCTACATACTAGCCACATATCCTCTCACCCTTATGAATATCTCTCCAGAAAGTCTTATAGATTTACAAACACGCATGTCAACGTGTCAGTGCTTCGTCCGCAGGAGAGTTATTGTCGAATACTCAGTTCTAGCTTGCATATTCTTCTGGATATCAATGCTACATGAAAAGACAGGACCACGGGTTGCTCGACGCGGCGAACAGTAACTGCGCCCATTTTTATTACTGACCCTTTTTCCCTTGACAAAACAGCAATTTTAGGAAAACTCCTGAAATGCAAAATAATTACCGGTAACTGGCTGTGAGTACACGGTAAAAAATCGATATGTGTCCTTTAGGTATAGGATCTTGGACACCTCAGCTTCGGTTAAACTGGATTTATCGTCTGTAAGTTGTAGCGCCTCCCCCCCTCCTTAAGGGCGAAACTCGGGCTGCATAGTTGCGCGTAGGCAACGAAGTCGCCACAGGAAAGCGGCTGCAGCGGGACTGCTATCCTGCTGCCCCCACATTGATTGGCGCCTGCCTCCCACTCCCCTCCCCTCCCCCAACTAGCTAACTACTCATATTGATTAGCTGGCAGCTCCCCCTCCCCTCCCCCCCTCCGTAATTCATAGGGGCGACTTCTCTCCCCCCCCGTGATATGTCTTGCTTTCCCCTCTTCTCTCGCAGAATTAACCTGCCTGCTCGCCATCTCCGATTTTTCAGAGTCTTGGTAGGCAAAACCTTGAAAACATGCATTTTGAATTAAATCAATTGAAGGTTGCAACATTTGGGAGTTCAGCTGATCCCCCCTCCCAACTCCACAACATTTAGTTTCTTTTTTAATTTTTATAAACATTTTTTTCTAAGTAGATACTTTTAACATACTTTTATCGCGTAGCCATCTTTGTTCCAAGAAAAAATGTTCTTATGATAAGCGTAAATTTGCCCTCAGATGGTTTGTTGGATCCTTTTCGCTTGACGCTGCTGTCACTAAACGGCGACCCTTTGTTTAAGCTGTTAATTTTCACTTTAGTGAGCAAATTTGGTTTCAGGTCATTAAGCGTTTTTGTTAAGACGAACATGAAGGCATTGACTGTAGTTTACTCTTTTTAACTATGTGACGGCAGAGATATTGCTTTGATAATATCTCAGTTTTTTTTCCCCTCTCCTTTGATATGAGTCTTACATTTTTCGTTCAAGGCCCAAGTTACTAAGTTAACCTAAGCAAACAGTAAAGTTGCAGAGCCTGATGTCGCTTACTTCACCGCAGCAGTTACCCACAAAGAAATAAGGGACACCAGGCTTGGTGTGACAACCAAGCGGACGAAACACGAGGCACTCAACCTTAGGTCACATTAAAGCAACATATACGCGGTAAAATGTGGACTCTCCTAAGGCAATACCGGTAGGTGTGGAACCAGAGTGGATCACAGATATGCGAAAATCCAACCCTTGAAACGGAATACTGTAGATAGTTTTTGCCTGAATAATAGCTTTTTTTCCGATAGAGACAATGGAGTAACGGAGGTAATATGCGAATGGTGAGAACCCTGAACCAACGTATCCTAAATAACCTTCACGACTCGACCTCAAAAAATAATTCAAGTAACACGCACTGGAATGATGTAATGAAATGCAAGGGCTTGTATAATTTCTAAATTTTAAATCTCGTTATCCAAAACACAAATGGTTCTTAACCAATAGGTCTCTTTTTAGGAGTATTTTGTGAGTTCACGTCGAGTTTTCCTCATTCGGATTGGGAAAAATCTAAAAAAAATAATAAATAAATAATAATAATCATAAAAATTAAAAAAAATCGTTGCTTGTTTTACAAAAAAAAAAGGTCTTTTTCTTTTTTTTTGCACAAAAGTTTTATGTCCCACTATTTTCTTTTTTCCGAAGCATTCGAATATTCGCAATAAAAGTCGATTTTAGGGAACAGTGTTTCTGTTTTCTTTTTCTTTTTTTTCTTCACGCGCAGAAATCTTGAAACACAATTGCAAAGTCTCGTTTCAAACGAAGCCTGCTGTTATCAAGAGACGAACGGAACTCATTTAATAGCTCGCTATGAAAAATTGATAGCCTAAAACGCAGTGCGAGAAGTTGATAGTCCAAAACGCGCACAAGTTTGGTATGCGGAGCATAAATCTACTGCAGTCAACATAAGTTGACATTTTGTCAATGACAATGGAATGGAGGAGAGGAAAGGGAGGGGAGAACATTAACACGGGGTAATAATACTGCAAGCGAAGCCTCAATACAATCGGCAACTTGTTAATTGCCCTGCGCCGCATTTTTTTGCCTCTTTTAATTGTCACAATCCTTGTTAATTAAAAGCAAGTCGTCAGCAACAAAAATAAAAGGAAATATTAATTATTCCGGCAAAAATTGGACGTCGCCGTGACAAATAATGCGACTGCATTGATTGCTAACTGTTCCGAAAAGTCTGTCTGTTCACTATACACTGCTTCAAAAGTTATAATCACCTGAATTACTGAAACAATATTTAATTTTCAAAAGTTGAAACTACCGGTACTGTACAATACTTCTGTTTTATGATGAAATACCGTAAGAGTACGTTTTCATGTTTTCCTTTCAAACATTTGCATATTTTTGTAGCGTTGCCAGAAATACAAAGGGCTCTATTAAAGACTTCGAGCGAAATCCTCTCTTTCAAATTAAAATCTCATCCAATGAAAGCTTTGACATGGTGAGATTTTGATTTAAACGAGCAGATTCCGCTCGGATGTTTTTAGAGAGTGGAAGGAGTTTTCGCGGAAACATGGCGGCGATACCTCCATGCATAAAGGTCCTAACTGAAAAATCAGTGCTGTATAGTCATAACTTTTAGGCCGCAAATTTTAGTGCTTTTGGAATTTAATTTCTACGCTCACGAGCTAATTTCGGTGTATATTCCATGTCGAAAGCCTACTTTGATGTGTAGAGACTGTACTTGGTAGAAAAAATGCTGGAAAATGTATCTTTGAACGTAAAAATCAGAATTTTAAAAGTGCTAATTTTTAGGCGGAAAGTTGTTATGACCTGACAGAACTGTGTTCTTCAGTCATGATATTATAGCACTGGGTTTTTAGTTATGACTTTCATGCATGGAGGGGAGGTATCGATGGCACTTCAAATACTGACAAACTACCATGAACTCGATGCCGCCGAGTTGAGCAATACATGTCGTGTATATGCGTGTGGACCGATCTTTTCTCGACTGCCTTTTCATATAGGCCTACCATCCCCTTTCAATGCTACCTCCCGCAAAACTATCTCAGGCGGGAAGTCGACATACGAATGTCTTCTTATTCGGCACATATCATGATTCAACCACGGACGTATCAAACTGTACGACAGGAAGACGAGGAACAGTTAGACAAGTTTGAATGAATTTAATAAAATTTATCCCCTCCTATTTTACATCTTTGCAAGTACAGTCTTGTTGCGGGACGAGCAAAACAATGAACGAAGTCAACCTAAAAACAGACACACAGACGGATTGCCCAAAACCAATTTCTCGACGTTTTGGGGGTTGTATATCCCAAATCCGATCTTATTTCGAAGTCGATTTTTTGCACGATGCCAATACTTCCATTGACATGAAAGTAATATATATTTCCACGCTATGTAGTACAAGTCCTTATTAAAAAAAAAAAACATTCAATGCTCTAATCCAACCAAATATTGAAGTCTCGGAAAATAGTTTGCTTGTGCCTAGATCCGTATTGTCCCGTTTTTTTTTTGGTTTTGTTTGCTCTGATACCCAAAGTCTATTTTTAAATATCTCACATTTTAGACCTTAGGGCATCAAGGTCATCGGAGCCCTTTTGAGCAATTTACTTCTGAAAAGCTCTTTGTTAGAGGTCGTACACAAATTAGGTAACACTAAATTTGCCACTCTTTGGCCCCCTCTCCTCCTCGTAACGCTTTTCCCTACCTTATGTATGGGGCGTAAAAGCAAACGTGAACCTACCTACCCCTTAAGAGCGTTACGTAATTTGTGCGCGTGATCCCTTATTGTTAAAGGAAATCCCTTTTTGCCTATCATATGACCTGTATTGATATCTTGCGCGGTAGGTACCTTTGAATACTGTACCACGACAGTACACTGAATATGTAGTGTCCACTCAATAATTCGACTTCGATTGAGGGTCCAGTGTACGTCAGTATCTGAGAAGTTTACTTCAATTTATGCCAGAAAAGCTCGTACTTAAAAGCTCACTTACGTTAGTTGAAAGTTAAAACGACCGCATGGCGGCACCCATCTGTTAGTACCATAACGGTACCTTCCAGAAAACTAGGAAATAGTTATTTTTAACAAGAATCCGGTAGCCCCGTTATGCACCCTATAATTACCCTGAACCACACTTTAGCTGTCTCGCGGGCGCGTGGATTCTAAAAAGGGGTAAAGAGCATGCAATG
>Ga0058701_10003446_pt1 | contig 12514 bp, 12 predicted proteins | sample AgamicOrMae_FD_97039 | JGI IMG/M metagenome (GOLD analysis project Ga0058701, IMG submission 97039) | Agave microbial communities from Guanajuato, Mexico - Or.Ma.e | ecosystem: Host-associated > Plants > Phyllosphere > Phylloplane/Leaf | place: Guanajuato, Mexico | collected 2012-06-04
AATTAAACGTAATAATTGCTATTTACAATAATATGAAAAAAAAATTGTTTAAAAATGCTCGTCTATAAAAAAAAAGAAAGAGAAAAGGCTAAAGGGAATTGACCTCAACTGGCAAAAACATTGAATGGGTTTGAAACAGAGGCGGACAAAAGTGGATTTCGGCCCGCCCGTACCCGGCCGGGTTTGAAATGTCGGGCCGGGTACCCAAAGGCCGGGCGGGTTTACCTAAGCGGTACTGCGCCGGTTTCTGCCTGTCGGTTTCTCCATACCCGCCGGGTTTTCCAATACCCGGCGGGTATCTCATTATCCGCCGGGTCAACTCGGAACTCGGCGGGCTGGTCTGGAACCCTCCTCCCCGTCACTCCTGTTAAGTCGTAGGCAAACGGCGATTTGATTTGCTTAATGAAACCTCTTCTTGAGTTTGATTTGCAGATTGTGTTGCCTAATAGGCAAATCAGACCGCACCGCTGTATCGCCATTTGCCTAAGACTTAACAGGAGCGACGCGGAGACATGTAAGTAGATGGCCTGACATTTCAAACCCGGCCGGGTACGGGCGGGCCGAAATCCACTTTTGTCCGCCTCTGGTTTGAAACTACTCCATAAACGCGTAACATCACAAACAGAATATGAAAGTTATTCCAACATTCAGGTACGTAAGTAGGTCTTCAACCTGAATATTTCAGTACTCATAAGGCGGTTGAACTAGACTGATTAGTTCAGAAGACAACCTGTATTTTTAAAATCGGTCTAAGAACCGTTCATGACGCAGTGATTAAAGAACAAATAACGGTACGTTCCAAAGAGTCAAAACACCTTTCCGATTACGGTAAGTACATGATACCGACACAGAAGTTAAAACACTTTTACAAAATTACACTAACGAAAAACAAAATGACAGAAAAAAAAACTGACAGAAGCTCGCGATAGACGTAATTTGGTATTTTCCTTCATCTTAAGTGAAACGCCACAAACACTGAAGGCACTAAACATTTAACAATCATTTCTATATTGACTACACGGATTATGAATGCCTCTGTTCACACATTCATTCCGAACGTGGAAATTATTATTTCTGAATAAGCATTTCAAAACAGAACAATACTCTCGTAAAAATTCAAATGGCCCGGCAAATTTCTTTGATAAATGCAACCTGTAGTGTAAGAATTCCACTATAAAAACGCCTCATAGCATGACGCACAAGATATTAAAGGACAATGATTTAAATGCAGTCTTTAAACTAAGCACTCTGGTAAATACCCTTCGCCTAAAAACACAATCACTTTCTGTTTAAGGTTCCCATAGTCAAAAATTGGCACAAGACCGTAAAAGAGAAAAGTCTTTCGTTGACCTTTTTTTTTCGGAGGGTAGAGACAGTACGGCAGTAAAGTGTACCCAAAGCACCTTATTTTAAAAAGCCCACATTGTTTTCTTTAAAAAATTGAATAAATCAGTCTATGGAATAAAAATTTTGATTCACGACAGATAACGATAACTCTATCGTCTTCACCTCGTTTGTGTATTGACGAATAAAACGAATATCAAATCTGTGAAAACTTAATAAATTATTATGCGGAATGAGATAATGTGATGTTGAACTCAGCCACAGAAAATGATTAACCGCACAGATAACAGAAATTAAATTCAATGTAACAAGATATTATTTAACAGCAGTAACACAGAATAAGAAAGTAACACGGTATAACCAACCAAGAATGTGAAAAGCGCATTCAAAGGTTTTCTTCCTCCATAGTTACTTAATAGGTAGTATATAAACTGGTTAATACATCGAGGAACTTTTAGGGTAAGTTGTAATTCACATGAATGAATGCAGTTCATATTGCTTCTTTAGCAATGTAAACAAGAGCTCTTATTGACCAGCAATAACCTGTTAAGCAAGGCAAGTACTGTGCCTTTCAAAGTTTTGTAGCATTAAAAAATTCACATAAATAACATTAAAAGAACGTGATCAACATTTAAGTACAAATTAACACCGGTTATATACAGCTGCGAATTGCGTGCACCTGAAGAGATGACTCTTTTCTCAATAAAACTTTCCGCCCTAGTGTCACGAGAATTCCCTAAAAGTTAATGGGACAGTTGTCTTTCCAAAAGGGCTTAATTAGTCCTATGGAAAAAATATATAATTGGCATTCAAATAAACGCGAAATACCTAACGATCTTCCCATCATTTTGAGACACGACTGACTCTCGGACAAGGTGACTCTGTAACGGTGGAGTCACTTCCGGCCTTATACGCACAGAGAAAGGTAAACGTTCTCTGACGCCACTATTTGTGCGAGTCGCCTACTTACAGGATGAAAATCAGCTTGCTCGGGTAAGTCCGGAGGAGTTCGGCTTCGTTCGGCCCGAGCAAAGGCTGCCTTTCACCCTATAAGTAGGCAACCCTCACGAACAAAAGGCCCATTTTCGACGGGAGTGATTCCACCGTCATAGAGTCACCTTACTCCTGGATGAGGTAAGGACACCCAAGGAACAAACACGTTTGGGTCAGGGCAGTTGAAGTCAATGACGGAAGACGATGACTCGGTTCCGGACGAGACCGCTTGCGATACATCGAGTCAATATGAAAGTCGATTGGTTCGAGATGATTATTTACAATTAATACTATAAAACCACTGTTTTAAGGAGACGTGGTTAGACATCAACCATGTGTACTGTGACAGGCGCTAAAACGCGATGGCAGCTGCTAGGAAGCACTGTTTGATGCGACGGGGTACCTTCGTTGTCTTGCAACGATGAGTGGGTAAATGAGCGGGACGTTGTTCGAGACAAACCCATGGGCTCGGTGCTCGTCAGCGGCTCCGAGTCGTCGTGGGGCGTCATCGTGGAGTACCCGTGATCGCTGTCGCCGCCGGCGGGCCTCCGGTACCCCGCGTTCACTAGGTAAGGAGAGATCGGCGTTATCACATTCTTCAGCCCTGGAACAAAGAGGCAGCATCAAGGATTAGTACCGGCAAGGGCTACCTGCGTTATTGCACATTATCCATACTTCGCACGAGCCTTGACTTTGACCTCGACCGTCAGAACGTGATGTTTAACGACATGAAGAACTTTTAGAAGAAAAAATAGACGTAATGTAGGTATTTTTACTTCCATGTCCCATGGAAGTATTGGCATCGTGTTTCTTTTTATATCCAACAGCCGACTAGGTTTTATGTAAAACTAATTGTTGTAACTATTAAAAAGTGACCGCAGGGAAAATGATACGACTTTTCTTTTTCTATGACATTCTCCTCGCGTTTTCGTTCTTTTTTGACAATAAAACCGATTTTGGCATGAAAAATATGACCTCAAAAACCGTCTGGGATAAAGAAAGACCTCCGAAAGGCGAGGTTGTAAATACATTTACCAGGGTGTCTATTCGCACTCTCATTCCAAATACATTGCGCCTTCTTGACGTGCGTTGCAGTCTCCCCATATAAATGCGTGCTCGTCATGGGCGAGTAGAAAAGACCTAAATATTTATTCTCAACGAATGTGGTTTCGATAATATCTTAATTGTTTACGAAACAATCAAGCAAAAACCAATAATGGCAATATTGCTGACACGGTTTGGGAAATCGGAATTTTATTAGGAGAAAAGCTGTTTCCCTCAGAATTCCCTTCAAAACTAATTACTTTTACACTTTCATGGCTGTAACCATCAAAGAGATGCAAGCCATTTGGTACAACTAAAAAAAAATAAAGGTCGTGCCTATTCACAAGCCATTGCAAACGGAGGGAGACTTGAGAGCAAGTAAACCAACCTAACGCATTTTAAATGGGAGGTGACTTGAACGCACGGAACCCAACCTAATACATTTTATATGGGACAGGCGTGCGAATAGCCAATTTGAAAAATAAAATAAAGAGACACTCTTCCAAGGGGAGAGGGGGCGCCTAGATAGGCTCGCCCAACACCCATCCCGTGTTTCTATACAAATACAGATTCCCCAAGATTCCCACCTCAACCATGGAGTTCTTTCTCCATGCCTCAACCGATAAACATAACCGCAAGTTATATTTTGTCATAGAGAAAGGGACACCCGCACTAGCGCACCAACACAAAGGCGTTTTTCTGAAAACCCGTTTTAAGCAAACGGTTTGTCAACAGAATCTGGTCTTCGATCAAACCCGATATTTTTAGTGCTATGACAACACTTCCATAGACATGAAAGTAAAACACCTCGCAATGGTTATCAAACGAGTCGAGTCAAATGGCGACCAAAGAAGAGTGAGTGTAAAGGTTGACTTGTTGACTTGCCTGGCATCATGTCGTCACCGGCCTCGCCGTCGTCTACCTCATTGTTGAGTTGCGACATGCGCATGCCGGCGTCGGGCAGAGCAGACAGGCAGGCATGCGCGAAACTGCGGCCCTGCGAACGCTGGGTGTGCTGCTTGTAGCAATATAGTACTAGTACAATCATCAGAGCCAAGAAGAAACCTAGGATTCCCCCAGCGACGGGGCCCATTGCATTGCTCGGTGGCTCACGACCCATTGGCTGAACAACTGAAACAACAAAACAAATCAAGCTGCTGCAGAAAACTCACGTTTATTAAAACGAGTATAGCAATGTGCGCACAGGGCGTTTTCTTTTGAAGTACGAACCTAGAGTGCTCTCCTCGTAAGGCGTCGCAGAGTCTAAGACACCATTGAAACATTTCAGGTGTGAAGTACAGAAAGGTGCGTACAAAGGAGATCTGGCATCTCTGTCGAACTCACACCATTCACAACCCACGACTCCTTGACAGTCCCTGAAAATAAGAATAAGTCATCGAGTCTGTCTTTGGATTGTCTTATACAGTGTATTCTTTGAACCCGTCCGTCTACGCCCCCCTTGGCCCACACAAGGGCTGTCCTGATGACGTCAAGCCGCAGATTTTCACTCAGGTAGACAGTTTATGTGAATTCGGTTAGGTTTGTAGGTCAAGCATCTGAGCTTCCCTATGAATAAAACCTTCAGTGTGACGTCATTTACACAGTCGTTGTTAGGTCACAAGAGGGTTCGAATACCGGCCCGCATGTTGACGGGGTAACAAAAGCTTACCTTTGGGAGTTGAAGGATTCACACTGATATGAGAAGCACGATTTGAGATCACTGACGAACTTAGTGAGATAAACCTGAGGTCTATACTCCAGGATATTGAAGCAGGTCGGATTCGCTGTCGTGGACGCGCTGATATCAGCAAGGCACTTATCTTGGGCCAGCTCGCACTCGCATGGACACTCACATTCCGTTTGCTCAACGCGGTCGCAGTTGAGGCAATCGCGGGATGCGCGACTACAGGGGCAAAACGCTTTGTTCTCATCACACGTTTTGTTGACTATGCCGAGGAACACGTTGGTGCCGGGCAGCGCCACGAGCTGGTACTGAAGACAATGTTCCCCATGAACCAAGTTCGTCAACACCCCTTCAACGCTCACGTTGAACTGGTAGTAGCGCTGCATGGTATTCTCAAGGAAGTTGTTACACACGCGTTTCGTGACTAGTCCCTTGTGATTGAGGATGTCGTGAGCGATCAACGATTCCCGATGCGTTATGTGCTGCTTTTCAGCTCGGCGCAGCTCACTCGAGTCATCCAGGCTCGGATGAGAGATCAAGTAGCCCTTGTCATCCATCAGAAAACACTTAGTGTTGTTCTGGTTACACGATGGGATGACACCCGTGAGCAGGTTGCCGAAGAACCCGACCGGTAGGTCCATGGCGGCGACGGCCGCGACCTTTTTCGGTTCTCCGCTGGGCGCGGACGATCGTTCGTAAATAGTGTGACTCAGTGTGACGATGTAGCCGGCGCCACCCACGTCTAGGTAAGGCGCAGATAAAACGACTCTGCCGGGGTACTCCATGGAGCGCACATACCAAGGACGTCTCACTGGGTTGTAAGACTCTTCGAGCGGGGATCCCGGGTAGGCGACGAGGACGCCACTCGGGGCGGCGATGTATCTCCGCACGATGGAATTCCGGAGTTTGCCGAGGACCCGCACGTCCTGCCAGTGGTTGACGACCTTAGCGAGGACGGCGACGTCGCTCCGGACGCCGGGCCGCAAACCAGGGTTGGCGATGTAGCGGGTGTTGTCCCGCAGATATGCCATGTATCGTGTGACAGCGTCCGCAGGCAAGCTGCCCGGTTGTTGGAAAAACTTGAAAGGCGACTGGAAGCACGATGTTGATAAGAACAGAGATCCTTTGTCTGAAAACAAACAGATTTTAAGCTTATTGGTGGGGTTACATCTAGATGTAATATCATTTTACTTCTATGTTCGTAGAACGAATGAAAGTATTGGAATACCGTCAAAAATTCGAAGTTGAGCTAAGCACATTTCCTTACTCTACTAACACTGAAACGCCAAGAAAACTGTTTTTTAGCTTGACGTGTGTGTATGTTCGAGAAAGTTTGTCCATGGATATCTTACGAACAAGTTGACCGATTTGAATGAAAATTTCGGTGTATGTTGCAATTGGCCTCGAATCGAGAACCTCCCCTTGCCAGTACAATCGGACCAATATTTCCCCATAATTTGGGGAGGGGGGTGATTTTTGCTATACTCTGAACCCTTGTATCTCGAAAACCATTAAAGGTATCGAAAAACAGAAAGGACCTTGTCAATGTAAAATTTGAAGACCTACAAATTTGCTTCTATACATTTTTTCGATATCTCGAACGTTTTTTTTAGATATTCCGGAAAAAAAAACTGTTTTGGGAAAAAGTTTGTCTGGGGCTAGGGGTTCCAAAACGTCTTGACATGGGTCGAAATACGCTTAAAATATTTGCTTTAACTGAGAATCGAGAGTCCTTGCTGGACAACACAGTCAGGGTAATATTTCGCCCACGCGGCAAGATAGGACACTTACAAACTCCGACAAAAATGCAATCTGGCTTAACATGACCTCAGAGAATAAAATCTACTCCACGTCGGAAACGTACTCACAAACCACGAGGCCTCATTTTAAGAAATTTTTTTCCTATTTGAATGCTGCTGTCTATATTGATAACTCCACTCACCCATTGCGGCCGGCAGATGAAGATGCCGGCATAAGCTGCTTCCTTGAGAAAGAAGATCAACTCGATGGTACGCAAGCTTGGAGTTGCTGCTCAGAGTGGCAGAGTGAGGGGGACAAAGCGTAGCTGTTGAACTCTGGACACCTTCTTGCTGTGACGCGACGACAAGAATCAGAGGGGCAGCTTCAAGATGATGCCAGGTGTATTGAGTAGTTCCCTGAGAGGTTACAAAAAAACGTGTCAGCGAAAACCCAACTTGAACTTTACAAGTGCACGGTACATTCGGACGGTGGAAATTTCGACGTTTTGTGTTCCACCCTGGCTGGATCTTTTATCGCACTGAAAGAATAGACGACTTACAACCACGTCCGTTTGTTTGCGTGCCTTGTGCCTCGCTCCCCTGCAGCTTCGCTCGGCTCTCGCCAAGCTCGTTGCCGCTTACTTTTCGGCGGCAGTAACTGCTACCGAGAAGTAAGCGGCACCAGGCTTGGCGACCGTTAGTTTGACCAATGATAGGTTGCAGGCCTTGTGCCTCGCTCCCCTCTCCTTAGCGACGAAAAATTGAACACAAGAAATGGAAAATTCAGCCTTTCATATGTACAGTAAGGTCTCACTTACCGATTTCGTTCCGTTTTCGGATAAGATGCTCGTTGAACCAGAGGTACTATTCAAAATTGCGGATCGGACTTGATCGAATCCTGGTCGGTTCTCTAAGTACGATATATCCAAGGAAACGGGCGGCTCAGAGACGAAGAGAGGGCGAGCAAACAACGGATGAATCAATGTTAAACCTGAAATAAGAGTTAAAAGTAAGGTTAAGTTAGGGTCTATTTCCGGCCCGCGAAAACTATTTCTTTTTTGTCAGTGCTCGTACCTTTCTTGTCGATGAGATAAATGTATGAACTGCCATAAGCACTGAAGGATACGTCATCATCAAGGAGCTGATCGAAATAAATATCGGCCCCGACGATGCCTCCTGCCATTGGACGGACTAAACTCAAAACCATATCTGAAATTTAAAAAAAATAATCATTTTTTCACTTTTATCCTTACAAAAAAAAATATAAAATAAAAATGGTAAAAAATAGCAAAATTGTTCTCAAATAAAAACAACCAAGCAGGCTCATCGATTCATTGACGAAAGCACTGACATTTTTACGATAAAAATTCAATATAATTTACATTTTTACTATAAAAATTTAATATACTTTACATGACATTTTTTTTCATCAATGACCTTTTTGGGATACAAATTTAGATAGACAAATATTATACTCAAAAGTCAATTGACAAAACTTAACAAGAGCCCTTCATGAAGATGAAGATTTTTGAGGTCGTAAATAGAAAAAGAGGACCTTACTGGTTGTTTTTGTTTCATCGCAGACATGGGCGGCAATCGGGCCATGACGTACTCCTCCAGTCTTACCACTTGAGTACGTACCTTCAAAATACGGAAGAAAGTATGTTGTATCTCTCTTTTGAAACAGCAGTACATCTTCTAACAAATGACTCACTGCATATTTAATTCTGTCGGAAGAATTGATAGCCAGCATCGGACCAGGAGTAACAGGAATATTAACCGTAATATTATGTTTACTGAAATTTTGACTGGCTACGTCCTTCAGGAAAGGTATCTCCGTCGTCAGGTGTTTCCCATCTGCGGTGCGAAAAAAAGTGTAAGAGACGCAAAACAGAAAGATGATCAATTCATGCTCATTCGGGGAAGGAGGATACTCTCTGACAGAACGCATTGTTGGATGAGCTAAATTCAGAATAACGTTATGTTTCACTTTTATTTGTAAATGTTGGAAAACTTCGGGCATTCTTCTGACTTACCGTCGATTAAAGCACAAGTGGATATTGTCACATTATGTCCACAAGTCTGGTGACCTTGCGCAATTGTTTCCAGAACAACCTTGGCTTCTTTTAAAGAGTTTAGCAGGCCTCTGCTTAAGTAAATGACAAAGACGTTGTCCTCAAGGGCAGAATTTTTGATCATTTCGAAAGCATAGCGAAAACCCAAGGAATGATTAGTCGGTCCTGCAAAGCGATAGAGAGGTTAAGTAAGGAAATTAAAATTACCGAATAAATTTTATCAAAAATTTTCCAACCAAAGCATCGCGGCAGACACATCAGCTCTACTCGATCTGAGTCGATATTGGAACGAATGGTCGATTCGATCTTCGAGTGGCGATTCTCTGCGATTGTTAAGTATTAAGAGATTGCTTACCGTCTGCTCTTTCAAGTCCTTCCAGAAACTTAGTGATGTGGAACTTGGTTTCTCTTGTGGCGAACGGCATTGTGTAAGGCGAACAAGTATTATTGAATGGAGTGATGATGTTATTTGATACAGCCAGCAGACCAACTTTGCTGTGGTGAGACAGTCTCTTGACAAGTTGTTCAACTGAAACATCAAGAGAGGATTGGTTAAAACTGATGGATTAGGTTGAGGTCTATAGGTGCCACTGTAAACAGTCCTCATTCGCCATTTCGATGCCTAAATCTACAGTTTTGTATCAAACAAGTATGAAGAACAAACAGCATCTCTTAGGATCAAAGGTTTTCAGTGCAGAAAAGCGTTAAAGAACAGGTGTTTTGAAAAACAGCAAGGTCAATGGCGCTAAAATCAACAAACGTGGTCTCCGTTAGCGATTAGAAATTCAACAGCAAAGACGACGGTATTTTTTTTTTTAATGTGACGAGGGATTTCCTTTCAACATTCGTTAAAGGACGCCGCTTACCTAGTTCCTTTCCCAAAACAAGCTGATTTTGGCTCAGCGCTCGACCGTGGTCAAATAGAATCACTATACTTCGAGGTGACGTGACTTCTTGGAAAACGTTTCTGTCAGAAACAAAGAAAGTATGAATAAGTGCCCCGAAAACGCAAGATGACTCCTGATTAAAGCTATGCTCACTGGAGGTGTGTGTCCGTGAAGGTGTCACATGGCGGGTACGTAGACACAGAAGCGTCGGAGTTGACGAACCCCGACCGCAAAAAGTACTGCAGCTTAAAAGGCGGCTCCCCGGAGTTTGTCATAAATACTGCACAAAAAAAGGGTTGGTAAAAAATTTACAGAGCAAACTAATTCCAGGTAGGAGAGAAAACTTACAGTTTGTAATATTATAGTCGTGATGGAGATCACATCCCAAACGATTTTTCATCTTCACTGATTTGTCCTCTAAATCCTCATACTCATCATGCCTAAGAAAAAAAATAGTTTTAGAGAAAAAATCCTGAGATGGACACAGTTGAGATAAAAAAACATATTCATACTCTCAACATGGGACTGGCCTGTTTAGAGAGAAAGGGTACTTTTGATTTTGACCATATGGGATAACATAGGCTCTTGCTACTCACTGGCAATGCTGGTAACAAGGATATACCACTGATAATTGCCATTCAGGTTTGGCCCATGGAGTGTAGGCAGTCTTCAAAACAGCATTGTATGTTGAATTTAAGACGGAGAGTATTTTTGTTACTTTTCCGTTAAGCTGGTCGGCGAGCTAAAAAATGGAGGGGAAATACATTACGTTAGAACTTGGTAAATATTCACGTCAGCAGCTTTTTCTCGATATCCCGTAAGTCTTCAGGCTTGCGAACTACAAACGGTTATCACCTTTTTTGCACGCTTTTTGTCATCTTGCAAGAGAGTCCCGCATTCTCGATTGTCGTATATCTCCTGGAAAAAAAAAGAGACAAAAAACATAATAGTTACCGTACTTATGAAGTTTTGAATCAAGGAGTCTTGACTCCTTGTTTGAATAGAAGAACAACAGCAGGTCATCTATGACTAACAACAAATCAATCTGCATGAGGAGATTTCAAGTACTTTGCAAAATCTGCAATGAATATCTCTTGTAATAAGGGAAACAAAGACTGAGTGAATAACTCACTAGAGACTGTATTATTCAAACTCAATTTTCTATAAAATCATTTTATTTGAGACTACTTCAAAAAATGAGATAGTTAATAGAATATTGGGCAAAATCCAAAAGGAGATTGCCCATCAACAATATCTTACCTGGATTATAGGAGCAGCTAGTTCATTGTTGCTCAAGTCCTGTAAACTTGTAGCAATATTTTGAGCTAGTTCTTGTGGTGAGAAGTCGTCAATGGACTTCGGTGCTACCTCCTCAAGCAGATCCATCATCTTTCCTACATCATCAGCACTGGAAATCTGATTTTTTATCACTACTTTTGGTTGAAAAATCTTGCCGTTCGGCTGGAGACTGTAGGAACCCAGAGTTCCACTAAACAGCACACATACTACGATGCACAAAACTCGTAGATCGCACATGACTTCAGTTTATTTGAAAATGTCCCACGAAACCCTTCATAAAATCGAATTCCTCGAAGGCAGCCCAGCATTTACTATGCGGAGTTAGGAATAACAGGGTTATCATGAAAACATAACCTCTCTGACAAACGACTCATGGTATTTTGACAGTCAGACGCTTACAAAATCTTCTTAAATAAAAATTACGGATCGCTACTGTACATGTGATCATTATAACTGTAAAAATAATCCAGTTATAAAAGGCAATTCACGACATTCCTTAAAAAAAGTTAAGTACTATACTGGAACCAGAAACCACAAAAACATTGAACCAGTAAGGTCTGTGAAGATGTATGAACGAGGATGTGGATCTTTCGAGTTTTCTGATTGGAGGAACCAGACATAGAGCAGCTCTCCTTCAGGATGAGATCTCTAGATTTTCCATACGCGGGATATTCAAAGACATATTGGCACGATGCACTGATCCGTATTCCAACCAGATTGGATGGCAAAGAAATTAATAAGATTTGAAAATTTCTAAATATTCCTGAATTTTTAAGAAGTTGAAATGATGCTACGTAAGTTCGTTGCAGTTCTTCTTAATATCCTTTAGCCCCCGGATTGCTTTGCCCTGCACCGTGGTTTTGATCGGCGCTAATGCCCGAACAGTGAGTGACGGGGTCATCATGACAATAGAAAGTCGAAGAATCTTACCTTGTTGGCCTCTCGCTGACACGTGCTTGCAACCAATATGCACACTATAAAGACGTCCATCGTCTTGCCTTATCCTTTCCTTGAATTCTTGGAAAATTGACAACATGGGTTTGATGAAACGGCTTTCTTTGAAGTACGGGATAGACCAACCCCTCTCTCATGGGTAGACTTTCACACTACGTAGTTCTGCAAGAAGCAAAACAAAGGAAAAGAGAGCTCCCGACTTACGGTACCTATTAGGAGGAAAGTGAAAAACAGTCAAGTGAAGAAAGGAGGGAAATATTTGAAGTGCGTTTAGCAATTTCAGCAAAGCAATGCAAAACCGAGAGAAATTGCTGGTACCGGAACATAAAGTAAAGTGAAACATGGGTAAAGTAACACATTCCACCAACTCTTTGGGGCACATTTCATTTTTATTGCCTCAAAATCAACTTGTACAGAATTAAAACTGAAAATGCGAACAGCATGGATACCGCATAACTTTTTGAAATGTACACTATACAAAGTCACCCTATAGAC
>Ga0058701_10003447_pt1 | contig 12513 bp, 13 predicted proteins | sample AgamicOrMae_FD_97039 | JGI IMG/M metagenome (GOLD analysis project Ga0058701, IMG submission 97039) | Agave microbial communities from Guanajuato, Mexico - Or.Ma.e | ecosystem: Host-associated > Plants > Phyllosphere > Phylloplane/Leaf | place: Guanajuato, Mexico | collected 2012-06-04
GACGCTGTGTAAGTAAGCTTGAAACTTCAACCTGTAATACTTTTTGTACTCTCAGGCTACAGTAAATTTATGTGAATTTTCGCTTTACAGGCCTAGTCCCGCTGGTTTGGTAGTCCTCGCCGGTACTCATAACGTAGCTGCAGGACTAACTTTCGCAGTGGACAGAATAAAACAGAACCAAAAATACAACAGATTAACTTTTGAATATGACGTCAGTATCGTCCACACAAGGACGCCCATTACAGGTCCCAATATTGCGACTATACCCATAGCCGCTGCCAATCTTCAAGTGCCTGACGGTCGTCGACTCATTACAGCCGGATTTGGATTGATAACTACTGGAGGTCTTCCAAGCCCAGTTCTTCTGCAGACTAATGTATTCAAAATACCTCCAGCGCAGTGCCAAGCAAATTACGCACCCGGAATCCGAATAACAAGCACTATGTTGTGCGCATCGGCCCTTGGGGCAGACTCGTGTCAGGTATGGTATTCTTTTCGCAAGTTTTTATTAACTGAAAAGCGAGGGATCTTCTCAATACTCGTTGTCACGTTCCTCCTCCTCATGAACATTTTTGCTTTGTCAATCCTGCCATTGTGTTTTTCGGCACCTTATTTGAATGTACTGTTCAATGTTCTCATTGAGTCTGATTCCTCGAAATCCTGTTCACTGAATTCAGTCGTTTGTTAGGCTTTGTCCACGTTGTGATTGTTTCTCGATTGATTTTCAGGGTGACAGCGGCGGCCCTCTAGTGCAACCTTCGGGCATTAACGACAACGTCAACGTTCTCGTGGGCATTGTGTCCTTCGGGCTCGCGTGTGCCGACCCCCTTCATCCTGGGGTCTATACGAACATTCCCAACCCGGAAATAAACGGCTTTATCGCTACATTTCTTACTTAATAATTATGGTTATCGATACTAATAAATTTCAATTAAAATAATGACTTCCATTACCCTCCCTGGTCCGAGAATCCATATAGCATATCCAAAATCCATACATGGACTACCTACTGTTGATATCTACGGATATCAACATGGATATCCATCGTTTTTGGATATCAGTCTTCAATTTTTCATACAAGTGTGGATATGCACTTTCATATCCAAGCAGGGATATTCATGCAAGGACATTCTGTAATGGATATCCGTTAACAATAAATATCCATTAATAGATATCCACTTTTATGGATATACGTCTTCAATTATTTATGCTTTTATGGATATCCTGCTGGATATCCTTGGATTTTTATGGATATCCATGGATGGACTTGCTATGGATTCTCAATCCAGGATTTAAAGTCACAAAACCCTGTCCATCACGTGGTCAAAGTTTTCAAACAAACGTTACTCGTTAGTGGAGACAAAGTAATTTAAACGTAAATTAGTTTCATTTGTTAGAATTCAAAACAACGCTTTCATTCGAATCATCTTAATTAAGGCCGCCTATTTAAACCCAGAAAATGCGTCGCAATTCCATACTTTCAGAGAAAACATTTTCGCCATCAAACTTTGCAAAACACTAACATTGTAAAGTCGGTTGTGAACTTTTTTTGTCAGTTCAAATTGAGCTCGTATTATTCTTTAAAACACAAAACTTGGATTTTTGTTGTTGTTACACTAATTACACGAAGAGTGATAAGACAGCTTGTTGGACGAGGAAGGCTATTTGTGTTAAGAAAAGCTTTAAGACATTCTGTCTGAAGTACTGCTGTTCACAGAACCGCGGCGCCAACAAACCCACTCTTCACGCACTGTTTTTGGGAATTTACTTTCCTCTTATCGCAATGTCTGCTGATTCTGAGATTTTAAGGAAAATATCATAAGTATTTTTACGAGGAATACACCAGCGTTGTTTTTGGTAATCTCCGTTGCTTATCTGTTAAAATTGGACTTTTGACAAAGGAGGTACTTGATCCGTTGCGTCCGCTAGTTAGCCATGTTTTTCTGTCAAACACCTTCAGCGCGTCTGCTGAGCTCGAGGCGCTGGAAGATGCTTGAACGTGACGTTATGCCTTACCGTTATCGTAGCGAAACGTTAGTTAAAACTGTGTTGTGCAAACAGCTTCTACCCAAAGCCCCCGACTTACAAGAGATATCTCGGCGACCGGCCCCTGGACGTTATTAATGAACAAATTCAAGGGGTAACACCCTGCTGGAAATCTGTACACCGGATATCAGGGCATCAAGGATATTGGCCAGATATCAGAGGTATAATAAACTGCATCAAGAGGAAATTGACCTAATTTCAATTCAACAACTGAAAAATTCAGAAAATAAAAAAAAAATCAGCTGGATATATCTAAATATTAGCCAGATATCAAAAGACAGTGGTCAGAGAGTAAAATCGCTGTAAACATCCGGATATCAAGGATATCAGCCGAATATCAAAGCCTTTGAACACAGGATATCATGAGTTGTCACCCCTAGACCAAGTTCATTTCCTTCACCTAATAAAAAGGCGAACTAGAGAGGGGTGGGGAATGTGTTGAGCAAGGAAACGTGACACCACGATCAAGGCCTGCTATTGAATAGTCGCCCTTACACAGGTTGGCTTCGAAAAGTGATGTGTCTTTTCAAACGAGTTGAGATTGTAAATGCTCACAGAGGGTGTGTACTGCGATCAAAAGTCGCGTCACTCTTCATGTAAGGAAAAATCCATGAGGAGTTTGACGTGACTTTTAATCGATACTAGTGTATTTAAAGCTCTGAAACGCGTTTTAGAGCTTTAAATAAATATACTGCAGAGTACTGTTTCAGAGAGTCATAGAGTAAACTATCAGTTCTGATATCTTCAACAAATAATGCCCTCATTTTTGCATTTTTGATGGCGTTATTTTATTTCTTCTGATTTAAAATGCAAGCTACCGTTACCTTATGAAGTATGCTGTGTTCCAAGGTTCCTTTTGAAAAAAGCTTTTTGAAAAGGAAAGAAAAGACCGTACTCATATTGGGACATACTTTCTAATATCTACACCTGACTTAAAAGGATTCCATCCACGCTCATGAACTTGTCATAGAGATCAAGATTATTGGTCTCACGGCAACCATATTATCATACGCAAAAATAATATGATTTTTATTTAGACTAGACTTTTTATTTAGTACAAAATAACAACAAAGGAAGATACCTGTAGCTACGCATTGAAGCTTTGCGACGGCAGAGCTTACAGTTCCAAGTGTTTTGCTGTTTCTGGAACAAATCGGGGCGGTTCTATGTCCGGTACCGAAAAAACCAACAACAAAAAACCACGGTCTTTTTTTTAAAAAAATAGTAACGTTAATTTGGTGATTCGTGTGAAGCGGGAGAGTCCATTTCTATATTCAGTTAACGTCACAGACAAGTAATTAAAACATCAGAGTAATTATCTTTATATTGTGGAACAATGTCACTTTTGAAACGCAGAGCCACACTGAAGCCTATTAAATCGGAACTAAACGTTTTAGAGAACTCTGCAGCTGGTACTGTGAGGCCTGTGTTTGACACTATAATGAGCACCGTAGCCAGCACAGCAAGGGTGGCCGTGGTGATGCATGTGGTGATGGTGATGGCCATGGTGTGGCAAATGGTGGTGGTGGTGGTGATGGTGGTGACGACTGTGCCCATGAACACCGGTGGCAGCCTCGGCGGCCGCTACGGCCGCAGCGGCGGCGCCTTGAGTTCCCCGTGATCGCGGCGTTAGCGCGTTGTCCGCCTGCAAATACAACGTGATAATATCAGTCCTCAAGGCATCGTCCGGTTATTTTGATTAAAAAGGGACGTAGCTGCATGTATTACACCATGTGGCAAAGCCTTTTGCTGGACTAAAACCGGACAACACCTTTTTGATCGATAATCAAACAATATGGTATCGTTTCATTTCGTGGTATCATCAGACTGTCGACATAACTTCTTAATTCCGCGAGTTAAAACTTGCCTAGGACTCGCTTGCACCTACCGGTATGTGGTCGTCCAGCCATGGGCGGCTGCCAGACGAACTACTGGTGATTCCAAGAGCCTCTGGTGACCAGGTAGGAGGAATGGGCATGCTGTTCGAGACGGGCATATTTCCCTTTTTGATGGTGGGCGCGGTCGGAGCTGTTGTCAATGGGGATACTGTTGTTTTAGGAACTCCGTTCCAGGCTTCCTTCGGGACGCTACGAGGCGCCGGAGGTTCCGGTTCTTCCTGAGCTGGAGGAGCCTGAACTGGAGGTGGTTGAGGTGGAGGTGTTGGTTCCGTCGGGGTCGCGTCTGGAAGTATCACGGGTGCCGGAGGAGTCTCCGACCTCACACTGGGTGGTTGAACCACGAAGGTACATTCGCTGTTAGAGTTACATATTTGAATCCTGACGAAACAGTATTACGATCGGCATCGTCTGGTACTTACGCTGCTGTTGGAATGCCATGACTAGGACTTTGTGAGCTGGTACTATATGCAACGACGCTCAACCCTGATCCACCCCCTACCGAGGAAGACGCCGAAGAGAGTCGGCGTGCTCCTCGGAAGTCCGGTTCAGGTATCATGGAACTCCGTCGAACATCCTTAGCAGACGGTTTTCCTATCATTGTTTGAGAAATGTTCGTAAGACGGTCTTCAGGATCGTAGTCGGAATTAAAAAATACCGCCCCCATAGAGTTTGAGCGAGATGCTGAAGGGAAAAAAAGATATAAAATTTGACGTAACCTTCATATCTTGAGGATTCTCGCAATACAAGTCAATCTACACCATTGACTTACCTCTAGCACTAGCACCTTTCGCCGGAGAACTGCCTATAGACCGACGAGCTATTTCCTGAAATGTAACCGGAGAATATACTCTTCGGTCCTCAGTGAGAGGCATGGGTGAAGGTTCAGGATGTGCCTCTATCCGTTCCGGATTGGCCGAAAGACTTCGTCTCAGTGGTATCCTATCTTCTCTAGCGTCTAGCCAATATGTCTTCATCATACCTGCAATTAAAAACCTCATTACGTGCTCCAGAATGTAATCGAAGACAAGAACAACGTACCTTTTCCTTTGACGGGTATTTCACCTCTTTCTCTTAGTTTATACCTGTCCGGCAGGAGATCCCGAGTTGTCTGAGAAACGTGTACTTTCATAGCTTCGCTTGTTGATTCCATCCTGCTAGCCGTGTTTACCGAATCGCCGAAGAGACAATAGCGAGGCATTTTTAAGCCGACAACGCCAGCGACGACCGCACCGGAGTGTATACCCACACGAATCTGAAGATGTGAACCTGGAAAAGAGACTCGTTGATGTGATGCCTCCACACAGCCCAATTTGCTTGACGGACGACTCACTTTGTACCTGTGGAGGGATCCTTAAGGTCGGTGATGGCGTCGACCATATCCAGCCCCATATCGCACACCTTTTCAGCGTGATTTGGCTCTTTTTCTGGTGCCCCACTAACCACCATGTAAGCGTCGCCTATCGTTTCTACCTAATGATAGAAAAACACATAAAGCCACAAGTCTAGACACATCGCAAACCCAAGTAGAGGAGAGAAGGGGACTCACCTTGTAAACTCGATTTCTCTCCGTTAAGTTGTCGAAGATAGAATACATGGCATTGAGCATAGAAACCACCTCCATGGGAGTAATTCTGGCGCAAATCTCGGTGAAGGTGACCACGTCTGCGAAGAGGATGGACACGATCTCGAACATCTGTGACACGGCACTTCCGTCACGTTCCCACCGTGACTCTGGCCCGTGCGACATACGTGAATTCCCTAGGATGGGGACCCTTATTGGGGACTGCAGCTGTTCCATATTTAAAAGTTGATTACCCAATACCATGTGCTTCAGGGACCTTACACAACATGCTTTTCCCCGTTTCACACTTAACAGCAAACGTGCACTTTATTCAAGGAACACTTTGATGTGTTACCCTGGTCCCTCCTCATGGCTGTTCCAGTGCAGCTCCAAGCAGCATGGTAAATGAGAAACTAAAAGGCGGATGTTTCCCTACAAGGATTTCCCAGTGAACTTCTAAGTGCATGCACTCCTTGACTAACCTGGCAGGTGTCTATGGGGTTTTCTCCTGTTCGCAACCGGTCCGCTACAGCTTTAGGAATCATCTGGTACAGAAGTTCGTCTGTGCGCTTCATCTCTTCGTCCAGTTTCCTCATAGATTCTTCAAGTTTTTTACTCTTTTGTTGCTCTTGGTCCAGAGCTAGTTTTAGCTCGACGCTCTGCTGGGTTCCAGCCAGCATTAGGTCTCTGAATCAGAAATCATCGGTTGAAGTAGACTACATTTTTTGGGCCTTTCTCATTGTATTAATACAAGCTCGCTTCCCCTGGTCCAAGAATCCGTAGCCATATCCATATAGGGATTTCCAAAGATCCACGGTTATCCATATGGATATCCATGATTTCTCGTCTTTAGTCTCCAATTATCCATGCAAGTTTGGATATCCAAATTGATGTCCAAACAGGAATATCCAAGCAGGGATATCCATGCAAGGATATTCTACAATGGATGTCCGTGGAACACGAATATCCAAGAATGGATATCCAGGTTTTTATGGATATCAGTCTTGTTCAGCAATTATCTGTGCTTTTAAGGCTATCAATTTGGGTATCCATGGATTTCTATGGATATCCATGCATGGACTTGCAACGGATTCTCTATCCAGGGTCGAGTTTTTGGTATGAGACCAAAATGGGTAACCATTATTCGGATAATCAGATGGTCTAGAATATATCTCGCAAACTGGCATCTATGGAAAGACTAGGTTTTGAAAGAATGCAGTATTGGAACTAACCTGCTGAAGTCGTGCATTGATAAATCGTTAATATACAGTCCCGTACTGACCAAAGCATTTAAATCGGGCATAACTGGCGTTCCCAAATACATGAGCATCCGCCAATTGTCCATATATATCATTTGACCTGTCGCAATGTAAAGGTTATTCTTTAACACAGAGAAATTTAGTATATTACTCCATCACATGAGCATATTATGACGTATTGTTAATTCCGAAAAGAAAGGGTCAATGTGGAAAGGCTTAAATCCTAGCATTTTGTGATGACGTAATTTATGGACTATCCCGACCGCGGCCCGGTCGAGTCCCGCTTAGTCTTGTAGTAATCCAAATCCATGCGGTAGTGACGACTTTTTTAAATGTTTACTTTTAGTTGTGAAGCACTGCCGGTTGAATGCATGTGAAATAATTAGCGACTGCCTGCTGCACAGTTAATTTCCAGCAAATTTTAGATACTCAAGATAAGTAGGCACTCACAAATGATTTAACTGCACGTTGAACTTCGATTTCGACATTTTTGATTGAGCCTGAAAACTCTGTACAATCCTCACTCAATTTATAATACGCTAAAGTCTGAACTGTATGAATCATCTCATTATCATTTTTTTAAACATTTTATGCTTTTATAATCACGTTAGCGCCCCAAACCTATCTGTTTGAGCCGTACGGACACATTGTTTGTTTAGTTTTAGATTCATTGTCTACCAACTTTCGAAACACAATTATTCATTTTTCTTGAACTTTTAGCTCAAGGATCTCTGAAACTGTGTTGCGCTTTTGTTTTATAGTTCCTAACTGTTGTGAGCGAACGCAAATGAAGAGCTAGTGTTGCCCGATTTCGCGATTTTTTTTTAAATATAACCGCGGTAAACTCGCCTTTCATAAGAGATAAGCTGGCTTGTATGTGTGTTTTGGGTTGTCTTCGAAATGAGCAACCAAATAGTGAAAGTCCTACGTATATTATATTTGGCGATTAAAACTTTAATCGCGTATTAGTTTGACGGAGTTACGAAATCTTCAGAAGCTTATATTGTAATGTTGGCACAACCGTTTCAAAGGCTGTGGTTTTGCCTTTCCTTTGTTATTCGTTTTGTATTCTTCAGCTTTCTGGTTGCCGCAGATAATGCACATATTTTGTCGATCAAAATCTTAAATAGGAAAGGAAAAAAGTACAAATATCCGTAATCATATCACAAAACCACGTTACCTTTTAACCTCAAATTTTTTTCTGTGCAGCCGTCGGCCGACTCATCACTGAGTATTAGCTGTGGCCTTTTCCGGTCTGCTGGTCGCTCTGTAAGTACTGGCTCTACAGTTACCAACTCAAAAATATTATTAGTTCGATTTAATATCTGAAAAAAAAATATGGTTAGACTATACATACCTACATTTGCAAAGCGTGAAAATTTTCGGGCGTACCTTTTGAAATTGGAATGCGATTAAGGGACGCACTAAATCAAACCAATTTGTTATCTTGTTACCAACTAAATCTGGCAATATCACCATTAACGAGTTACCGATACTGCGTACTACCATATCAGAGCTGAAACAAGGAAAAATGGCATATAGTATTTTTGTTTTCTTCTTATTTAACTATAGACGTTTTGGCTTTATTGTCGCAGTTCCCTCTGAATAAATCCTCGCATAAATAATTGTTTATTGTCATCAGAAAGTGATAATCTTGTCATGAAAACATGGTTTAAAGTAGACAACTGCAGCGGAGGCCCATTTTGATTTGCTGTCTTTATTAAAAGAAAAAAAAACAGAAAAAAACAGTAGGTGAGCGTATGACTGCCTTAATTGCCTAAGCTACTCGGTATCTACAAGCATTAACCGTCCAGTTCGAGAAGACGTTCCCATAACCGTCCATTTCGAAAACCATTCAAAACAGCGTTTTTCGTTATCTGTAAACCTACCATTCACCTGTATGTGTGTATATTGGTCAGCAGAAACATTTAACATTACCTTCATCTGCTTATCTTCGCTGACCAAAATACGCACATGCTGTTGAATTGAAGTATTACAGAGCACGGTAAACGCAGTTTTGAATGGTCCTAGAACTGGACGGTTAAGAAAGAAGTCTTCTCGAACTGGACGGTCAAGAAAACGTCTTCTCGAAGTGGACGATTTATGCTACAAGGTACCGAATATCTCTTGTTCACATTCCGGTCAAAAATAGACCAAAGCTCACCAACTCGTTTTGTTACCCTGCACAATGGATAGAATATTACCCGTTTATACAGCTTTATATAAAAATAGCCAATGCTATGCCTTTTTTGGTAAAAGAGTTGTTTCATCAGACCGGATTAAAAAGTACCTCTGCTAATAGAAGGCCTACTTTGAATTAGTGGAGCATCCAAATGCCAGCGTTTAGGCTTACTTGTTGGCTATTTCGTTCGCAATCAAATTCAAGCAACCTTGTTAAGATGTAACGGTATCATCCATGACCAACTTATTACCTGGGTTGCTTTCATGGCAACAAACCCACAGTTTGTTTATGATATTGCATTAACCAAGTAAAGTATGTCGAATTGTAAAAATGAAATTGTCTGTTGTTTGCTAGCAAAGTTATTTTAGCCCAATTTTGACCAACAAGACCGTTTCGGAAGCCCAATGTGTACCCAGGAGGACTTTTCTAGTCCAGCATCATTAGGCTATTTTTACGATTTTTTTCTTTTTTTTTTGAGTTCTCTTCAAAATTAATTTATTTTAAAAAAAGCTCGATTGGAAAACTTTAATGCAAAAATGTCTGCTGTAAATGCTCTAAAGGAAATTTGTACTCCGGAACATAGGGTATGCCCTATGGTTTCTAGAGGTAAGGTTTCTGCCTAAACCTGTGCAAAAGGTTTAGGCAGAAACCTTAGCTCTTTCCTGCGTAGACATACTCTCCAGAAACCCTCGAGTGAAAATCATTTGTTCAACATTTAAGCCCACTCGTCTTACCCAAACCTGACCATGCTAAATTCATGGTGTGCTCCGTCAAAACGAGTAAAATTTCTCTCAAAGGTTTTAGGCAGTGTTATTACCTAAAAACTATACAAAACGGAAATATTTCGAATAAGACGGATGCCGAAATCGGCAGATGTTTTTCTTCTCTCGTCATCGTTAGCGATGCCAGTCCGAACGCTCGATTGTCAAACGTTAGCTGAAAGGTGACGTGTATTGTATCGACCAAAAGTTCTTCCCGCACTAACTCAATCCTCATTTCTTTGTGATAAAAATGGCGAGCGACCTGCGAACAGATACCGACTATTAGAGGTTTTGGTTTATGAAAGAAAAGTCCAGGAATGCGAGCGAGGGTTTCTCACCTCACGAATTTGTCCCATGGTGTAATACACAAAACCTCGTCGCTTGGAACGGTAGTGCAGAGTTAGGCCTTGGCGGGTCTCATTCTCACAGATGAAGCTGGGAGCTCGCATTCGTGGGTACGAGAATTTCAGATATTCGTGAAGGTTGTCGAGACCTGGAGACAGGACAAAGCATTCACAGTGGTTTACTTCTGCGGTTTGTCCAGACTTCTACCCACTCCTTATTACAGCTTATCGCCGACAGCCTAGATTCATAACTCATGTAAAGAGAGGTCGAATGTAATGGTACGTCTTGTGTGCTGTATCTCGTCGCAAGACCAAGCGGGTCGAAGGTGGAGCTAGACAGAGAATGTGCAACCTAATCTAACTTAACCTAGGTCAACCTTAACAATAAGCTAACGCCGCTTACTTCTCGGCCTCAGAAGCCTTGCTACCCAAAAGTTAGCGGCATTAGGCTTGTTAGCGAGGGCTGAGCGGAGCGGAAGTGAAGCGAGCTAAAAGGCTTACGACCAAAGGTAGGTTGGGTAATGCTGATTGCTGAGTAAAGCTTAGATCTATCTAACCTGCGCGTTTTTTTATGTTAATCTTGAGAAACATTATATAATGAGAGATTGAACAAGGGTGGAACACAGAGGTGGAAAATTCAACTTTTAAAACTGAGATTGACCAATTTGCTGAGAACTTTTGTGAGGAATGCGCTACTCGCTTCCTTATTGGGTCTTTTTGGCGGTCTTTTACCTTGTCGGATATAACCGTCAAATTCAAAAGAGTCGAAACATGTTTTCATACTGAACAAAAATACGTCAGAAATGGAATTCGGGAAACATTAACTCATGTATCATCGGGCGATTCCTATTTGGAAACACTATGCCAAACCAGAAAAGGAATTTCGCTAACTATAGCAGTCTTAATTGTTCAATCACTCCTTAGAATTCCAAGTTTAGCATATTTACTAATTTTACAAGTCGTTGGATTTCACTTGGAAACACGGAAAATTCCTGTAAAGGCTTGTTGGTGGTAAATATGTGGGTAGTACACTTTATAATAGTGAAGTCCACATGTGAATGTGATAGAGTAACAGCTGTACTGTGTTTTGGTGTGGGTAAATTGGATTCTTACCGTTTAGAAAGTCTCTCATATGTCTTCCGAGGACGGAAAGTACCCTGTCATATCCGTACTGACTCACAAAGCCCACGAAGTGTACGCCCATCTGGTCGAAAAATTCACGTTCGGTCACACCAAGAACCTGTTGACACAGAAGAAGTAAATTAGACGAGTGGGGCCAAGAAAATGAAGAAGAAAAAATAGAGCTCAGATTGCAAGAAATAATTTTTAACTTTATTAGTCGTTCTTTTTGGCAAAGTTGAGGTCACATTTTTGCTGTTGTAGGCCTAAAAGGCCTCTTTTATTATCTAATCCACCAAAAAAGGCAAACGGACAGTACTGTATGTTTATCCCAATCACTGTGTAAACTTCCTCGTGTTGTAGAAGATAAACTAAAAAGCGAAACTTTCTTCGCTTTAGCTTGTTTTCTCATTTTAAGCCATGCGAGAGCAAAACTGTTGGAGATCGGAACGATATTTACTCTCTGCAAAAAGTAGCACAAGGTCTTAAACAATGAGCCAAGCCAAAATGTGTTGTTACAAGCTCTTTTCTTACACAAAGTGCACGTATTGCAAATGCTGAGTGAGTTCTGAGCCCCTGAGGATTTTCTCAGATGCAGCCCACGCGACACAAGTGTCATGAATGTTGCCTACGCTGACTGAGCTCCAGTCTTTTCATCCCGCTCCACAGGCAATACACAACGGCAGTGGTGTCAAGCAAGTTGCGTCAGTTCATGGATAATCTTCCGGATCTTATAATTCCTTAAATAAGTGTTTATATCGGAGTCTCCCGAGCGTTATTAGATTTGAAACAACTTAAAAATATTGCATTGTAAATTCTGAACTATAATAGGTTGTTTTTTCTTCCCATTATCAGTGAGACCATATTTGTTCTGAACTTTCTAAGGTTGTGCTTTCTACCCATTGTGTTTTTCCTTTCCATGTTTTAACTTATGATAACATAATTACTCGAGGATGAGCTACGACCTTTAACCGCATAGTTCCTTCACTGTAAAAAGAAAATCTTAATTTCATATTGCAACAAGTCAATAAGTGGCCTGAAAATTAGACCAAATATTCACTGAGATTCAGCTATAGCGTTCTGGAAATAAGAAGTTAATGAAATTAAAAACGAAATTCAGTGAATAATTAGACTGATTTTTTTTCAGATCAGTGTTTTGACTTTTATTGCACCTGAATTTCAGATTCTCGTTTTTGTTTCACCATTGCTCGTCTTGACGACGGAGGGCTTGAAATAAGAGGTAGAAATAAAAAATCGAATGTGTGTATCAGGATCTTTGACTTTAATGAGTAATTTAAGAGCATTAACCCACTACCGCCCAGCGATGCCGTTCGAAAACAGAA
>Ga0058701_10003448_pt1 | contig 12512 bp, 9 predicted proteins | sample AgamicOrMae_FD_97039 | JGI IMG/M metagenome (GOLD analysis project Ga0058701, IMG submission 97039) | Agave microbial communities from Guanajuato, Mexico - Or.Ma.e | ecosystem: Host-associated > Plants > Phyllosphere > Phylloplane/Leaf | place: Guanajuato, Mexico | collected 2012-06-04
CCTTCAAGCCGACGTGAACTCGCCTGCTCCAAAAGATTTCTCGATTCACAAGGAAATGTGCCTGATTAGAGTAACTTACTGTTTTGTGGAGTCCTGTACTCATACCTCATTACGTCTAATTATTACTTATTTTTTATTATTATTTTATTATTACTTTGTAAACCATCTTTATTAATGCTTTGTTTTAGGGCTGCCAGTGAGTCACTTTTATCACTTGAAAGACTTTTTCTGTCCCTATTTATTTTCACTTTTCCGTGAACTTTGTCAGTTTTCGTCTCTATTTTAAAGATCGCCTTATCCGTTGAGATATTGTTTCTTCGCACACCGATGACCCTAAAATACGATCGCTAATTAGCGACCTGCCCTCGCGCAGAAGAGCATTGTCAGTTACGCCCTTTTGTCCAACCTCCCGACCATGAACTGCCGCCTCTCCTGGTCCCTTTAAAATCGACAAATTGAGCTACACACATCGGTTCTAACCATTTTTAGTTTCCCTCAATCAGATCCAAGCGTCAAAAAATAAAAATCCCATTAAAAAAATGGGTTTAAAAAATTGAAAAAGAAGAAGAAGAAGAAAAGAAAACTAGGGGTACCCCTTTGTAACTAAACTTTTTTTTTACTTGCCAAGAAAAAAAAACTACATTTACGACATTCTTTGCGTGGTGTTTTATTGATGATACAATGCACTCGTATTCGGAGAATCATCGCGGTAATTGACGATGACTAATTAACTGTCTGGTTGACATTTGTTGCTGTTTCATTCATCAGAACCGTTCGTCTGTCATAATCGCGATATTTCATCTCTGGAAAGTCATCCATAATTTGCTGAGAGTATTAGTTGTTTACGCAAAGTAAACCATAAATCGAAGCCGGAAGTCAGGAATTGGGTTTGTGGCGCTTCTAAGTAGGACAGGAGATAACATGTCACAGACCTCCGACAAAAATGCCACGTAACCCAACCTAACCTAATCTACCCCATCGCTCGTTGACCTAGTCCAACTCAATCTTTCCAACGAAGGAAGCACATACTCACTGTATTATTGCGTTATAACCTAACTCAATCAAACCTTACCTAACCTGTATCAACCAAATCAATAGTAACCGAGCCAAACTCACTCTGAATTAAAACAACTGCACAAGGAGTACCGAAAACTCATGTCGAAGATCATCCAGCACGTTACTCTGTTTTCGATCCGAAAAACAGTCCTGTGACGGTAATGAAAGTCATGACCCTAGGTTACATGTATTTCTTATGGAAGCATGAGTCATGCATGACTTTTGTGACCCACAAATAAAAATGTTTCCCCCTCACGAGTTTCCAATCCACAAGCATCGTTGGAAAGGAGAGGAAGCATGTATCCTCTTTTTAACGCAGCTCTATGATGGATTGTTTCAGGGTTTCTCCGCTCCACCGAACCTTGCCCGTGTCCCCATCCGGGACGCCGACGGGACCGCGTCATCGTGGACGTTGTCCTCGGCGACGTCTACTCTCCCGGTTCGCGATCATGAAGAAGTTCTCCAGCGTCCAGTCGGCGTGGACCAGCGCTCCGGCAACGGCGCAACCGCCGCCAGAGACGAACAACAACGTGGAACAACCCGCGACGCTCCCTCAGACCTTTTCAGTCAGGGTGCTCGGATGGAGAGAATGTCGCGGACTCTGGGGCATCCGACACACGAGGGGCCCCGTCGACGAGATGGTGGCCGCAGCCAAGGCGCTCCCCGCTGGAACTACTCTCCCGAGAGCTACTTTAGAGGTAAAGGATCGTAAGGGATCTTTAGATCAGGGTCGTTTGGTTCCCCTTTTCGGGCCTCCTAAGCAAAATGATGCGTATATATTCTGACTTTAGCATTGTAATTATTTCGTCAGCACGTGCATCAGTGAAAAACATTATCTTAGGAAAAGTCTTTTTTACGGAATTTTACGACGAAAATCTCCGGATAATTGCGCTTTTCGAATATTTTCGCCGTACTATCCGGATACGAAGTCAAAAACACTTACGGAGAAAGACTTTTTCTCGAGATTGTCTGCTTTTCCTCAGTAAGTAACCGTAGTTAATTTTTTTTCCAGGTGTCCAGCGCTGGTATCCGTGTAGACGACGCCATTCTCCCGATTGACAGCGTGTCTTATGGCGTCCAAGACCTGGTTTTCACACGAGTCTTTTGCTGCGTCCTAGTCGCCCCTCCCGCCTCCCCACCGCCTTTCCGTTGTCACGCATTCGTCTGCGACTCAAGACAAGCAGCTCGCTCCCTCACCTTCGCTTTGGCGGCAGCCTTCCGAGAGTACAGCATCAAGGTCCAGAAGAGGGATGACCCCTCCTCGGAAGTTCTTTCCTACGCAGGTCTCTCGCCCCGCACGGTAGACCTCCGGTCCCCCGAAGAAAAAGCCGCAGGAATTCTCGCCGAATGCCAAGATTCTGAGGCGTAAAACACTTTCAAAAGTTTCCTATCGGACTCTTATTGAAGAAGAGGTTATGTTGACCACGAAGTTATTAGTGAAACCGTTCTCGACTTGTGATACAAACTTAGGTTCATGGGTGACACGGATACAAAAAAAGTGTGGAGCTTTTGAACCCTTTATTTGTACTCTTGCCACCTGTGTTACTTGTAATCTCGATTAGTGAGTGTATTGTGAATTGATTTTAAAAACTGCTGTACATATTTCGAACTAGTTTGCTTGCCTTGTGTCATCTTTCGTGCTTTCGCATTGTTTTCGTTTCCTTTTCGGTACCTATCTGTTGTAAATTCTTTTCCCATTTGTACTGTCGATTATTCTTCATTGCATGTGATCTGGTTTGTTTGCTTGAACAAACTTGAATTCAACTTGCTCTTAGATGCGCTGGCTTTGGGTATACGGTGTTTTGCCTCGGTAAAACCGCTGTATGAAGTACCAATAAATATTTATTATGATACCCTCTGAACTCTCTATTATGAAATCCTGTTTCCTTTAACTTTAAAGGTATCGTAAGTTATCGCGATCGTTAGTGTTTAACGATCAGGAATCTACGGAATAAAAGTAAGTAGTATTAAGAATTCCGACAATAACTTCCTCTATTATAAATTTTAAGTACTCGAAGCTCACCAAATTCTTTCTTACTCTTTTCATTTTTTTTTTATTATTTTCTTAATTACACCGCTTGGCTTTTCGTTGTCAAACTTAAACAACCGTGATTTTTTTTTCTTAATTTTTGAGATTTTTCAATGGCCTTACTTTAAGAGGAAATTGGTAATTTTTGGAACAAGCGTATTTAGGTCTATAAGCAAATTAGAAAATTTTTATGGACCGACTTTCTGCTCGAGACATTATGACATGTTGCAGAGAAAAGTAAAAAATATCCGCAATTAACGTTAACTTTGAAGTGTAGTTTTATCTCCAACCATCACTTGTAATTGTATCTTTGCCTTTACTTTCGTCGACTGTGTAAGACTAAGTCATCTTCAAAATGTTGGCATTCTGCCCCAAAAGGATTACACTAACTGTAAGATTAGGTGCGAATAAACATGATTTATTTTCCTCGTTAGTTGCGATTTATCTTTTTTTTCGAACCTGTTTTGCCCAAGAATATCTAACTATACAAATTAATACAAAACATTATTCTGTTGGTATCAGTTTTTAAATGAGTACTAAAATGAGTAGCATCTCTGAAATACGCGTGTGTCATTTTTTACGTGAGTAATTTTGGCTGCAATTTTTACTAATTTTTCGCTTTATTTCCAGCAGAAACGAGAGTCGATTACCTCTATCATGTCACCATATCAATTTCAAAAAATTCTCGTGTCAAAAATGTGCCATGTACGTGCTAAAAATCACAGTTCCTCAAGCGATTATCATCTGGCTGAACGTATTGGACAGATCCGCGAACTAATCGAAATCCGCGGCATCGGAAACTGAAAACCAAACCAAATCCTACCGAACGTAGCCGACGTGGTCAACTTAGAGACGGGTTTCTACTCCCTTCGAATAGAGCATAATATCGTAGAAAAGCATAATATATTGAAATATTTAAAGAGAAGTCTTTCAAGAGAGGTACTTGACTTTTATCATTCCTTAAAAAAAAAAGAAGTGTCATTTTCAACACCGTAGTTTCCTCTTCAACATGGCGCTGCGCTGACCACCGACGAGCTGTCTGCTTGAAAGGTGTTGTGCGCCGTGAAAAGACTTAAAAATGCGTGTTCAGTGACTAAAACCGTGCAAATTTTTCATTTGACGGATCCGAGTTCGTAAGTGATTTTGTTCATTTGTTTTCTACAACTTCTTTAGCAGTTTTCATGTCATGAATAGTTAATATAGTTCTGTAATCATGTCGATACAGCATGGTTTCCTAACCTATATTTACGTGGGAGGGTCCCCGAATTTTCTGGCCTTGAACGTTTCAGCCTGTTTTTTTCAAACCCAGCCCAGATAAGAAAAACATGCCTTGTGTTTTTATATTAAGAGAGTGTCGGGGAGTGTTTTCGCGCTGGCTGGCAGAATCCGTCATCTAAGGGTTGACGTTAGATTTAAGACGCTTATCTCATTATCAAACCGATAACAATTCTATACCTTTTAATTTGATAAGAGTCCAAGAACATGAGCAAAGTCTAGGATATTAAATCATGTGGGTGTTACCCGATATTTCCCACCCAATGCGATGTTATAGCTCTACATACCTTTGCGTGACACCCGTGTTTTCTCGGGCACTGTGTATTTCTTCATTTCTTTCTTTCTGTCTTTTTTTTGTCTTCTTGGGATTTATAAACAATTTTTGTAAGTTGTAATAGTATTACTACGAATGCTGTGTAACTAATCTCAAATTTGTTTGTTGACAGTTTCAGGGAAGATGGACAGCTTGCACAGGATTGGAGTGTACTTAAGTGATCCCGAATTAGTAGCTCAAATCCAAAAATACTATGGAGTGGAGCGAATTGAACCTGCTGTAGACAACTATTCCTCTTCCAAACAAACACCAGTTCATCGAAAGACTGTTAAATCTAATGACAATAATAGCTCAAACCATGAGGAGAATGCTGCTAGTGATACAGATACGGTTTCGTCTGAGTCAGATGCAGAAAGTGTGGGTTACAGAGTTACAAACTGGTTTTGGTATTATCTCTTTACTCTTGGCACAGCTCTTGGAGATGAGCTGTTCTATGCAACATCATTCCATTTTGGTTCTGGAATGTTGACGGAGCAGTTGGGAGGCGAATGTTAAACATTTGGGCAATCACAATGTATGTAGGTAAGTTTTTCAAAATCTCCATTTTTTAAAGTTTGTCTCACATATGTGATCTTTATTTTTTGTTCAACCATAAACATATTTTCTCTCACTACACACTCCTTCCTTTTAGGTTACATTATATAGTCAATACTTTGTATCAGAATGTTCCCATCTATTTTTGCATCTGATGCTCACCAATTTTTCAGGTCAAGGAATAAAAGATCTCTTATGTATACCGCGGCCCGGTCCGCCTGCCATTCGAATGCAGAAAAAATGGGCCATGGAGTATGGCATGCCTTCTACCCATGCCATGGTTTCAGTTGTTATTCCATTTTCTGTGTTGTTGTACACTATGAATCGTTATCAGGTTGGTAATGGAATATTTGAAAGTTCATTTACGTATGGGTACATTTTCTAATTTTTTTGTTTTGTTTGCAGTATCCTGTAATTTTAGGATTATGCGCTGCCCTGATGTGGTGTTCAATAATCTGTGTGAGCAGAGTTTATTTAGGAATGCATTCTGTACTGGTAAGTTTACAATTATAAATTCAAGTCATATGAATTTTGCTTTTATAAAAATTGGTATCTCTTTAAATCAGGGTGTCCAGCAGTCAGGGGAAGTCAGATGATTTGTGGAAAGTCAGGGAATTTTACTTTCTGGACAATATCAGGGAAAAATCAGGGAATTTGACTAAATATACTGGAATTTCCTAGAAAAAAGTAATTTTAATTAAAGCAATAAAAATTATATTAAATGAAACATGTTGTCATATGCATTGTGTTAGTGTTCTATTAAAACGTCTATTTTATCAGAAAAAAATTGAAAGATCTGGAAAAACGGGGGAAAATCTGTGAACCTTTTTAGTTCCTTATGTTACCAAAGGTTTCAATAAAAATCTAAAACATGAAGAACTCTCATAGCTGTGAATTTTCTGCCTGTTAATATTACTCATATAATCAATGGCACAATGTTGAAAATCTCTGTAAGAGGAGATATTGTAGCATTGAGAAGTGACTATTCTCAAGAGAGCATAATGAAAATACAGATGCTTTAAACTCAAAGAAAATAAACATGTTTTATTATTGCCTGAATTTAATTTCTCAAATCTTAACTAGCTGTTTTAGAGATTAAGGACCTGGCTGAGATCCCTCAGTTTTTGTATTACACCCAGAATCTCAAAAAAAAAAAAAATCTTTTTGTGGGGTCTGAGCAGACAGCTTGACAGGGAGGTCTGATTTGTTACATTGCCCTCGTTCATTGCGGGCACGGATCCAATTTTTGAAGTGTCTGTACTAAACTTAATGTTGTGTTGCAGGATATCGTTGCCGGTTTAATTCTTGCATTTCTTCTTCTAATTCCGCTGATACCGATTGTTGATCGTGTGGACTGGTATCTTCTTACATCGCGGTGGTCGCCTTTGTTGATACTTGCTGTATCGATAGGACTCGTCGTATTTTACCCAACGTGTGAACAGTGGACTCCAACTCGGTAGGTCTTAAAGATGATACAGGCATTTCCGGCCTCTTATGTTCCACCTTACCAAGCAAGGTGTAGCTTCCACAAGGTCTTCCACCTTAGCTAACCTAAGATTCGCCTGTCGTCGCACTCTTCTCAGAGGCCGCATCCGAGATATAAGCGGCATCAGGCTTAGCCAAATGGAGCGAGATCCAACTAACCTAACCATAAGCAGCGGTTAAATGCCCTTAATCTTGAGAACGGAACGGGAAGTTGAACCAAGGTGGAACACAGGAGCCAAGAAATGCTATCTTTAAAGAGTGTTTTGGAGATGATTTAGGGAGATGATCTTTATGCTGGGAGAATGATTGGAAATCTTTATCAAAATTTACATCTTATATGCATGTATTACTATTGGAAATCCGCTCAATTTGCGTAGAAGGGTCAGGCAGACTCAGAAGTTCCCCAAAAGCTTACCCAACCCTCCTGGCTTTACTTAGGATGGTTAATAATAGCTATATTTGCGGGGAGAATTCCGTTATAATTTAATAGCGGTTTGAAAATAATTCGTTGTTTAGAAATATTTTAGGGAAAGTCAGGAAACTTTGTACCTGTGAAGGTTTCCTGAAATATTTCCAACTCCGTAAAAATCGTTAAAAAAAATTGGTCATTGCATGAAGAAAGGAAGGAAAAAAGGAAAAGAAAGGAAGCCCCTATGAGACGTTGAAAATCTTTTTTAAAGAATGGAAATTCTGTGCCTGTCTTATCTAGTGCCTCATGCAGAAAATCTATCCAGATTTCATTAAGTGTTTTAAAGTCAAATCGTGATGCCAACGTAATGGAGTTATCGTATTTTCTTAAACTATCTGACTGCCAACCAAATGCTGATAGCGTTTGTGAAGGAACCTGGCGCTCAATCGCGACTGAATGAGTCATGAGAAATTCACATTGCATGAAAATAGTCTCTGCCAATCCTCAATCATTATCGTCACAGGCCAAGCTTAATTTTTACTTGTTCTGCAGGGGAGACACTGCTATGGTTTTGAGTGTTACCGCCGGTGTTCAAATTGGGTCTTGGACTAATTATCAGCTGGGGTCCATGACAGAGGCCCCTTTATCGCCCCCCTATCCTATCATCTGGCCGTCCTACGAAATGTGTGGTAAGTTATGCGTGTCGGTCATTGAATATTCATTTCGATCCTTCACCGAAAAGTTCCAAGTTAACCTTGTGTGTCCCTAGCTTTGTTTATTAATCTTTCTTCGTGAGCATTAACCACCAGCAACCGTGTTAGTTTAGACCGAAATTGAGTTAAGTCATATACCACTGTCGCAAAGCCTGATGCCGCTTACTTCTCAGCGTCAGTAAGCAGCATCGTTACCAGTATGAACAGTGTATGTATCAGGGTTGGCGACCATTGGGTTAGATAACAGGTTAGATGCCTTGGGCGTATCTCCTCTTCTTTTGGTAGAACTCAATGGTAGAAATTTTTATCTTTGAAATTTGTATGAAGTCACAATTCATACTTCGCTATTATTTTCTATCAAAGATAGAAGGTGGAAGGGAAAATTTGTCAGAAGTCTGATTACCACCTAAAGAAATTCCTTGGCATAAAGAAAGTTTCAGAAAAGTAAAAAGCTCTAATCTAAAGAATACCCCTTACCAATACTCATTTTATCTCATTTGTTCGCAGGTCTGTGCCTGCTAAGAACTGCGATTGGACTGAGCTGCATCTTGGCAACTCGAGCTTGGTGTAAGTGGGCGTCCTATGCAACGATATGCGCTCTCTTAAGGCTTAACTCCAAAGATATGAAAAGTCAAAAAAATTCTGTTCACAATCGACAAAAAACCATCGTAGAGTTGAGCTACAAGTTCATCACATCTATTTTAGTGGGCTTCAACGCGTTATACCTCATGCCAAACGTATTCCAGTTACTTGGGATTTCAAGACCTACATTTTATACCGAAATATGATGCGAGTCCTAGTTTCCTGTTAAGACCTGCCTTTAGTTCATATGTTTTTGATACATTTTTGTGCCAGAATTGTGAATTATCGATGGCTTTTCATCTTGTTACGGACAATATGGAATGTTCTAAACGCATTTATGTCTAATGAAGTAGGAAGCCTACTAGATGTACGGTGTCAACTTGTCTTGTGATCGGGGCGTGTTCGACTACTTGAAGTGGTTATGTCGATGCATCCTGCCAAACGGCGTTGAAACATACTGTGAATTGATGGCATTACCTTCGGAATTGAGACTTAGTCCAGGTTATTACTAGCTATTATAGAGCTACAACGAATTGCGGGATGTTACCGCTGCGCTCGTAATCTGTGCACTTTCTAGAGTCTCGCTTGTAGCTCATACAGATTTTCATGGCATTTCTTAGTTTCAAAAATAATTTATAATTATAATTTTATATTGTATTTAAAATCAAAATCCTTATCAAGCGAACTGATTTAACATTTTCTTCATTATCACAGAAGTCTTCCTCGATTGTTACCTGGTCTTGGACAAGCTATTATATTTCTGTGACGATGAAAGGGATCTTACCCAATAATCGTTGTGGGGGCTGTTGGAGCTTATGGGTTCCTAACAAGATTTTCTAAGAGTTTATATATATGTGAAAGATAAGAACCAAAAGTGTAAACAAGATGGACTGCTGAGTTGATCCTCTGTTGGAATTGTTTATGGTATCCACCCACTTGTTTCTTCTTGTGATTTTATTTTAACTGTGATATTTTGTTAGTGGGTACCGCCGTTAACATACCAGAGCAGGTAAGGATAGCCTGTAACATTCTGATAAGCTAATAAGGGTAGTATTTCTTGAAAAAGGTAGTGTGGTTCAAATATTAAACAGGTGTTTTATTGCATACAATTTTCACTGCAGCTCTGACGGTTCTCCAAGGGAGACCTGACCTTTCAGCCGTAACGTAACGCACAGGGTGATAACCTCATTTTCTTTTTAAAAAAATAGCAGCACTTGACTATGGTTGTAGGTAGAAAATTAAAATATTAGCTTTGTAGAATGTTGATGTATGTGAATATTAGCGCGGTTTCCCCCGAAGTGTTATTCGCTTCGAAACGTTCGAGTTGTATTTTTTTTTTTAATGTTTTGCTTGCCCTCCTTGTAATTTATCGCTAGTTCCACTCTATATTAGAGCTTTCCTAACGTTATTACATTTTTTTTGTCAGCTCTGGAATTCTTTTTCTATTATACTCCATTTTATCTGGAAGAGTATATTGTTTGTGTTAACATTCCTCCGTCTATTTGTTGGTCGTTCATAAATGTTGCCCATATTTAACGAAGAGCGCTTATGTTTTCGATGCTAGTGCCTTAGATTATTCTCGTATTTTCTACGTTGTTGGAAGAGCACAAGAAGACGTTTTACCCTAGAGGAGAATTGTTTTCTCATATTGTTGTTCCTTTCTTTTCTAATCTAAATTAGCTATTATATCATATCAATTCAAAAGTAGATCGGTTGGCACGTAGCGACTGAGGTGCAAGTCCTGTTACGCAGAAGTAATAAAAATTGAAATGTTTTTACGTGTGCATCATTATCTCATCCCTAATCCATCTTCTAGACTACAGGAATGCGTTCTAATCTTTCGTCCAGTCCTTATCTTGCCCTTCGCACAGACCATACCCAGAGATGTGCGTAGCACGAACAGCGCAAAATTGAAAAAACGCGCCAAGCGTAAACGGTGTCGACAACCTGGAAAACAGAAATACTCCAGCCATAGACGAAGTAAATGCTTGCAGGAAGAATTGAACCATAGACTAACAAGTTCATCGTTTATTAACCAAGGAAACGTAAATAAAGAAATTTTATGCACGGTAATGTGCTTTAAAATTTCAAATGATTCCTTTTGGTCCAAAAAAATATTTTTGAATGCCAGTTAAGACGCTTGAACGGTTTTTTATATTACAGGTTTGTGGTCTCTGTGATTCTCTCGGAGGAAGTCACGTGATGTCCGAGAAAGGAAAATTCGTTTTATTTCAATTTTACTGTGAATACTATGTGAAAACCGTCGTTAAATACAAAAGTTCCTTAATTTTTCTTTATTTCAAATAAGTGTGAAACTTTCCGAGTCATATTATCGACATTTTGGTTTCAAAATTCAAATTATGTTTAGTTGGTAGCACTGATGGCGTCCGCTGAATAACGTGCGCTCTGATTGGTCGATTCGGACATGTGTTTTATGAGGGTGGAGGACGGACGGACTATCTGACACTGCTTTCCCGGCGTTCTCATTGTCAAGCTGAAAACCGGAACACGGGTACTGGGAGTCGAGTATCAAAGAGGTGACGTTTAACGTTCGTGAAGTGCATCTTGGATTTCGACTGTGACACGAGAAATTATCGGATAGGTACCAGTCGCCTGTGAAGTACTTTGTATTCAACGGTCTTCGTTTAAATGTGCATAGAGTGCAGTGCGAGGAGCGTTGTTTGATCTGGAGTTTGCCGGTTAATTTTTATGTGGATAAGAGTGCGTTCCAGGGCTGAGGCCGGTTTACTTTGACTTCCCTTTGCTAGAGGCAAGAGGAGTTCCCATATTATTATAGTATCTGAGGTGAGTGTTACAAAATTTTAGTCTTAAATCCTCGATCTGGGTGACTGTTGTTCACGACATGGTGGGGGACTTGACGTCCTGGAGATGTTCCAGCTATCATGAGGTGTTTGCCATGGTCCTTCGCCGACACGAGGAAGCTTAAAATCCGCCCTTCCTCTGAATGAACTACTGTGTGAATTGTGCACCACGCAGGGAATCAAAACCCACCCTTATCGATCAAAGCACTATTCCTTCGTGGCTGAACCTTAATATGGTGTAATACGTGCGTAATTATCGTCTAACCTCTCCCTGTACTCGCCCTCAAGTGATCGCACTTTGCTATTTCACGTCATGAACTCGTGACTTTCTGTTAACTTCGAATTATTGGGTATGAAATTGGCTTAGCAGCCGTTGGTGTGTGTCGTATCAGATGGGTGCGGTAGGATATGGAGAAGTATGGTGGCCCAGGTCCGGATTTAGAGACGATGCATGATCCCCACCTCCCCGTGCCCACACATTACGTCAAGTCTTACTACGGTCGTATTTCCATGCTTTCGTTTAGAGTTTTAGTCAAAAATGACATTAGATTGGTGCTCAGAACCAAAAACCTATTCTTGGCATCCAATGTTGTAACAGTTACTTAGACGTAACTTCTGGATACCCAGCGTAAGGAAGACTTTGTGAAATTGTCACATTAGATCATCTCAAACAAATGATCAACTAGGTTGCAAGATGTTGATCGTAACTTACTTGTTTTTCTCCTACTTTATTAAAAGTTTTATTTTACATTTATTCTCTAATGCATCTTGCTTCATCAGTGAGGTGAAACACATTCATTTATTTGATCCCATACCAAATCATTTCTCTTTCTCATGAAATTACCGTTTAAGATATCAGCTTTGTTGTTTCACTTGCTTAAAATAAAAACAAGTGTGGCTTTGTTTGGTGCACTGGTGGTTTGCTTGTGCAGCTTATGTAAGTTTGTAGTACACATCTCAGAGTGACTCTCACACTTTGATTTTCTAATGCTCTATTCTTTATGGTGTAAAACCATCATTTTTCCTTTTCATACAGTCGGCTATTAATTATGCCACACCTTACCCAAAGCTGCTCAGGTTCAGCACAAATATTCAGAACTTATTAAATGGTCTTGATCAGCATAAATATTCAGAACATATTATAGGTCAGTTTTGTTCCTGAGCTTTTTGAAATTGTTTAGAAAGTCAACAGTTTTGAACAGTCATCTATCATTCCATCTTTCTCATTTGAGAACTCCTCAAAAAAAGAAAAATATATATATATATATATATA
>Ga0058701_10003449_pt1 | contig 12512 bp, 7 predicted proteins | sample AgamicOrMae_FD_97039 | JGI IMG/M metagenome (GOLD analysis project Ga0058701, IMG submission 97039) | Agave microbial communities from Guanajuato, Mexico - Or.Ma.e | ecosystem: Host-associated > Plants > Phyllosphere > Phylloplane/Leaf | place: Guanajuato, Mexico | collected 2012-06-04
CTCGGTAGTTGGCCAAAAAGAATATTTATTAGATATCATTTGTAGATATTTATTAGACATTGTGATATCTAAAATATGATATTTATTAGACATCTTATAAATATCATTTTGCTATGTGGGTTAGAAAGCTTTGAAGTGCGCGTATTGCTCGCCACCGCAGGCGCTGGCGTTCGTAGGAAACCGGAGCTGCTGAGCTTCATGCCACTCAGTCGTAGTTATTTGATTCGCGAAAGTTGCCTGAGCAGAATTCTATTGCATTGAATGGCCAAGCAGTAAAATCAGCTGCCTCTGGTGAACGCTCAACAAGTTTATCGACAAATTCTATTCCAGCTGGTTAGGTTAATTAGGCGAGCGTTTCGTGGGCCTCCTAAGGATGGTTTTCTGCCTCTGTAGTCCACCTTAAAATATTGAGCAGAAGAAAGCCAAAGGAAATGAAATCTTTGTTAGTAGCACTCAACTGACTTATCCTGGCAAGATATTTTCTTTGGAATAATTGACGTAAGCGGGAGTTCTGAAACAGTACCAATAGGAGTATTACGATTCAGTACATCACTGCGATTTCTCGAAAGTCTGACAAAACACACACTATTCTGTGATAGAGCACTTTGGTTATTAAACTGAGATCCTCTGTTAAGGTTATTTAATTTAAAGCCATGCGAGCGAGCTAATTTTGGGGGGTTTTCATAAGTTATTTTGAGGAGTTTACGTAACCATACTATCGAGGCTTAATAGTCTTGGTTCCCTTCTGAAGGATTTAAAAAAATGTTATCCCTTACCTTTGAAATCGCGATTTACTTTTGTTGGGCGGTCCGTTCTATCAGTCCTTGAATACAAAGAATTTAGCCGATCTGCTCGTGGACATAATCACTGAAATTTTGGGGGCACCACTCTTTAGTGGTTGGTAGCTCTAGAGACGTTTTAAAAGATTCCTCCTCGCCAAAATGGCAATCTCCTTCAAAACAAGGTGACTCCCACTCGTCCGCATCGTAAGAGAGCTTGTCGAATTTATTTTTGAAAGGGATTGCAAGTCGAGGTTTTTGATTAATTAATTCTGTAGTCGTTACGGTAAGCTCGTCGCGGTAATGGTAGCCTAACTCGTCGCGATTGACGGCAAGGATGCGTAGTTGCTGGGGATTTCAATGTATACTTGAGGAGTGATTGTAGACCTAAGAGTTTTGTTCAGATTCAGTTATTTTATGCTGTGCTGTAAGACACGCTTTTCTTAAATCTTTTTTTTTATCTTGAGAACCTAGTATTTATTTACATTTGGATGGAAGGCGATCATGGACCAGCACGTGATTGCTTTTGAATATAGCTATGCAGTCTGGCCGGACTGGTTCTTGGCAAAAATATTCGAGTGGTAGGATGACGAAAGTAGACTTGTCTTTGGTTTGTGGCTTTACTATCAGACTTAAAACATCCGTTGTTGAAAAGTCTTTCAAATGGGAAAGATTTTTGTTGGCGTTTTCATGACTAAACACTGTCTCCACCCTGATGTGCTCACCGTCCAATCCGAGCGTGAAACACATCCGCTGTGACCATTCGCAAAAGTTTAGAACTGCCCCAGCTCAGCTCTATGTGATTTCAAGGGTAAAATGCTAATCAGTTTGTTTAATATGTCGCGACTACCGCGGTGGCTCGCAATTTAGAATTTATCTTACCTTTCTGTGAAGAAATGAAACGAACATCACCTATGCCCATTTCCTGCGATCTATCCCTGAGCAAACAATGAAAAATCGGTGCATCTGAAGTGTGAGCTTTCGCTGGTACTGTTGTCATCTGGACTGCCTCGTGACGCCCCCTGAAAGCTTTGCAGCAGCTCAACCCCGCTTTACGTTCTCCTTCAGTCGAGATTTCACAGCGCCCCGCTAATGCATCAGAATTATAAATGCGTTTTATCGGATTGTCGGTGGTGAGCAGTGAATATTAAAAGATTTTTTATGAAAGAAGGGAGGAAATCGGTTTTGCTTCTTAATTGGGTGCAGATATGCCTGAATATTGAAATGGTCTATTCAAGAAACCAGGACTGACTCGACAAATCAGAAATAAGAAGATTATGAGAGTTTTTCAAAAACACATTGATGACCGTTCTTGCGATTGTAGGCTTTTCTTTTGGACTAAACGACGTTAAAAGGTAAACCTGGACCATTAACTAAAACTTCAACGCGGGTTGCCTTTCTTTACTTCATGTAATGTTATAAGTAAAAACCTTCCGATGTTGCTTGAAGTTCCTCTTACCACGGCAAAATTTTCCCCCCAAAAAGCAAATTTTACGAAGAAAAAAACAAAAAAAAAACGCGTTTTCAACTTTTTACCATTTTCCCAAACGTCAATAGTTGTTGACAAACCAATACGAAATGAGTGGCATTTTTTTAGGACAGTTAATTATTGACTAACCATCGCAATCCTTTGGTTTTCAGATATACTGTGTATTTGTAGGTCCTTTGTATGCTTGGATCAGATCGTCGAAGATCCTGAAAGGGCTTGTGGTTGGCGTTTGGATTCGAGAAATCTTGATGCAAAATCATTTCCTCGCTATATCGGTTGCACATAGGAACCCCCCTCCCCCTTTTATGGCCGGCCACTTTTGCTCTACTTAAGACTGCTATTCGCTATTTTAATACCAAAAATAATATATACAGTATTCTCTTTCTCGGCTCTTCTTCCTACTCCAGGAAAACCTGAATGTGTTCGTTGGCAGGCATTTCAGCGTGTATAGACTTTCATCTTTGGCAAACGATTATTTTTGACTTCGTGTCCAGTCTACCATTCTTTCCATTGTCACGGTCATTCCCCCTTAACATGAGCGTAATTTCGAGTTACACTTTGCGAGACACAGCCTAATTATCTTGAAAGTCGATAGAAATCCCGAGCGCTAATTAGGCATTAATAGAAAAAGCTATCCCTCTTTACACGCTTTAATGACTTTTTAAGGCGTTACCATGTCAGTTTCAAGGGTCTGCACATTTGCGCAGACATAGATAAGTATTGGATTCTGGTGTAAATAATCAGCCGCCTCATTTTAGTTCCATGTCCCATGGAAGTGTTTTCTATGAACTTACTTAACCAATTTTTCAGACACCAGAAAGTGATCAGACAATGACGAAGAAAAGTCCAAAGCTAGATATAGCCTATTGAGTCCAAAGCGGGCCGATCGCCCAGAAATCGAGTTCGAAGTTGCCTGTGATATCACAGAATCCGTGAAATTCGGCAAAATTTAGGGATTCTATGACGTAACATGTAACTTAGAACTTAATTTCCCGGCGATCAGCTGATCGCATGAAGTTGCTGCTTTTGACTTTCCTTGGTTATTTCTTGAGCTATTTCTGATCGCTATCATGATCAAAATTGGTCAAGAACCCCAGTGGAAGCAAGTCGAGCGTGCCTCAGAAAGTCCCTATTAAGATAGAGAACGATATTATGTCTGGATATAAAACCAAAGTCAAGTCCTTACACGAAACAACATAAATGTCAATGGAAAACACGCTGCAGACATACATAGATAACATTTTTTATGATAGGCTACGGGCCATTAAGATCCATCATTTTTTTTTGTTTTTCAGCACACTAAATCGTTTCTGATTTCTACCCAAGAGTAACATCGAATATCAACAAGGTCCGCTTCCTATCCCCGCTAAACCGAAACCAACAAGGACGCATCTAGGTCTGAAATGTTTACCCGGTCAGGAATAGCCATCTGTTAAAAAAAGAAGACATATTCTACGACCACCAGGCTGCGGTCGAACCTTACCCAACCTATAATAACGCACCGCGCACAGGTTTTCAAGCAAATTTTAATCGGTGATAATTGAAAGCTGGAGCTAAACAAAATAAAAGAGCGGAGAAAAGCCAAAAAGCTTCAATTCGTAGCGCGGCTGTTTTACGGATCTTTGTTGGAACGTTGTTGCTGAGCATGCATCACCGACACGCAGTCAGATCTTGCTCTTTGACAGACGGTTTGCGGGAAGGGAGGGAGGCTGTAGAGAAGGGACTGCTTTGTCTTTTGCCGACTTGGGGCCGAAGGAAATTGTATTAATAATCCTCTCTTAGTGCTCATTAGGCAGAAGGGATGGAGGGCATTCGTATGTGAACGCTGAGGCTTGGAAATTAGCAATCTGTTAGAGGCGTCCACGCATTAGAGATTGCGCCTGGTTGCCATGCAGGTCGCGCTAGTGGATTATCTTGCGACGTTTCCGCTGTCTCGGCGTCTGCAAATGTTGCTGCGCCTGATGTGGTCTGATCGACATCTGCTAATTGCCTCGAGTAAGACATCGCCGCAACGCTTTATTGCTTTAGTTGTCTTTTTCTCCTTGCCAACGAACTTGCCATGGAAAAAGGGACTTTCTCGCCTCAACAAAAATGTTTTTAATAGAGCATATATGGTTATAATATGAATTGTTATCACAACCATTACAGTTGTCGCCGTAAGTGAAATCGTCACCACAACAATTCTGGTTTGCTGAGGCCGTACCAACGAACGGTTCGTTGAGGCAACAAAGTCACGTCCTCTGAGATAAGTTTTCCGATCATACTAAAAAACAGAACAAGTTAGAAGTGTTCCATTTTCGGGTACTTACTTCAAGCGCGGCGACTCGTTTTCGATACTTGACATTTTCCTGCGAGCTTAAAACGCAGAAAACTGGCTGAAAATCTAAAAAAAAAACAACAACAAAAAAACGGACACGCCGAACCCGTAGCCGGATGGGCGGCGACCCAAAAACTAGCGTACGGCGCCCATTACAAGCAAACTCAAAGCGAGATCTCTTTTCTGCCTGACTCCAACCGTTAGCCTCGAACGCGATAACATTAATGAAATCCATTGGTGTGCCTGCCTGAGCAGGCCTCTCAGCGCCCAAGCCGATAACGTAACATCTCTACTTTTTGCCAGTATCGGCATCGTCGGCGGAGAATGATGATACAAATGATACAAATCTGCGAGTCCGAAAACAGGAAATTTTTTATTATATTTTTCGGTGTACTAAATGAGTCGCTCAAGCGCTCTCATTCTTTGGTAGGCAAACGCGCTACTGGAATGTGTTGTCGGTTGCCTATCCAACTTATTCCGCTCGACTTGCAGTTTTATAATCCTGTCCTCTGCCTTGGCGAGTTTGTTCGGAATGAGTAATGTGGCAGCGACAGGCTTTGCAGAGTGGTGCCAAGAAATAAATTTGATACGTCAAATACATGAATCTGTTAAAAAGTGTGAAATATACTTTTACGGACAAAAGTTCGAGCGACCGTTACTCAGTGCTTTCAGACAATTTTACCGTTTCCAGCGTGTGGTTTTTGAAACGGCCATTTGCCTCCTGTCATAACGAAGAACTATACCTGGTTCCATTGGTTCCTGGTATCCTGGTTGTATTGCTAACGACAGATGTCTTCCATCCCAATATAACTCTAAAAGTTTGTTGAGTACGACTGGCACACCAATCGGGAAAAAAGCTAGGAAATTGATTTTCTTTCTTTTGTCAAATATCTCGGAAATCTTGACGAGCTGTGGAGCTGGACATTGATTGTGCGGATTCCCTCTAAGCGCTCCTTTGTGCAGCCTGCTGTCGAGATTATATTTCTTCGTTTTATTTGAACAACCTCCATAAAATAAACCAACATGTAATAATGACTCGAGTCCTTCAGCTCTAGCATTAACAGTTTGTCACTGTCACCCAAAGACGATACGAGGGGAGGTAGCCACCCACTTTATTTTCCTCCTATTACAAAATCAAAACAGAATCTGCTGTCTACTCATAAGCAGTTAATGGCAGTATAATGAACGTACCGCATTTTATAATACGTCAAACTCTAGCGCACACTTCACCCGAAGCGACGTGAAAAAAACGATAAAAAAAGTTGTGGCTATTCGCCCGTCGGCGCAAATACATGGACACTTGAACGCACGTAATTCATTTTGAATAGAAGGTGACTTGAACGTACGGAACCCAACCTAATACATTTTAGACAGACGTTTTGTCCACGTAACGTACGCTATATGATGAAAAAATTATATCCACGTACTCATGCATTCCATATGGGACTGGAACGCATTTTCGGAGACTTCGACGCACGGCCACCAACCTACTAACCTACCTAATACATTTTAAATGGACGTTTGACGTGGATATAAGTATACATTTTATATGAGGCAGGCGGGCGAATAGCCACTTCGAAAAAAAATAACACATGAATGAAGATGTATAGCTGCGCATGGCATGCCGAACCCAAAATCTCAATTGCGCGGGGGCCCCAAAAGGTACGGGTACCACAACCCCTTTCTTACGGAAAAAAGAGCTTTAAACTTTTTCACCTGTTTTTTTTTTTCCTACCCCGTCATTTCCCTTTCACCACGCCTTCACACTTGAGCACACCCCTCAAGAGAGTAGGCACACCCCCTGAAAAATGTGGCGCGTGTCGGCCCGCCTCTGTAGCTGCGTTATAGTTTTCTAGCTTACTGAATCGTCATTATGGATTGATGTGATATTTAACTGTACCTTGTTTTGTGGAATACAGCCCGTGTATTGCTTGTGCTACGATGTGTAAGAAAAGTGAAGATCATTACGACGAGCCTATATCGTTGCAGAGAACAGTAAGCTTACCTGGATTCATTTTTAGGTTGTCTTTATAGCCCATTACCAGCCAGCCATTCAATTTTGAGGTAGTTAGAACGAGCTCGGTCCGACCCGCTAACCTGGTAAAAATAAAGTTGCTCTGAAACCCGCAAAATTTTTGTGCGTTCAATAGAGTTTATATATTTTACTGTAGTTGCCTTAGAAATGTCATTACGGTGATTTTGGGGCAAGTTTGACAGCTTCAAAACCAGGCAAAACGCAAATTTTACAATTGAGAAAAATCTGAGCATTAAGATGTATTTTTCACTTTTTCCACGGTAACCTCCTATTTTCTTTATTCGTATTCTTTGATTCAGATATTTTTTCCCTAAATATCGTTTTTTGATAAAATCTCTCCATTAAATCCAACTCTAGAGAGAAAAAACACATTTAAATTGACCGTTCTTCCATGAGGCCTATGTATTATTCTTCAATTTCAAATTAATTTTGTTCAGAATTTAGTGCGGACCTGTTTTTTTGGTATACATCATAAGATATTATGATGTGTCTTGAAGTAGGGAAAGTTTTTAAAAAAGATCGGTTAATTTCTGTCCACATGACCTAGGTCGCTCCTACTACCCTAAATACGGTACATGAAACTGCGAGGAACCGGAATAGATACAGCTGTTCTAGTGCAAAGATTTTGCCAAATTTTCCAAATGTCAAAAATTGCCTTAAAGAGTGATTCGGCCATAATGTTGACTGTTCTTTTTCTTATGAAAAATTTACCCTTCGCTTCCGAAATAAAGAGGTCGCAGAGATATAACTGCGGTTTATAATGCTCAATAGCGACTTTAAAATTGACTAAAAGAACTTATACACATAACTGATACAAATAACGTTATCGTCAGTATCATAAATATATCAGGTACCAACGGCTCGGTGCTTTACTTTTCATTCAGGCGTAATTCGTATAGAAAAAACCGTAAAGATGTTTTATTTTTAACACATAAAATTTGTTACTACGCACCAATGAACATAATGTCCGATCGCTTTGAGCAAATCTGAATCTGTTCCTGATAAAGTTGCCGAAACAAGTCGGACGACGGCATTATGAAACGTCAAACGAGCCGAGTAAATTGGATTGGCAACCCACAACACATCAGTGTTGAGCATTTGTCTGCTATAATAAAAGGTGAGGCAAATCATCCAGTTGGCTTACAAGCTGATGTCTAAAGCTCAGAATGTGCAGCCGGAGGACCATTTTCGTCAACTGGAGGCTGAGAGATTGATTTTCTGTCGTTATGTTCTTTTTTCTTCATCTAAATATTGCTGATTTAAAAAAGCATGAAACGGTACCTATAAGCATTAGCCAATTTCGTTTTGGTTTATTTCAATTATTAGGGCTGAAGTGGAGAGAAATATGAACACGATAATATTAAGGACACTCTTCTGTGGCGTGCCCAATCCGCGGGACGGCTAAAAAAATAAGAAAAAAAAAGTTGCTCCAAATCCCGCGTAAATTTTCGGAAGCGTTGGGGAAGGTCCACATTTTTATTATTTCAACTTCATTAGTCCAATCATGGTTATTTCATGTTGGTTTAGTAGCTTCAAAACCACACTAAAACGCTAATTTGGAAAACTCTGAACGGAATTAAGGCTCAAACCTCACAATTTCTCTGTTATTCCGTGGTAACCCACGCATTTTTTCGTCTACCAAGTTTTACTCAAGCAAGATATGCCTAAACGCGGGGTTGGTATCGCTAATTTAGCGTTAGCGACTGCAGTGCCACGCGCTAATGTTTTCGTATGGCATTAGCGTTTGCGCGCTACGCTAACGAGCTTGCTTTAGCGACTTAGCGTTAGCCCGCTAAAATTTTTCGTTAGCGATGCCAACTCTGCCTAAATGCAGTTTGTATGAAGAAGGTGAGTTTATTCGGCCCTCCTCGAAAAAGAAAAATGCTCTTACAACTTGAGCCGCAATTCCGCTCCACCTTAGCATAGTCACATATTAGGAACTCAAAATTTGGTGTGTATGTGAGAAAGCTAACAATTAAAGTGCTCGTATGGTATGACGAGAAATAGTTCTTAAAAGCCCATAACAAAACGGGTGTTTATGTTACCTCGACGTAACCCCCAACCTTCATGATGAGATCCGGAAATCAAAAGAAAAACATGTTAGTATACATATTCACCCACACCGGTAATGGCCACGACATGAAGTCAGCGGGAAATCGCGATCCTTCAGGTACCCGCTCCCAAAAAGGAATTGCATGGTTTTACTATTCCTGATCCAAGACAACGTCTTCAGCCCTACTGCGGTCTTCAACAAAAAAAGGCTAAGTATTCTGGGAGAAGAGGTACTTATGTAATGGAGCTTGAGGTGGCGATCCCCCACCCCCTGTGGATGAGCCGCGCCGGGTGGCTGTCAGGTCGGGCCGCTCCTTGGCTCTCCGCCACGCCCACAGCTTTTACATCTTTTTGTTGTGCTTCTTTATTGGATCAGCGCTTTTCCACGGCGTGCCGCACTTTTCCAGAGGCGCAGCCCTTGAGGGTCAAGTGCAAAAAAACACCAACGAGAACCGAGCAGCGCAAAAGCATTTTACCTTTCTCGGAACGTAGTAAAGAGTAGAATTTCGCCATGGGATCACGTAGACTAGCTTAACAGTATGACCAATACCAAACCTTCATGGCCCGTGCGCACTTTCTGGGCCAGTGGAGCACCGCAAGCCAGACATGTAACCATTGGTTTTACGATACTGATTCACGCTGTTTCTTGTTAAAGAATAATTTAAACCGCTTAAAAATCAATAAGAAACGCAGGGGACAATGAACATTCAAAACAAGTGTCCTCTTTCGGTAAAAATGCTCCAGTAAACAAGTGAAAAACCACGTAGTATGGCCGGTAGGTTTATTCACTTCATCGCCTTTAAATATAACCTTGGAAAATGGCCATTACTCGGCCAAAACTGGTTCGACAAACAAAGTTAAAAAAAAAAAGAAATTACAGCTAATTAAAATTGGTATCTGTCTAAAGCAACCCCATAAAGATCCTACCTATGTTCCTTAGGCTTTGATTAGGGCCGGAAAGAGTTCGAAATGATCAGCCTCTACCCCGTTGACTAAACCCAACACTTCTATGTGAAGTCAATACGAGTACGTTTGTCTAGGTTTTCATAGTCGATGTAGCTAGCAGAAAAACCGGTTCTTTGGTCTCGACAGGGAACGCACCAATAGGAAAAGCCGAAAACGTATTTTGGCCCTATTTGACCCTTGTACAAAGAACAAATCGTTTTCGGATAGTACTCCAGAAATTCTATTTTATTGTCCAACAGCATTTTGATTGTCAAAACATTCCTATCTTTATGAATTAATTGACTTCTGTTTCTTATCTCCTGTGTGGACCTCCTTTAGTAATGAAATGCTGAGAGTCAACAACCCCGCGTTAAGCAAACTGCTTTTTTAGACTTGAACTATGGGCGGAACCCCCCTAAAACGTGTAACGTAATATAATATTCCCACCAACGATTTTTAAGTCATATGCCTAAAAGAAAAAAAAAAGGATTTTTGGAAACTCGCTTTGAAAGCCAGCTTCCTTTTTGCTGATTCCACGACCAAGTCTTTGATTTAATGACCACGGCCCATCCAACTATAAATGATTCCACGCCTGAGAATTACACGCGAACGCGTAGGCCTGACCTCTCTGCTACCCGAAAGACCGTCCGAGTTGTTCTATTTTCTGCACTCTCGACGGCCATAGCAGGCGCGAAACAATTAGTGGGATTCCATGATAATCTAGGTACGGAAAAAATTAGAATTCTGACTAAAATACGCTGTTTTGAGACACTTTTGCAGAAAAAAGATATGAGCAGGAACATTTAGATTCACTCAAAAAAATGTACAAGTACATAAATAGCTGACAAAAATCAACGAACGCGGGGAATACAACCAAGGAGGCTCACATTACCGTCCGATATAATTTGTGCATGCTTGCCATACGCTAACCTTTGGTCCGTCATCACTAATAAACTTTTTTATACCTGCTGTGTTGTGTACGATTGATTTTGAAGTGCCTTTTCGAATGGTATGATCAGTAGGTTCTGTATTATTGGCACTGTGAAAATATTGAAAAAAACTACCCAACTGGATGATCTTTGTACGACGAAAAAAATTAATTGCTGGCTGTAATCCCATAAGTAGATCATGAATTCATGCATAGCCAATGATCTCCAGTACACTTCAATGTTGACATTAACTTTCCTTCAGCAAGCGGTGTACCACAGTCAAAACCAAACAGTCGTTCTTGCCCACAAATGGGCTGGGATAACGAGTTGGTGTTTCTGGGCATCAAAGCAAAGTTGCGCGAGCGTAGATATCCGTATTTTTTCAAAAGGCTCGCTAATCTCCAAGGCATCTTTTAACGGAGACGTAAAGACTGTACTGACTTTACCTATACGGACCGATCAGACTATACCAACTTCCTTTTGAGAACTACGATCGGAAACACATAAAAAACTGGTTTCTCGAAACAGCTTCACCTTACAGTCGTAGCAACAGAACAGAAGTTTTTAAGAGTTCTCATCCTCACCTGTGCATCGTCCCAGTGCGATATGAGGGAATGAGCTCCTCCCCCCCTCGGGTATATCCTCTCCGCCCGGTTGCAGCCGTCGCTTGCGCTGGGCGCCAGAGGGCGGTGGGAGGCCTGCGGCGGGGTGGCGGTTGCGACTGACGGGTTCTGCTGGGACGAGAGGGGAAGGCTAGGTGGGAGGGGAATCGGAACAGGAACTGACGTCACGGCCGAACCGCCACCATACAGTTCGTGGAGGTTTGGAAGAGAGCCCATGATGATTCCCAGCCTTCAGTTCTCGACCTTTCCTGAAACACGACAGAAGTTCATCATACGCCTGTTGGGTTCACATTATTTGCGCGATATATCCCATCAGCGCGACATTTCAATCGCGGGACTTCCATCTGCGCGACAACCCAGTTGCGCGACTTTTCAATTGCGCGATATTTCAACTGCGCGATATCCCATCTGCGCGTCATCCCATCTGCGCGACATCCCATTTGCGCGACATCCCATCTGCGCGACAACCCATTTGCGTGACTTTTCTTTTCTTTTCACTTTTTGAAAGCCTAGATGAAATAGTTTAATCTGAACTAACCTTACCAAACCTAACCTATGCTGTAAGTAGTTTAGCCAAGCGTTATTTGACGTGCCTTAACCCAAACTAAGTAAAACGGGGTCTAAACTTGAAAATCTTAAGATTTTCTACGGAGCGTTATTTTTTCAATATTTTGGGGGCCTAAATTACCGGGTTCAATCTAACCTAACCTTACCAAACCTAATGTAACTTAATCTATGCTTTACCTAGTATAACCTAACCTAACATAGGCTGACTTAGCTTAAGCCAAACTAACTAAAAGGGGGCCTAAACATGAGGAAAAAAAGTCGCGCAGATGGGATGTCACGCAAATGGAATGTCGCGCAGTTGGAAAGTCGCGCAAATGGGATGTCGTACAAATAGGATATCGCGCAGTTGAAATGTCGCGCAACTGCAATGTCGCGCAACTCGGAGGTCGCGCAAGGAAAACGTCACGCAAATTGCTTTTCCCCCGCCTGTTCCTCCGTGGCATAGCTGCACAGTGCACATGCGGCAAGCAGCACGCTTACTTCAGCAGCCTCAGCGAAAGCATTAAACTTGTTAAAGTGCTCGTATAGACTATAAGTCGGAGATAACCCTCTGGAGCTTTCGCCTCCATTCGCCAACACTACTCAGAGCTCGGTAGAAGCCAACGCAGCAATATTTATGAGGTATTTGCCCGAAAAGAAGAACAAAACACAACGAACCGCGTCGTCTGCATCATCTGTAGATCTTAATCATGAGGAGTGTTTGCAATGTACTGTACAAATCAAAACTAAGATTGACATGTAGGAACATGCTTTGACACTATCCTTTTACCTTTCTA
>Ga0058701_10003450_pt1 | contig 12511 bp, 4 predicted proteins | sample AgamicOrMae_FD_97039 | JGI IMG/M metagenome (GOLD analysis project Ga0058701, IMG submission 97039) | Agave microbial communities from Guanajuato, Mexico - Or.Ma.e | ecosystem: Host-associated > Plants > Phyllosphere > Phylloplane/Leaf | place: Guanajuato, Mexico | collected 2012-06-04
GAGCCCAGTCTTACAAAAAATTGCCGGAAGCGATTGTCCCTAAGGTGGGACACGGGCCTAAAATGGGACAATACGAATTTGATCGCGCTTGTTTTTCTGTGGTTTTCCTATTCCTCTTGTGTTTTATAGCCCATTTATATGAAGCCAATGGGGGGACGGACATGGAAGTATTGGCCTGCTTCAGGCCCGGTTTTTTATGTGTACTGAGAACTTATAAAGAGGTCCGACTTTGGAACAGTTGCTTTTTGATCTACATGGGAACTTTTTTCTGCAATCATCAAGACTGAGGCATCATGCTTAAAAAAACCTAAAACCTCTCTCAATATTTAATCCTTTACCGCCCAGCGATGCCGTTGGGAAACAGAAAAAAAATAATTTTAGAGGATCATTTTAGTTCCGTATTGTCACAATTTAAAAATAAAAATATCACCCCTCTGAAAAACCGAAATTTAATTATTCAGGCCTTTTCAAGAGCTTAACACTGCGTATTTTAATGGAAAAATCTTTTCAATTCCCCATAAGGCAAATTTCACTCCAAATACTTTGGGCTGTTATGGGTTAACGCTAAAACCCATCCCTTATAATTTTTTTAGGATCCCGTTATTTTTCAACAGCAGTTCGATACAGAAGGGACCTGTATTTTCAATCTCGGATTTAGTTTGCATCTGATGGAAGATGCAGTAAAAACATTTCCTGAAGACAAATATGAAGCTCTGAACTCAACTTACTTTACACAATGTTGCAGTTTCTTGGAAGATATCAAACTTTCGAGGCGTTCTTTTGTCTAGGTTTAACTGCCTCAAAACTTCATAAACTACTTTTTTGTCTTAAACGTCTTTTACCGAGTTTTCTTTCTTTGCAGGTACGATTCTTCTGTGAAGACTGAGTGGATTGCGGCTTCGATCGACGTATGTATACTTTTGATTGCACTATAATTAGATAATATTAAGAATTTTTAAGCGAAAATTTCCTGGGAATCCAAAAATATTAATCTTTAAAAAATCGAATTCGATTAACCTAAAGAAAGAATACTTTTTTTCAGGACATTTAAAGTCGAGGAGTTAGAGGCGAGGGTAATACGGAAATAAATGGCGTGGTTTCCTTAGAGAACAAAGGGCATCCGCATATGGTTTCGGAGCATGCCAAAAAGGTAGATTGAGATGACACAGAGAGACTATGACTCCTTGAGATCTGATAAAATATACCTTCTTTGGAAGAAAGAATCCTCGAACTGCTTCCTCGAGAAGAACGGTGTGGTAAGGACCCCATCAGAGTCTTGCTTTTCTTTTTGGTTGGGATTCCTCTTTGAAGCGATGTAAATATGCTGAAAGCTTCATCCAACATTTTGCGTCCCTATTGGCAAGCGAAATGCTGCATAGACGGGTGCCTTTGAAATAACGAACAAACTCCTACCGGTACCTGCTTACACAGTCAACACGGAAACGTTGTATTGTCACCGTAGTCTCAAGGGGAAAACCGAAATCGTCTCTAAGAACTACCTTCTTCTTTGAATGATTAATACTCATTAACAGTGAACTGAGACACCTAGATTCAGAGTTGGATGTTTTTACTTTGATGTTAATGATGTCCGCGGGTGCGTTGACAAAGTAAACTAGAAACCGCGTAAATAAAAAAAAGAAAGAAAGCATTTATCCCAAAACTTTTTGTATTCGTAAAGGTCGTGGAAGTCAAACCGGTTTCTGTGATTTGTCCGAATTCTTGGTCCTAAATCCGTGACCTTTAGCTATTTACGGCTAGAATTCCAGAATTGCGGCTAGAGGTACATTCCTTTCACAGCACGCTTCCCATGCCATACTATTAGCCTAAGAATGCTGTAAGTAGCTACTTATATCCCGTATATGGCCCTGTAGTACAGTGAGCTACTTCAGAAGTCATACACTTTTGGATATGAAACTAAAACGTTACTCCTATTTTTTTAATGAGATTTTCCTATTTATAGCTGTATCGGTCAAAAGCTTTCACCGAGTCATTTTATTTGATATATTATTGATATAATCTGTCTATTTTATGAAATATGCATTATTCTTTTAACAACCTATGGTCAGGTCGAGAACCGTACGTTGGGGGATTTTAATTCAGATATATGTAGATATATCTTCTGCGCATGGATGCATTTGGAACAGTTCTCGAAACTTCAAGGCTATCGCCTGCGTGCTTAAGAAAGTATCGCAAGGCATTACGTCTGTAGAGACCTTGGTGAAAGTTTTTAAATATAACCCATAGAGAATTACGGAGAAGTGTCTGACATATTGTAAACTTGCAGCAGCAGTGGCGACCCTGAGGCATTTTTGGGGGTGAATGCTGATTTAGATCTGTTTACTTTATTCTTGCTGCCGTGACTGTGGGATAATTACGCTTGGGTCAGCACGCATTTTCGATTCATGCGGAAACAAAAATTATGCAGGTATAATATGATTGCTAGGCACAGCTTTTCGTTTTAGGGGAACGCGTAGCGAAATTGTTTTTCTGCTTAATATATTTGTTTGCGGCTGCCGCAGGACATTGCACCACATCAATTGTGATAATTGAGGTCCCATTAGATTTCGGATGATTATGATACACTATGGTCAGGATTACTCATATGTCAAATAACTTTTGAAAAGGGGATATTGTCAAGGCGATGTTACACGGTAGAAAAAGTTTTGTTATACCAACAAAATCATTTGTTTAAATAGGTATAACAAAAAGATTTTGTAACAAAAACAAAACGTTTGGTTGCTGCAGCAGAATTTTTTGGTTGCAGCAACAATTTATTTGTTGTCCCTAATTTTGTTGCCGTAACAAAACCATTTTTTACGTGTATCTGAACACATTTAGGCTTCAGTTTGTCTGCTGCTGCACCTCTCCCAATACGAGACGCATGGCACTGCCTGATCGAATCGCACCAACAATGAAATCATTCCAGTCCAGCAAAGAGCGTTCGTGCAACAATAACTTGCAGCGAATTGTTGCACTTTTGCACCTGTTCCTAAATACGAGTCCTCCTTCATTCGAGTGACTTTTCTGCTTGACTAGGCGGCCGATTGTTGCTCCACACTCAAGTCACGTCGGCTTCCGGCGTTGCCGGAAACTTGTTGGCTCAACAATGCACGACCACTGAGCTGGGAAGGTGAGCAGAGCTCGTTGGAGGGAGAAGGTTGCGCAGGGAGGGACAGAATGGGAGGAGGGGGAAGTCGGGGAAGGGAGAAACTGATGGAGAGGGTAAGTCGAGGGAGGGGGAAGTCGGAGGAGTGGGGAGGACGTGAGTGGGGAGGGAAGTGCTAGGGAGGGGAAATAGGGCAGGTAGGGAAAGGTGGTTGAGCTACGTGCAGACTTGATGGGAAGCCACGAGGAATCACTGTTTCCAACCGGCATTTTGAGATCATTGCTGAGGTGGACGCTTACGTGCTAATAAATCGCGAATAAATTCCTTTTACAACTCGTGACGGTCTTCTAGACAGTTTCAGCCCCTCGCCTCCATGTAACTTAACCATAGTGCGGCTCGAGCAACCACCCTCCAAAATCCATGAATGTGCATGGTTTAAAATCAAACAAGATATACTTCATAGCGTACGCTATTTTTTTACGTTTTTATTTATTTATTTATTTATTGAGGTATAAGACAAGATAAAAAGATTGCCAAAAATACATTAAAAAAGGAAATCACAGAAATCTCTTCACCATCGATCGAGGCTGCGGTTAAATTAGATCCTAGTTCTCGCGCGTGGGTTTTCAAAACAATCGCTTTGAGGACTACAAATCCGCGCGTGAGAGCGTCACGTAATCGTGACCTGCAGCCCTTCTCCCCTCCCCATACTGTCATAGTGCTTTTCTAGACCCCGAACTTTCTGTACTGCCGTCACGTGGTGCATGGGCGAGCCATTTCGTTGTTGCGTACAGGAAAGATGCTCCACAACGCGATAGTGGAAGTGGCGCGGCGACTGCCTTAGGGAATCGCTTTCTGTTCGGAGCTGTAATCCGATCGACTAGACGACCGCGGTCCTTCCTTAGACTCCAGTTTCCCTTAGCAACGAAGGAGCTTTGATTCGCCGGTCAATGGACTTTGACCCATTCTATATAGACTCTGTCTAAGCTAAATTTGATAGGAAACAGAATCAAAATCATATATATAAATTTCATAGTTTTTATCTTACAAGCCTTTCAATAAAACACTGCAGCCTTCTCAACCTTGACTCGAACCTTGTAACTATAACTTAACCTAAACTTAACTATGACGTTTAGTGTGATAAACTATTTCTAAGCTCGAATCTAGTTTCTAATTCTAAACCTTGAACCTCAATTACACGTGGCATTTAACCTCAAACCCAACCTCTAGTTTCAATCAAATTCTAGATTAACTCATTGTTAGTTATTCTAACCTCAAACCTTGATTCTATGTCTTCCATATGTGACATGGTTTTCTGCAGTTCCCGCGTGTTAGCACATCCATTTCATTATAAGGGCTCTGTATTCATGCGTAAAGAACTGTACCTGTGAGTTAACGAAGAGGATCACTAAACTGTATGAGCAAAAGACATACACAATGTTTTGACGGTCTACCAGCATCTTGAAGTTTTACTTCATCTGCAGGCGTGTCGTACTGTGCACGAATTAAAGTCTTTGTAAGGAGACTCCGTACTTTACGTACTTTAATGAGGTCTGCAACAGTGGATAGTGCAGCCTGAATCGGTACAGCACCCGACCCACCAACTGTAGTGGAGAGGCTCGCAGGATAAGTTTTCAGGTGAAAAGCGCCTTTTCCAAGCTCCCATCTCGGCCAGCTTATGCTGAGTTTGAATTTCCTTTCAGAGAGCCTCGCATCCTATGTCTTTTTAACTTGAACAACTGATGCTTCTTAACTCTGTACAGATGCATGTGGGTACCGTACGGTGAAAGAGAAACTGTAAATTGAAGTGTTGTTTATCCTTTTGCACAAAGCGACGCAGTTAGTTTCAAGCGACTTTGTAAGATTAGAGTTCACGACCAATTCTAATTTACTGTAAACGGAGGTAGCTCTTTTTCGCTGTAGGTAGGTCTCATGTTGGGCAAATCGTACTGGTCAGAAACTGCGTTGGACTATTTATCCTAGTTTCGGCCGAGATACATGTTGGCCAACAGACGTCATATGCGTTCAACGCTATAGTCGTTCTCTCTACCTCTAAACTGGAAGGTAGATAGGAAGAGGTAAAGAACGAGTAAAAATTGAAGAAAAATTAAATCGTAGACTCTGTTTTTGGAAGAGTGGCTTCTGAGACGGAAGTCGTTACCCGTGCAACTGAAGAATTTGTGTGTGGCCTTGAAAGAGGAGGGATTGTTAAAAGTGGAGTGTACGCTAATGAAAGCCTGTTCATCAGCAGCGCCGTCAGCGGCTTTCGGAAAGAACGAAAGCCGAACGCGACATGGCTCGGTTCGGAAGCGAGTGGCTGCGGCGCCGTCGGAGGTGCCACCAAACGACTTTCGTCGTCAGCATTAGTGGGACAAAGAGGCAGCACAAAATACAAATAACCACCATGTTAAACACGGAATGAAAGCTAAACAAGTGACGTCCGAAATGAAATTGTGGCGGCTGCACACCGACAAGGCGGCGGTTTTATTCACTGACGTTGCCATCTTACGCAGTTGACGGAATTCCCGGAATAATTACAGCCGAGGACTACCGAAATCTCTGTTTGTAAAGCGACGAACGTAAGGAGCTTAGGATGACAGAAAAAGTAGATTTGCTGTGTGATTAAAATTAGTGCCTCTTAACGTTTACTGCTCAGCGCAGGTCGACCGTTTTTGTAAAGTAAAGGTTTATCGTTTTCAACCATTTTTCATAATTAAATGAAAATCAAATTTTGATGCAGTTATTGTTCGTCCAACTAGGAATGCGTTTGTATTTTTACATACATTTTTTTTCGTGTTAGGGCGCATCACTGTAAAAAGAGAATCGTAAATTCAGATGCAATAAAAGTCAAATCACTGGTCTGGAAAAAAAGTCCAAAAATTCAGTGAGTTTCAATTAAAACGTTCTTAAAATTAGATTTTTGTAGAAATTCAAAGTGGTGTCTGAAATTTTCCTTTTTTCGGTTGGATGACTTTCTTGGTATAGAAAATTCCTAAAATCTCTTTGAGCCAACATCGTTGGCGGCGCATGGTGCGTATGAAAGGTGGTACCGCCTCTTGTCCAGAAAGGGTTGCGGTTTTTTACGTAAACAATCCCTCATCGTGGGCAAGACCAAAACACATGGAGAAGTCAGAAGCTAGGAGGATCATTAAACTGTGGAAATGACGAGCGAATTCTCAGGACAGACAACTATTTATCTGCGTTTATCACTGCCTACTTCAGGAGACCATGCATCGCCTCAGGCATCTACTTGACTTATCCCTAAAATAATCACCCATGGTTAAGCTTGCTTCATCAACTTCCGCTTTGAGGTCTATCCTCTCAAGATACGTCTTCCGATAGAAAACACCAATGAGTATTGCCAAGAAGCACTATGTTATGGGAAGGTTTTCATTCTTTTCGAGCATAGTTTTGAAAGCTGACCTTGTAGTGACTCTACTCTCGACAAAGTTGTCGGTTCTACATGACACACCTGGATGAACTTAAACTGAGGAATTATCTTTCTTGTGATTCAAAGTTATCTAATGATGTTCATTAACAACTAAGTTTCTAAGAATTGATTCTTGACCTCTGCGATCCAATCTGACTCAATGTTTCATTAAATTACTGGGAGTGACGACATATAACCGTGCAGGTCACGTTAACTTTTGGTTTTGGCTGTGCGCCAAGCCCAAATGCAGCTCACATACCGGTGGTGCTCACTGCCCATGAAAAATAAGGATTATGGTGGCCGTTAGGTTACATAAGTTAGGGTTGTTTGATGGCGCGATTTTTGCCTTGTTCTGGCAACAAAAGCTGGTCAACAAGAGATGAAATGAAAAACTTAAAGTACTAAAATTACCCATGGAATCATATCCTCAAAAAAGAAAAGAAACCGTGATTTTTTTTTGGATGAGAGTTTTATGGCAGCAACGGAAATCTGTCAGATGACAGAAAAATTGCCATGGGAACCCAAAAAGTTATTCACTCGTCAGTTCCCATTATATTCCGCGCTCTCTGACCGACCAACAAACAAAAGTCAGTTTATTCTGTAAATGAAAACGTATAGCGAGCCGGACCATCGTCAATAATTGTAGCATGAACTGGTGCCGGGCAAGGCCCTACTTAATTTTCAGACGTCAATACTGTCACTCGGATCCGTAGTCCAGATGTGACTTTGACCGGTTACGTTCGACACTTTTCTACATCAAGATACTTTTGTTTCCTTTTTATTGAAGCCTGAAATGTAAATGTTTCCTGGGTCCACACTCCGTTTAGGAACGAAGGGTGGAACACGAGAGGATACTTATTCCACCTTTCGAATTTTCCATATCTTAAATTCGCATAGAGAAATTTACCTTTAATCTTCTGTGAAGGGTAGCGTTTGTAGGTTGGAAAATATTGTACTTGGTTTACTGGGTAAATTAGCTTTGTGCAAAGTAATGTATCTTCTGGACTTGAAGCGCACTCACGGATAAGTTTTAAACTAGCAATTACGGCGCACGACCGTGCCGCGCTAGTTTACGGCTACGGCGAGACTGCCAGATCTTAGCGATACCTAATTCAAAGACCTAATATCGCTATTTCCGCTCGCTTAACCTGCTTTATTATAACTTCGTACTCGTTCGCGGAAAGTTGACCTGCCTTGGGCCTCTAAGTTAATGACAACGCTCGGAGATTGAGATAAGACAGGTAGTTCCAAACCAACGCAACTTTTTGATCGCATCCGGCGTTTGTACGCCACAATTCCTATAAACGTGGACTTGAAAGGTATTTCCACCTCATGTCGTGTCCACCAATTGTCGGAAAGCCAAGCGGAGCTAGGCACGAGGCGAACTGATTCCCGTGCCTAGAAAAAGGTTAACGAGCTGTCGATTACAAATATATACTGAGCATTATCTAGGCCTCAGTAAACGGTCGTGATCGCGCAAGCCATGCTGATGTTATCGATAACGTTATGTGCAAACTCGATTCGCCATCGATAGACGATCCCAGGTAAACGTCGGATATAAATTTGCGTGTAGCCTAGCTCATAAATGACAAGGCTATCGCGCAGAATACACTGTGGAGACTGCGAAATATATTATTCTTTTGCGAAATATATTATTCTTTATGTAAGACATATCTTTGCCTATAACTGAGCGCTATTATGGAAGATAAGTGAAGGGGTTATTTAATTGATTGTGTGGGCGTAAACGGATAAAAGAAATACTGTAGAGGCACGGAACTGTTCCATGTGGTAGGTCGATCATTGAAATCAATCCAGCCGTCAGGTTTTTATATGATTTTATATATATTAAACGCTGTTAGGCGTCAGGAAGTGTTTTTGATACTATGATAAGAGAAATTAGAAGGATTTTCCCAGTAAAATACGTAATTTTAAGCTTTGGAAAACGCCCAAGTTGCCAAATTTCAGGTTTCTAGAGGGGGATATTTTTCATATTGTGACAATACTGATCTGAAAAGATCCTGTAAAATAACTTTTTGTGTTTTCGAAGGCATCGCTGGGCAGTGGGTTAATGTGAAAACAAAAAACGTCTTTTCAAAAATACTGTACATATTGAATATTTGGTAGGCTTTTGGTTGGATTGGGGTGACAATGAAGTAAGGTAGGAAGCAATTATTTTTTCCGGGCGAACAGCCGTGTGAACTTGAACCAGCAGTTTTTGAAAAGTGCAGAGCGTATCTTGGGAAGTGCGAATAATAAGGACCTTCGAATGGGCGCCCTGAATGGGAGAGATAAGGAGAACCGAGAAGATAAAAATATTTTCTTTCTTCTTCTTAAGACGCAGTGACCACAAGGCAATTACCGGAGACGGTTTTTCTTTGTTTGAATAAGGGCCATGGTCTGCCAGCATAAAGTGCTAGCTTAAACGTGACCACGAAAAATCCACAAGGAATTTGCCAAGGAGAATTTTCCAGGAAATGGGAAAGAATCTCCCTTTGTAAGGAGTACATCCTAAAGTAGGAAGCAGTTGTTGGAACAAGCCAAAGTATCTTGTTAACGTTTTTTGGAAACAAAAACATCATATTTACTGCGTATTGCATATACTGGAATATTCTCAGCTTAATTTCGTTTTTTTTTCATGGCTGCTTGAAACAAGTAGTATTGTTGCAATCAAAAATTCCCAAATACTCATCTACTGTATTTGAAAATAGTGTAACTCTTTAATAACAAAACCTTCACTTTGTAGTGGTTGTAGATCCATTAGGAAAACTCAAATAATCTTTATTTTATTTTCCTGTTCTCGTTGTTGACGTTGAGTAGCTGATTGTGGCTGATTATCCTGCGATTTTATTTCTTGAGCTGCCTTAGTGATCCAAAAATCCACGGAATCATATTTAAATACTACCCTATTTTGAGGGTGTTCATTATAAACGGGTGACGCTATAGCACCACACATTCCCCCCGTTTCTCAAAGATTATTCCGTAAGTTTGACGATAGACTGCTGTGTGTCACTTGGTGTCCCTGAATGTCCTCCGGCTCGCCATCGGCCCTAACTGGCCCTACAGCTGCCAAAATAAAGTTTACGTAGTAAAAAACCCAACGTTTTATGTCCTTACATTGCCAGGACTTCTTTCTACCTGGGGGTAGGAAGTTCTGTGGGTCCAATCCAAATGGCGTCTGCGGAAACTTTGGCTGATTTGAATGCCTTCCTTTTTCTCTAAAAGTCGAACGCGGCCATGGTTGGTTTAATATCCCGCCGCAAGTCAGCATCGATATTTGATTCTTTTCAACAGGCTGTTTTCATCAGACGTTTTTAACATATGACATGATTTTCATTTACTCATAAGCATTATTGTACTCGTTTCAAAATGTGTCAAAATTAGTTCTCATTATTGGATTTTCTGTTCTTGTAAGGCCTTTGTGATGACGGAGAAAATTTCGTAATAAAAATGACAGCGAATTATCTCATTTTTCACTTTTTATCAAAACGATAAAGGCACAGATAATCCACTTTATTTACTCGAATTTGCGCGGGAGGACAGGCGTAAATCCATTTCCTCTCCGGAACAAAAATTGTCACGATAATTCTTCCCTAAACAAAAATTAAATCAATTTGATTAATTATCTCTAATACGTGGACTTCGCACTTGAAATAAATTAAATAGCGTTACGAAGGGAAATTGTTTAAGGTACTTGTTCCTCTTCCTGCCTGTCAAAATGTTTATTAAGCAATTAGGATCAACGAGACATTTCGGCTTGGTCCAAAAATAGGACGGAATTACTGAATCGATTTTTCCTGCGGCTATGCTGCGCATTTGACCCTATAGTTTTACACGGCTAATTACCAGTGACCCTATAGGGCGCTCCTGTATTAATGCTCGAGTGAGAACACAACCGATCAACTGCATCTACCGTGAAGCACTCGTGTGCTTGTTATGGTATTAACCCTAAGAATCGTTACATTTTTGTCTTTTCACAATAAAAAAAAGATTCATTTTTCTATCACGTGTGTTCTATTTGACGTTTCCATACCAAGCGGCCCGTAATGAAACTTAAATTAAACCTTGATTAACGTAGAGTTACCATCACCTCATGACGCTTAGCTCTCGGTGACAGTTACTACCGCAATTCAAGCGGTATCAAGCGAAGAAAAATATAAATTTGTATTATCCTTTGCGTTGTGCTTCTTTTCCGATCAAATCTAAAAAAAGCCAACAAAGAAACAAAAAAAAAACATCAAAAGAAAGTTTTCGAGAAGGGCTTCTTATTAATAGGACTATTATTGGATTCACAAGGAAAGATATACCCAAACACCCGTATAGGCTTCAAGAATCAACAGCACTAACAAAGTACTCTAGGTTTCGCGTTGGGTGTTAGTTTGGATAATGAAAGTATTTTGATGATGCACAGGCGGTAGCTAAAAGCATTACTGTGTTCTTTCTCTTTTTTTCCTTTTGGCTGTCGCTTTATTTTCTTCTCTATGTCGCTTTATTCCGCCGAATCCGTTTTAATCTGATCTCCTTGAGCCGCCATTTTGTTCGATTGCTTGGAGCTATTGCCCGCATTCGTCCCAGTCCCTCTCACGCCTCCATTCCACACCATTTCCTCTCTCTCCCACCAATTGCCTTGGCACTCCTTCACCACTTTTTACTTTGCTACGCCCTCCATATCATTTTCGTCTTACCTAACGGTTCTCTCCCCTCTCGCAGCGCGAGATCCTTGACATCTCATTTTTCCATCTTACACAGTCCTCTCAGATATTTTCTCTGCTTTTCAACTTCAACGTTATGTCCTATCACGTCTATTTTCGCTGTATGCCATCACGCTTTATTGAATGATATGTCATTGAAACACCCTCGTAAAGTACGTTCGTCTTGGGAGCGCCTGCTCCGAAAACTGCCAGGACCTTAGAACTCGCACAAAAATATTCCTCACTGCCTACAATGAACTCCTTACTTTTAACACTGCAATTTTCCTCTTGTTGTGTTCACCTATTATCGTAAAGCTGAGCCAAACTAAGCACAAAAAACCTAACCTATGTTAACCTAACCTAGGTTAACCTAACCTAACTTAACCAAACCTAGGTTAACCTAACCTAGGTTGACATAACCTAACGATCCCCAAACCTTACGCCGGTGATGTCTCGGAGTCAGCGTCGTCTTATAAAGTAAGCGGCACTAGGCTTGGGGACAACGGAGCAATATATTGCTCCGTTGTCCTCAAGCCCTTACGTGTTATTTTGCTATAGCAAAACAACACGTAAGGGCATCAAGACTAACAACACCTAGCCCAACAAAACCTCATTAGATACATGCACTGAACGTTACTTATATCCTGATAGTTTAATGTATAGTTAGACCAGGATAGCACTAATTGTTAGACAGGCAAGGGAAGTTATTCGTATTTGTACAATGTATCGCGTCTAACTTTGCCGTAAACTATTTGAGAAACAACGAAGCAGCTTGTTTAAGGACGGTCCCCATTGGCAGTCATCAGCCTCCAGCGAAGTAAAACCGTCCAGATAGGTGGCCCGTCCGTAAATTACGATTGCGAATATCAGCAAGCAGATGTGCCCCCAACCCTTTCCTCGTTGGCTGCACGGCGGGCGGTACCGGGGCCAGCAGTTAGATGCACTGATTAGCGTTGTGACAAGGCCTTGGGGCCGTTACCAAACCGAACTAGGAAGACAGCAAAAATTGTTTTGGACCAATCACAGATCGCTTTTATTCTTTAGATTATTTGAAATATATTCGAAGTATAGGGAGCTAGCTACAAGGGATGAGAAACTTCATCGGCAATATATTTAGGCGTGACGAAGGAGCCGCCTATTGTTTTTGCTTTTCCCGTTTTTTTTTTCGGGCGACACACAGCCCGTTATGGCAGCTCTCAAGATCTCTATAGGTTTTTGATTAAAATGTACCAAAAGATGCGTCTTAAAATTCTAAGAGCGATGGCGTAAAGTCTAGGGTACCTCCAA
>Ga0058701_10003451_pt1 | contig 12510 bp, 5 predicted proteins | sample AgamicOrMae_FD_97039 | JGI IMG/M metagenome (GOLD analysis project Ga0058701, IMG submission 97039) | Agave microbial communities from Guanajuato, Mexico - Or.Ma.e | ecosystem: Host-associated > Plants > Phyllosphere > Phylloplane/Leaf | place: Guanajuato, Mexico | collected 2012-06-04
CCTATGTATTTTATGCTTTCCCAACTGCATCGAAAGCAGTAGCAGCCGCCATGGTATGACCGAAAATGTGCTGAGAATGAAAATTCAATTTTAAAATAAAAAATCTCAAATGCAGGGATAGAGGCAGAATGTGCACTCTAAAAGCGGCATCAGGCTTGGCGACAGCCGAGCGGAGCGATAGCGAAGCGAGGCACAAGTAACTTTAACTAATTTTGGTAATAGGCAAGGGCCTTGGTTATAATAGGTTAATAGGTGGGATGCCTCTAGCCTCGCTCCGCTGTCGTTTCACTTGATTTGATGACGAAAGGTTGAACCAAAAGGTTTGAATTGCTACCTTAAAAAAATAGAGGGTGGAGACATCGCCTTTTCTCCCTTCCACACTGCCTCGGAAACACAAAGAGACCTTGATGACCGAATGTGCGGAAGATAAAAGTTAAATAAGATGTAGTCAGGGAGGAATTACTCGAGTGGTTGCATGAAATTTATCTGTTTCGTAGATACCAAATAGCACATTTACGGAAAGGCTCGCACAAGTCTCAGAAAAGACCAATCTAGCTAAACATAACAGACAAAGCTCAAAATCTTTACCTAGAAATATGTGGTTTTAAAGTGAGGGGTTGGCCATGGTCAAACTGTGTCAAGACACATCGAGTGAGTTGTACGATTTCTTTGATTTTTCCAAGCTGTTAGGGGAGCAATTTCATCAAAGAAAAATAATTCCCCGAAATGTTCTATAACACAAAGTTTAGCAGCAAAGTAGAGCTACTTTACATGGTTGTGTTCATTACTTTAGTAGTTATAAGTGCTATATATTTGATAGTGATGGGATGTTGGCTCAACCCATAACAGCCATAAGTCCTTGGAGTGAAATTTAGCTTAAGAGAAATTGGAAGGATTGTTTCAATCAAATTACGAAATTTCAAGCTTTAAGAAATTCCTAAATTATGAAAGATCAGGTTTCCAGAGGTGTGATATTTTTTTTTATTGTCACAATACTGAACTGAAAAGATCCTCTAAATTATTTTTTCTTGTTTCTGAAAGGCATCGCTGGGCGGTAGTTGGTTAAATTCACGCTACCTTTGCCCCGTTAGGTTTGACCAAAGAAATGCTTCAATCCCGCACCGTTCGTAACTTGCGCGCAGCTGGAAGCACCGGATTCCAACTTTGTGAACAAATAAACCAATACGTGTTAGAAAATCTATCATTCAGAATTTACACTGTAGAGGTATACTGTGCCAAACCTTGGAGAAACCTCCAGCATCACTGATTAAAAAATTAAATAAATCTCTTTTGGTGGAAAAGAAGAAACGGATGTAAAAACTATTTCGGTAAGTTTTGATGACTGACGTATCAGAGGCCGCGTATCAAACGGAAGCACTCTGCAAGAACTCTACTGATAGTGATAGTTTTCATGTGTATATCACTAAGATTTTCGAGTCTAAAGGTCACCCTGACGTCTGAACGTTACTTCAACAGTTTGACTAAATTCCACCATCGTTTTATCGAAAGATCGTAACCTCATATCCAATCATCAAAACATCAATCTTTCATCTTAACTCAACTCATATGACCCATTGGCATCTCACGCCGTGACAATAATTTAACCCATAACAGCCCGAAGTATTTCGAGTGAAACTCTGCTAAAGAGAAATTGAAAGGATGTTTCCATTGAAATACGCCATTTTAAGCACTGTAGAATGCCTAAATGATAGATTTTCAGGTTTCCAGAAGGGTTGTATTTTTAAATTGTAACAATACTGAGCTGAAAAGATCCTCTGAAATAATTTTTCCTGTTGCCGAACTGCATCGCCGGGCGGTGGTGGGATAAGGGACTGCATAAAGTCCGAATCAATTATGCTTTTCGAGTTGCCATTGGAACTCCACACATGCAGAAGGCCTGGAAATGGCTGGCACGGCCTTGAAGCCTTGAAAAGTTAACTTCGATCCTCGGTGTAATTTTCTTTCAGCAGATAAACTGCTTTAAACTGAAAAAATCGAAGCTGTAAAAGGAGTTGGCGTGCATGGCAGTTGAAAAGTGGAGCTGAATTAGGGACTACGCTTGGCGCTTGTGAAGCGAAGCTCTGCCAACATGACGTTTTTCACTCTTACATAACAAGTGTTCGGCGCCTGTTTAATCTGCATGGCATGCGTTCAATTTACGACGGCGAGGGAGAAAAATGGCTGGGTGTCCGTCCACAGAACCAGCCGCTCGCGGAGCCGTTGCCAAGCCGTTGCGGAGCCGTTCGCGAGGCTCAGCCACAGTAAGTCACCTTCGACCTCGACCCATCGACAGCTCCACGCACTAATGGGACGTTTCCACAAGGCCCGACTCGCAACAGGCCTGCGAACCTCAACTTGGGTCTTTCATGTTAGCTTGTTGTAGGTTCAATTGGTAGTGATAAGACTCATTACGCTAGGTTTAGCTTTGTCAGGGTGGGGTAGGGAAGGCTTGGCTTGAAACAGCAAAACCTACCCATATCTGGCAAAGTGTGAAGTCTGGTTGATGGAAAGTTAACGACCAACTACTGTAAGGTAAGTTCCGACGTAACCTGAAACGCTATTTAATAATTAGGTGACGACCTTTTTATTATTCTTTACCCCTTTTCCTAATTTGTACGGAAACGTAGCGATTTTTTAGTATAATCGCCTGCTCCTCAAAAAATTACGAGAGACTCTTATAATGCCCAAAGGCAAGGTTTGCGGTAAAGCGGGAAGAAAAGATCTTCCTGGAAAGGTTCTGAGATATTCCACTTTGTACGTTAGAATTTCCAATGAAAATAACAACAGAAAAATATATGCAGGGAGTAGATTTTGGGTTAAAAAACGCAAATCTCAAGCACATATCGTCTAACAAGGGGAGTAACAAGCTACTTTTGTTCCAGTGTCATCCTACGATGTTTTGAACTATGCAGGAGTAACCAGTGAGTCCGTAACTGACTGGAAGATTCCTGGAGCGTGCGATAAACCTTGCGATAAACCGAAAGGAAGCCGCGCGAACTGGAAAAGCGTGGCTTAGCCTAAATCATCACGAAGAATGTTCGCTTTTTTTTTAGCTTGATCTTTTGGATCGATTTGTAAATCGTGGTAGCTGTTGCTCAATTAATTGAGGAATTACAAAATCGATTTCCGGCCATCCTTTGGAGTAATCCTGTTGTTCTTGGAATAGGAACCGCTGGAATTTTTATAACTGCGTTGAGAGCTCTATAATCGACAGAGATGGACTTCTCCGTTTTTCTAAGGAACGCATAAGATGAGAGGCCCAAGGACTTTGAGAACGCACTATAGCTCCACATTCTAACCATTTCATTATTGTGTCACGAATAGCTTGCTTATAATGAAGAGGAATAGGGCAAGCTGCCTGCTTGATATGTTAAGCATCCCAAATGTCTATTTCAAAGAACACCCATGGACATTTTTCCAAAACTTGAAATATCTTTTGCGAAGACGTCAAGATGTTTTCGAAGTAGTTTTTCGAGAAGTCCATCTTAAATCTGCAATGAATTTCAAAAATAGGTTCTTGATTGTCGATTCAGTTCAAGCTGCAGGCATTAGCTGAGAGTGTAGTTTTACTTTGATAACCAGAGATTTGCCTCGTCAAGTTGATATTCGCAGCCTGGGACTCACTTTTGTTGTGTATGTTCCGTTTATCGTCCCAGTTCTTCTCCGAATCCAAATTTTATTCAGCAAGGAGATTAAATCAGTGATCGTGGGTTAGGTCTTCGTTCTAAAACATTTTGGGCGAGAAGAGGAAAGTTTTTTCTTGAGTGGGTAAAAAGATTGTGGCGTGAAAGCGTCGTCTTCCGTCTTAATGTCGCGTCTTCTTCGATCCATTTTTTTTCTGGCAGATTTTCTTTTTCCCTTCTGAGGAATTCCCGTGGGGAAATCGCGCATCTGGTCAAGGCTTTTACGTAAAGTCAGGTCTTACAATGTGAACGCAGTGTTACAGAGAACCGTAAAAAAATGGCGATTAGGATCTACCAGTGTACCGCACCGCACCACAGCATCCCGCAGTTGGACGGACAATGCTCGCCGGACATTTCTTCCGATACACTCGACGAGATACTCACTTCTTTCTCACTTTGAGGGCTACCAACAGAGGCGATCAAAAATCGTGTCGCATTCAAATCTGGAGAAATTTTGTCGGTATAACACCAATGCATTCAAATACGGAGGATCTCGCGCTTGGTCAGTCACTTCAATGGTATTGCCAACATAAATTTCTGAAAACAAAAAGTCCCTAGATTTCAATGTGACAAGAATTTTGGTCCCCAAATACACTCTTGAATACAGAAGGGAGTTATGGCTGATATATTTTTTACAAGAAGACCTTATTACTATAATCCGTCCTTTTCCAAAACTCACATCTGAAGATTCCGAACAAGAATGCAGGATTTCTGAACCCCGAGGCTGCAGCTGTGCTGCTGACTCAGGGAATGCAAAGAATAGAAAAAGGGTTGGCAGTGTCGACGATTAGATGGTTGCGACTTTCGCAGAAAAGAGGTATCTTAGTGGGGGGGGGTGTCCCTAAAATCTACATTACTATCATTAGTAAAAAGTCATTTTTTTCATCTCTCTGAACTGCAACCTATATCCCTATTTCACGTAATTTCCCTATTTTTAGGAGTTTTAGTTTTCGAATGAAAAAATCAAAATTCCTTGATTTTGTTTAAACCACGTTAAGATTTTTATTTCTAAAATCTGGTCGGTTGAAGTAAAGGTTTTTCTGACGTCTTATTTTTGGATCGTCAAGTTTTTTTTGTTTTGTTTTTAATGGATGTTGAAAATATGTACGGTACCTTGTCTTGTCGGCCACTTTATAGTCTTTGGTTTGATCGTTACTCTACCGTGTTCTACGTCATATTAGGATATTATTTTAAACCGAAAGGCTTCCTGTTTTAGTATGAGGTGCAAGTTTGCGGTTAAGAAAAATAAAACCTCTGTGAAAATGCGTTTTCCTCGAAATACCAGTCGAATGGTCGGGAAACGGAAGCACCGGTAACTACCACGTTAGCATCAAGACAAATACACAACAGGTCGAATCGAACTAGCGCGTCGAATTAGCAACGGAGAAAAGATTCATTCTGAACTTTTGTTTTGTTTTTTGAAATGGCAAGTCCCATTCGAAAACCCGTCGCAGCCGCCAAGCCAGGCTATCCCAAGCACAAGCTGCCTTACCTCAGATGTTCCTACGCCGCCACCCCCACCCCTCCCGCGACTTCCCCTCCCGTCGCTCCGCAGCGGGCGATCGGCATTCACAGTCAGTCCGTCTGTCTCAAATTCCTTTATAAAATCTGTGATTTGCGAGAAATCGGCTCATAGGAGAAGTTTGTGCCCGAGGATTTACTTTATCACCACGTCATGGCGGAAAAGATACCAACTTGTCAAGAAATTTGACTGGGACAGGGGTGCCTCATTTTTTAATGGCTGCTTTCAGAAATTATTCACTTTCACCAATGAATCAACCCCAAATGTACTTGCAGGTATTGCACTTGAAGACGACAGTTATCTAGAAATAATTTGAAGAACTGACTAACTAAACTGAAGAACTAACTACTAGTCAGTTTGTTAGTTTGAAGAACTAACTTACTAAATACTGCGTTAGCGAACACATTACTGACTAAAGCAGTCTCTGACTAAAGAAGTGACTTACTGTTCATTCAAGCAATTTAATAATTTGATATAGTTAAATCCTTTCCATTATTATTAATAACATTTCTTCGAGGATGAGGGGAAAAGACTACTCTCGAATTTCGAGGTTTTATTTTTATGTTTTATGCTTACTGATTTTACATTTGTGAACGCTAATCAGCTTCAGTAACCGTTACCAGGACAAACGGTTCCTAATAGCGCTTACCATTCGTGAGTTTTTACAAGTGTTTTCGACGAGGCAATTGCTCCCATAGGGAACGCATATTGCTCAGTTGGGTGCGGGGCAATGTGTGCCTCCTGGGGCAATACGTGTTTGCACCAATTTTCGGCATCTAAGTGTAAGATTTCTGGTTCACGTTAATTCGTACATCCTCAACAATAACTGAGCACGCACAAATTCTCCTTATTTTTACCCAATGCGCCGGTACAGTGAGAAAACGTTTACCGAGCCATGGGGCCCCCATCTCCCCTGCACGGACAGGCAGCGGCTGGCAGTGGAGTTTCGAGCTTGCAGCATAAGCGTTTTCCTAGTATCAATCAAAGGCGCAAACACTAGTCGGACAATGTTTGGAAAAATGAAAATACGGCCAGGGCAGCGTTGAGTTAGGACCAGAGGCGGTCGGAGAAAGGCTCGTAACAAGCCAACTGGCCGATTGTTAACATGTCGATACGTTCAACCATCAATCTTGGCGTCTTTGGGCCACTCGGGACGGGGACCATCGGAACTAGAGCTCCACGTAACTCGCACCCTCACGTGCTTCCTTACGAGGAAAGAGACTCGACCTCTTTAAACATATTCAAATATGAGGAGGTGTTTTAAGGATATTTCCTCGGGGTGAAGAGTGCTCATAAGAGGCGCTTTTTATTAACCCACAACAGCCCAAAGTATTTGGAGTGAAAAGTAGCTTCAGAGAAATTGGTAGGATATTTTTCCGTAAAAATACGAAATTTTAAGCTTTGAAAAATGCCTAAATTAATACATTTTAGGCTTCCAGAGGTGTGATATTTTTGAAATTGTGAAAATACGGAACTTAACAGATCCTCTTAAATATTTTTTCTGTTTCCGAACGGCATCGGTGGGTAGTGGGTTATTAATCAGATATATAGCTTAGTTACTGCATTTGAAAAATATGACAAGCTTACACTTTATACCTTGATTTATTTTCTGTTTTTTTTTGTTTTTGTTTTTTCAGGGTCAGTGTTGAGACATAGCGTCCTTTTGGAGTGAACATTTATGAGAGGAAAATATCTGTGCTAGATGTAACGTTCTTGGAATTCAGGTACAACGTTCGTTTCTAACGTTAGGTTTTAGTGAAAATAACGTTGTGTGAACGTTAGGACGGTGTTACAGTCGGCCACAAAAGTCATGACACCTGCTTCCATGATTATTTCTTATGAAGGCAGGGGTCATGACTTTCGTGGCCCGCTGTACACTCCAGCTATAACTTAGCCACTTAACGTCATACAGCCTTTGCCTAACGTTCGCGTGCTACTTGGGATATTTTGTTCTGGGATAGTTTATACCGAAGGAGGGGGGGTAAAAAGCCGAATTGCAGTACGGAAGGTGAAGTGTCTGCATACGGGTACGAAAAAGCAATAAATGAATTCAGGCAAACCAATTTTTCACGGGTTCATCAGTTTTCGATAGGTGCCCTACCCCGTCGATGACATGGCTATATCTGCAGGACCAACTTTGCAGGGTTGTCGCGGCAACTTCCACACATTGCTCATCTGATGCTCAGACGCGAACTACAGAAAGTAATACCCTTGTTTGCGGCGCGGATTCAGGGGCATTTAAAAGGGGGGGGGGACCACTGGACTTATTATAGAGTCAGACTGGTTGCCTATTTTTAAAAGGAATTCTGCGAAGTGTGGTTGCCCACTTAAAAAGGAGAATATCCCATCTAAACAAGGGTTAATACTAACCTACAAATACCAGTTTTCAGCGTTTTGTGGAAAAAGTGGCCCGCGTTTTGACACAAAGATGAGTCAGATCAGCAACTCTTGCGTCTGTATAAAATTGAAAAAAACTTAACTTCCGTTCGAACTAAAATTACGATGATTTATCTTCGCAAAGTGAACGGCTTTGATTGCTTCTCAAATTTGTCTACATTTTTTAAAAGTTTTAACTGAACTTGATTATAGTCTGAAACGACCAAACATCCCTCAACATTTTAAATTACGAAGCGAAGTAACTTCTTGGGGTTTGCCAACGGTTAGATTACACAATGTCCGGTGGGGGTATACTTGACCTATTTTTATCGACCCAAAATATCGCGCAAGAGGGCAACTAGGTGCTTTTCAAATCTCTTCCCGCCAGCCCTCGATTTTTTTTCACATTCTGCATAAAAAAAGTGTAGCACACCAAAAATAAATCAATTCTGTTGAAAACAAGATGAAATCCCTAGGTGAAACAAATTAAGGGGCTGTGGGAATGGGCACCGCGAAATTCGACGTTCGTCGACAGAGGACGCTAGTTGACAGAGAAGGGATGAGGTCTGACAAGCTGAAACTTTGGTCTACGTCGTTTATGGACGATCCCTAAGTATCGTATGTTTCTTAGCTTGATCTTTCCAGAAAAATAAAAGAAATGTGCTCACGGCCCCTTGAATACCTTTGTATGGAACGGAGGGCCATGTATTCTAAGCCTGTCTGAAGTCATAGATGAAGTCTACCGTATCTTTACGGTTTATCCACTGACGTTACAGCTGTATTTCCAAGTGAAATCCCTTTTTTTCCAGGGGTTGGAGGGTACCCGCTCATGTAACTTTTGGCAGATACAACAGATGCAATGCCGTAATTGTAAAGACAGTGTCAATATTCAAGCACCAAGAAGAATATCTATCCGTTTTCTCTCCCTAGACGTAACTTGCTAAGTAAATGAAATCCTAAGCTCTAAATTAACAACATTGGTGTCAGAAGTTCCAAAAATAGCGAGCTTTTCCTCCATCGCCGTAAAGATAATTTTAGTGCTGATTCGACTGTCTAGTCATCAGAGGAGTCACTATGGCTAAAGTGGATGGGACCTAGTTGGGGCAGACTCAAAAGACACCTACGGAGGCATGCGCCAGGTTCAGATTGTTTGACCATACGCGATAATACCTCATCAATTCCTAGTCATAAAACGGTCAATTACTGATCAGAATCTGACAACAATTGTCAGAATGTCCTTGCATGGATATCCCTGATTAGATATCAATGTGGATATCCACACTTGTATGGATAATTGAAGACTGACATCCAAAAATCATGGATATCCATGTTGATATCCGTGGATATTTGAAAATCCATGTGTGGATATGCTATGGATTCTCGGACCAGGGAGTTTCTCCTTGAAGGAAAAGTGAAAGCGCGAAGGAAAAGTAAAACTATTTGTGAAAGGGAAGTTGTCTTCACGGAATCAGTCTATATGCCATCCTTCCCACGCCAATATAATACGAGCAGCCAATGCCGACAAGCCCGCATTAAGTTTGGACCCGAAAAACAATCGAGCCAAATATTAAAATTTGAAGTGCGGTCGGCGTCAGCTACCTAACATACGCGAACTCCTATCCCACCCCTAATGGCGCCATAAAGCGGGCCAGAAGTGTTCTCAATGGTCCTTGAGTCAGCAGATAAGTCGATAAAACATCTGTTGGTTCCCCCCAGATGGTTTATGAAAGAAAACGAGGCTGATCTCTGGCGGCTGCGAAGCGACGCGCTTCTGAGACGCGCTGCGCCGACGCGACGCCGACGCCGTGGCCACGGCGACGCACTCTCTTCACTCCGGAGACGGCCTTCGGGGCGCCCATCGCTGGGGGTCGCGCACCCTTGGACCTCGCAACAGATCCTCATCAACTGTCCGCCTTTCGTTTCAAAGTTTTGGGTAATGGGGATGGTAAGAAGTTAATTTTTTCAGTAAAAATAGCTACAGTTGATAACTACTGTACGTTTAACCATGAGCTTCTCTCATGGTTTAACCCATAACAGTGCAAGGTATTTGGAGTGAAATACAGCTTAAGAGAAATTGAAAGGATTTTTTCCTTGAAAATACGCAGTTTTAAGCTTTGTAAAACGTCTAAATAATTAAATTTCATGTTTCCAGAGGGGAGATATTATTTCAATTGTAACAATACTGAACTGAGAAGATCCTCGTAATTTTTTTGTTTCCGAACGGCATCGCTGGGCGGTAGCAGGTTACATTAATAAATTTGACACAAATAGCTGGAACTTGTTAGGACCCACTAAAACTTGTTAGAAACTTTCATCGCGGTCGCTACTGCCCCGAAATTCAACACTTTGCCTTTTAGAACACTGGTTCGGACAAAAAGTGTGATGACTGAATTACGACTTTGATGAAAGGAAGATTCTGTACATGCAGTCGTAGTGACTTAATAACATGTAGGCTAAATGCACTTGCAGGGAAACGAGCGCTTCAGAACCAAGGCAGGGTGACGAGTCAGCTGAAGTTTAGCCCAGTCAAGGGTCAAGGGTCTATGTGTAAACATACTTGAACCCACGGAAATCCCCAATATTAAACGCTTTCGCGCAGCGGAGGGATATTTCGTCTTCCCTACGGAATGTCGTTTTTAGCTAAAAATTATGTTGGTCATTCTCTTTCAGCGCCACGATCGTTTGGGCCGTGTCATAACCCCTGTCGGGTCGGTCAACCCTTTATCATGATAAAACCTACCCCTTGAACTCCGGTGTTTACTCGGGAAAAAGCGTCCTTTTATATGGCTTTGCGTTTGAAATTTATTGAATATATGGCGGAGTTGAAGAGCGGAGCGCAGTGCCTTCTGCGGCTCTGAAATGACCACTACTCCAAAACACGTTTCATTTTTATCCCTTTTTGGGACACTTTGACAAGAAAGTGCGTTCATCCTCTCAACAAAGGGTTGAAATATTGGGGGGCATTCGATAGCGCCAAAAATCACAAGCGCCAACGCCGCAAGCGCCAGTCCGTAACCGCCAAACGAGAAAAGTCGCAAACGCCAAAGTTCGTGTAGGTTAAGTTAGGTAAGGTTAGTATTGCGGTTAAGACCTTTGGCGTTTGCGACTTTTCTCGTTTGGCGGTTACGGATTGGCGCTTGCGGCGTTGGCACTTGTGGTTTTTGGCGCTTAAGACAGCTACCCGAAATATTCAGGGGCAAATACGTATAAGAAATGAAGGTTTGTTTCTTGAATGGTATGGGTGAAGTTGCTCTGATACGTTCATAGGACACGTGCCGAGCATATGGTGACGTAGAAAGGACTAGACTTTCTGAACATTAAGTGAAAACGCGAGGTGAGGGTAGTCGTCATCTTGATAAGCCCTAAGTGAGGAATAAGTTTATTCACGAGCGGTAGGTCGATGAACGATATCCTCTGATGCACCCTATGACAAGACGGTTTTAGATCTTCTTGTTAAGAGTTTCCATCAAAAGCCGATGCTTATTTTTCGATTACTGAAATCTAGATCTACAAAAATCCACATCTGTACTGAAATCATATATCACAACAAAGGGCGGAAAAGGCAACATAGGTATTCTTACGTTGATGATGAAATGGTTATTGCAAATTTTAAGATATCGCAGTTCATCTCAACCTGTGTATAAAAATTCGAACATAAACTGCGAGGAGAAAAAAACAAGCGGCGATGCAATTAGAGAAGCTACGTGATAGCTGATTCGCTCTTCAAGTCGTTTCGCAATATCAAAATAATTTCTTTTAAAGAAAAACGATTATTTCTGAACAAAACATTTCTTGTAGTTTCAATCATGCTTTGTAGAGTTCAGGACCCCATATATGTTAATGCTCAAAGTATAATGTCAATGGAGTGCGAAAAGAGGTTTGTGCTATGCTCAATAAACCTCTTCAGTTTCAAGGCTTCCTTTTTTATTTTCAAGGTTTTTGTTAAGATTTAAAACCTGTTACAATTTGTCAATCTTAACTTTTCACTCCCCCCCCCCAACCTATACAACGCTCTCGCACACCTTAACACCGTCTATGATTCAAACGCCTTCTACCGACAGTTTAGCACAAAAAAGGAAAAAGAATAAAAGCTTTTTCAAGAAAATTTGATTTAAGGTAGTCCCGTCACGTCTGGTCTCGATCCGCGGGACGGGTAAAAAAAAGTTGCTCTGAAACCGACACAAGTTCTTGTGTGTATTAAAAAAGGCTATATTTTTCATTGGTTCATTTAAAATTGACGCTGCAATGATGTGGGGTGAGAACAAAACCTCCAAAAACAAACGTCAATATACCCGAATTTTAGCAAAAAACGTTGATTTGGGCTAAGGTTTCTTCGTAGTTTGCTTGTTGACATGCAACTTTCAATGCATCAATAGATAGGGTTTAGTGTTCTCTAGGACTCACTACTTTTTTGTAATCTGAATACAACTCGACCCGTATCAAAAATACTGAAAAAAAAACACGTACAAAACTATTTATGACGTTTTTTCCATAAGACCAATGCAAACTTCGTATGTACCTCGCTTTAAATTTTCTGCGTTGACCTACCCTTTTCTTGTGATTTTCCGACTTTAATTGACCTAAAAATTGTTCTGTTAAAAGCTCATAGGGTTTAAAAACAACTTTCTCCTTCGTGACGGGACTACCTTAAGAAAAAATGCACTTGTCAATCAGCTTTACGATACTCATATCTTCGACCGATGAAATTCTTTGAATGTATGTGTGGTGTGTATGCGAGTTTGTGGTAAATTAGGTGGGTGGTAAATATTTGGAAAGCCTGTTCGCAGCTGTCCTCCTGAGGCGGCAACACTCTTAGAAAAAAAGTGTCTGACTACAAGACATCTTTGCTTGTAGTCAAAATGTTAACACCTTTTTGTGTCTAACTTTTAGTGTCTTATATATCCAACACCTTTCGACACGAAGTACGAC
>Ga0058701_10003452_pt1 | contig 12508 bp, 12 predicted proteins | sample AgamicOrMae_FD_97039 | JGI IMG/M metagenome (GOLD analysis project Ga0058701, IMG submission 97039) | Agave microbial communities from Guanajuato, Mexico - Or.Ma.e | ecosystem: Host-associated > Plants > Phyllosphere > Phylloplane/Leaf | place: Guanajuato, Mexico | collected 2012-06-04
CGGAGCGAGGCACAAGGCACTATACCAAAACTTGGTATACGGCAAGAGGCTTGCTTATGATATAGGTTGGGCTAGGTTGGATGCCTTTTGCCTCGTTCCGCTATCTCTCCGCTCGGCTTGACGCCGGTGGGTAGCACCAAATTTAAACCAAAAGTTTGAAAATGCTACCCTTAAAAAATTACAGTGTGGCTGTAGACCGTCCCTACGGGAATTTTCAACCCACACAATGAAAACAAATACTGGTCGTGGGGAATGCCATGCCTGTTTTGGGTGTGAAACCAAAACGGGGGTGGTACGTATTTTGGTTATTTTACAAGATAGGCCTATCTTCAGCCATATCACTCGAAAGGACTCGGCGAGAGCTTTCCATTGATGTGGCTGAAAATCGGTCTATCTGGAAAAATAACCAAAATACGAACTACCCCCGTTTTAGTCTCACACCCAAAACAGGTATAGCATTCCCCCAAACTTTTTTTTAACGTGCATAACAGCCCAAAGTATTTGGAGTGAAATTTAGCTTGAAAGAAATTGAAAGTACTTTTACCAAAAAATACGCAATTTTAAACTTTGGAAAATGTCTAAATTATTTAATTTTAGGTTTCCAGAGGGGTGATATTTTTTAAAGTCTAACAATACTGAACTGAAAAGATCCTCTGAAATAAATTCTGTTACCGAACGGCATCACTAGGCGGTAGTGGGTTTAGGGAGATTGGGGTCAAGGTGAATGCATACTCATTGGGTTTCTTACTTGAAAAACCTGCGTTTTTAAACACGGAGGTGAAAGGGGTTCAAAAAGTGGGCTAAAACGGGGCACTTTGTATGCGCTTTTGTGAAAATACACTGTAAAAAGAGAATTTTATAAATTCAGATGCAACTAAGTCAAATCACTGGTTTTAAAATGTTTCACTCCAAATATTCACTGAATTTCAGTTATACCGGGTGGAAAATCCTAGAGGTCACTTGCGCGCGCTCCGTTTGAATCTGCTCCCCTCTCGCCCCCTCTGCGCTCCGCGATGAATAGCTCGCCGGTGATACCCGAAGCGCGGCCGAAACATCCGAAAGCCAGTCGTGCAGCGAGAGCTAAGACGCGCCATGCTACAGGGGAAAGTGGCGGAGGGGAGGGGAGCGCATGGGATGATTTCGGACGTTTTCGCCGCGCTTCGGGTATCACCGGCGAGCCAATGATCGCGGACTGCTGGAGGAGCAAGAGGGGAACAGGTTCAAACGTAGCGCGCGCAAGTGACCTCTGGATTTTCCACCCGGTATCGTTCTTAAAATAAGACATTTATAGGAATTAAATAAAAAACGATAGTCTGGAATTTCGATGAATAATTTGACTGATTTTTTTCTTCAGATCTATGATTTGACTTTTGTTGCATCTGAATTTTATCTTTTGAAGATTATTTATTAAGATTAGATTGATATTAAGATTATTATTCTGAAGATTATCTTTTTACAGTGTAATCACATGGTTTTTAGACGGCCCTATGCAACTCAGATTTTTGGAAGGTTGTATGTTGTACATATTTGTGTTTAACTTTTTTTGACAAGCCGAGCGGAGCGACAATGAAGCGAGGTATAGGACACCGAACTCTATGCTAGCGTCATTTCGCCAAGGTTGATGACTGCTTTTCTTGTTGATATTCGGCATTTTTTAATGAACTTTTATGACCTTGTAGATGAGTTGTTCTTGATTCAGTAAGCAGCAGTAACTGTGAGGCGATTTCTATCAAACTCGACATTCTCTTGATTATTTGCTTTGAAATGCTTTCCGCTAACGTAAGCTGAAATTTTCATTCTCAGAATTTTAGGATTAGCTTACAAGTTCTAATTACAGACATCCGTATCCGTCGACGACCTTTTGCTTCAGAGGTCGCCTGTCGTTTTTCGGGGAATGCAGTTCCCATGAATCTTAGCCTTGGATTGGACAAGTCCCATGCATAGGCTGTATGCCCCCACCAATCACGGACTTGTGACCGTCAGAGGTTGTCGACTCTCTACTTCAATGACTCTCCGTGGTGCTTATCCAAGCAATAGATACCTTTAACAATGTTATTATAATGTCTGGCGAATCTCCTTTATAGTTAATCGTGCCTCATTTGGCCTCAAATCTAATTATCGTTTGCACACTATGCAAGTTTCAGGAATTCGGCGGTACGAAGTGGACAAAGTTATAATTATGATGTCAAATTTGGTAGCCATTGGTCGGGGAGATCCTTGTGTCTCGGCCTCCGCGAAACTATCAAGCATTACAGAACGGCTTTTCCGTGCTATTACGTGGAACTCGTCAAAATTCAGCCTGTTTAGATGGAAGGCCGACCACCAACTGTAATTTGCCAGTCGCTTTCATCACTTAATGATACTTGCGACCGCATGTGAAAATCAAGCGCAAAATCTCACGTCACATGCATAAAGTGTTAAAATTTCAAGTGTATGTTTCGCATTCACCTCTGCCCAGTCAACTGGTTTGAAACTTATTTCTGTTTGTTATAAGTCATTTTGCCTAACTTTTTTTGTGTGTGAAATATGATATTATGTTTTATTAACATTCTGATAGTTATAACAAAAAATGAAAGCGGTAGTTTCGCAGTTAATTTTCTTAAAAATGTAGCAGCTGTAAAAAAGCAATTTTTTAAACAAATGGATGTATTCATAAAGTATAGAGTTGTATGTCGTACTGATTGTGATGAAAGAAACTATGATAACACTAGAGGTAGAAAATCGAACTTTGAGAACAAGTGTTCCGAAAGGAGGGCATTTGATAATGCCAAAAACCACAAGCGCCAACGCCGCAAGCGCCAGTCTGTAACCGCCAAACGAGAAAAGTCGCAAACGCCAAAGTTCGTATAGGTTAGGTTAGGTCAGGCTAAGTTAGGTTAGGTTAAGTTAGGTTAAGTTAGGTTAGTATTGCGATCAAGACCTTTGGCGTTTGCGACTTTTCTCGTTTGGCGGTTACGGATTGGCGCTTGTGATTTTTGGCGCTTATGACAGCTACCCTTCCGAAAAGGACAGTAAATTTGCGATAGCTCTTCTGCGACTAGCTTCAAATGGAGACACGGTTGAAACACGTATTCTGATTTAGTGAAGGTGGTGGGACCTTAGCTACGCCCGGAGAAAGATTTATAATTTTAATAAAAAATTATAGCCGGGATAGTATGTCTGAATAAAGGGGCTTTGGGGGCCATTCACGGTTGAGTTACTCTTTTTAAAAGGTTCTTCAAGCAAAATGTTGAGTTGAATATAATACGACTTTAAGGCTTTGTTGTGCAGAGCCTTCCCGTCATAGCAGTCTTTTCTTACGGAGATTAAAATTATCGGGTGGTTTATCAATGCCGGATCAGTTGGTTGGGGAGTAACAATTTTTGATCATTGCCAAATGAGGGTTCGTGGGATAAATAAATCTGTTCCTCGTATCTTTTACGGTGCGTATACAATCACGGCAAACTTTAAGAAGAAGGTTCTCTATACGAAAGAAGTATTGGCATATTTATTACCTGATGTGAAAAAGTATGACGTAAGGTCTGGTTGGATAGGTCGGGGGGCATTTGATAGCGCCAAAAACCACAAGCGCCAGTCCGTAACCGCCAAACGGGAAAAGTCGCAAACGTCAAAATTTTTATAGCTTAGGTTAGGTCAAGTTAGGTTGACTTTTCTCGTTTGGTGGTTATGGATTGGCGCTTGCGGCGTTGGCCCTAGTGGTTTTTGGCGCTTATGACAGCTACCCGGATAGGTCGTTTACTGCAAAGTGAGGTTTGGTTTTTGACCTTTTGTGTTCGACCTTTCGACGCCAAACCGAGCGGGAAGTGCACAGGCACAGGGAGAAAATGACTTTGTTGCCTTAACAAAACGTTGGTTATTATAGCCTCAGCAAACCAGCATTGTTGCGACGATATCACTTGTTATGGCGACAACTGCTGTTGTTGTGGTGAAAAATTCATACAGTTGTAAAAATTCAAATTGTAACCACAACAATTCTGGTTCGCTGATGCCATATTCAACGTTTTGTTGAGGCAACAATGTCCATTTCTCCGTACACGGAACGACCATAACGTAGTGATGACAACTCTCAAGAGGGTAAAACACGAGAGAAAATTTTAGTTTTGATTATTACTGTAGTTCGGCCGAAGTATGTATATCGGAAGTGTAATGAAACGCATTGCATTTTCCTTCCCTTGTTTTTCACCTGCTTGAACGATTTCATCACGCAGGTAGATGCCCTCTGGCTCGCTTAGATATTGCTCCACTCGGCTTCCCTAGTCTAAGGATCAGTGCATGAACATCCACATGGATATCGATGCGTTTTAATGGATGTCGATATGGATATCCATTTTTTTTCATAGATAATTTAAGATCAATATCCACAGAAATTTTAATACCCATATAGAAATTATGGATAGCCATGCATATTCGGGCATAGTTACCCATGTATGCAGAACTAAACATAGATATCTAGTATGAATATCCATATGGATATCCATACTTGGACAACACTTTTAATTGGAATCAGTGAGTGTCTATGAGATTCAGTGAAAATTCACTAAATTACAGAGCACCCTTGAGTTTTTTCAGTGACACTCACCGATTCAAATTCAAAGAGAAGAGGTGTAGAGGGTCGCCTCAAAATGCGCAATAAACTTCTTTCATCGTAAAATTTTCTTTCTTACAAAGGAATTCCGGAAAACTGCTCCGAACAGGGGTAAGACTGAAATGCGCTGCCAGGTCAAAAATATCTCTTCAGAAATTCTAGCTTTCAGCCGCTAAAATAAGCATGGAATCTCCTTTTAAAAACATGCTCGTAATTCGAGTTTTCGGCAGATCGGTTGCAATCCTGAGTTAAAACAAGCCATCTCCCCATTCCATCATTTCAACAGTTTAGAAAAAAAAGGAAAAGGAAAACAAGCCGGAAAAGTGATGGAATAAAACGAGATTCCACCTTGCCTCTGCCGCGCGAGTCTTTTTCGTTACGCAAATATATCTCCTCTCTTTCTCCTTGACATTTTTCTTAAAGATTTCGCCCCGTTTTTTTTTCTTCCTTTTCTTTTAGAGCAACTCAACGGTGGCAACTAACCTCGTGTAAGTTTACTTACTTCATTTTACATGAGATAAAATCGTCGTATAGTAATCCTTGTTTTTTGTTGTTTTCTTATCCATTTTAAATGAGTGGTAAATCAGCATAAATGTAAACCTCTCCGAACCTTTGTCTTTGCGACTTTCTCTAACAAGAAGTCTTTAAAGAGACAAAAAACGGTATTTTCCCATGGTTCCCAAAGGCGCCGACCGTTGCCCATTATATAAGTAAATATTCCTTGTACGGGGTATTTTTTTGTATTGATGTATGGTCAATCATCTTTTGAGACGGTTTAGTAAAATGCGATGTTTGGTCCAATTCTCGCGAAACGCTTCAACAAGACTCTCTTTAAGGCTCATGTTCAGCCCTAGTTAGAAAGCTCAAGACTTTTCCATTGATGTGGTCAATCCAGGGGATGTAGGCGCCCATGTATTTGAGTTCGCCCTTAATTGAAAAGTGACACTAGCGCCACTGACGTTGGGCCCCGGATATCCACTGCTAGATCTCTGTGCCAGCCTTGCCATCCAAAGGACATGTGTGTCAAAACTAAATAATAAAACTTCATCAGATTTGTGTTATTTTAGAATCAGAATAAGAAATCGTGTGATTTAAACGTTCCTTTGCAACAGGAATTATATTTACTGTGTCCCGCACCTCGTTTTGAAGGAAAATCACATAGGCCTATAACTATCCTGAAATGTGTAACTCAGTCTGTGTAAAAGACCTTTGGCAAGTTTCTAAGGAATGGTTGGTGGGTTGGACGATGTGTTGGAACTCCCCTTATCTCAACTCCCAGAAACAAAAGATGACAACTCTGGCGAAACCATGCGGTTGTCAAAACGGAAGTCATGAGGAACATATGCACAATGTGTGCGGAATGCAGATAAGATGGAAAATGAATTACTTGAGTGAAAGCAAATGTTGTGACGAAAAGTAAAATTGCATGCATCTGAATACGTTGGTATTGAAAATGCTCATACGAAGCGAGTGCCGCGGGCTGCCGCTAGATGGCGCGGCGGTCGATTGCCGGCGGCGCGGTGCGGCAACGTCGCCAGACTTTTACTAAAGTGGATTTAGGCGGGTCTTGCAGATTTACATGAAATGTGTCTCCTCTTTGCGTTTAGCTTATTGAATAATCCGCTCAATTTTTATGCGCTTATGGCGAAAGAGGTTGCCTCTTCAGTAACTTTTTCTTCTGACTCCAATCGAGAATTTACCTAGTAAAGAACCCACGACAATCCCAAGCTAATTATTAGTACTGTAATGGCTAGTTTGTTGTCAAACTTTTTTAATCTCCCTACACACTTTCGGTGGCAAGGAGCGTACAGATGTCTGGGGGGCATTCGATAGCGCCAAAAACCACAAGCGCCAACGCCGCAAGCGCCAGTCCGTAACCGCCAAACGAGAAAAGTTCGTATAGGTTAGGTTAGGCTAAGTTAGGTTACGCTAAATTAGGTTAAGTTAGGTAAGGTTAGTATTGCGGTTAAGACCTTTGGCGTTTGCGATTTTTCTCGTTTGGCGGTTACGGATTGGCGCTTGCGGCGTTGGCCCTAGTGGTTTTTGGCGCTTATGACAGCTACCCAGATGTCTCACGTCTCTGTTTTATGTGGTCCACACCTGTTTTGGGTGTAACAGAGGGAGAGCATGAATCGATTATTTTTCAAGATAAACCATTCAACAACCATATGAATGAAAATGTCTCCTCGAGAGCTCTTCATTGATATGGTTATCCATAGAGGTATCTTCAAAAATAACCCAATAACGCTCTCTCCCTGTTTTACGTTCATGTCTAAACAAGGGGTTAGTTTTTACTGTGAAGGCATTAAGTCAATTATGATCATTAATTCGAATGTAAAAGCTTTTTTTCCTTCTGTGGACCAGAAAAGAAACGTGGATTTCAGATCAAAATTGAGCAACGTTGGTGTTAGCCGGTTGGCAACACTGTTTCACTCTTCTTCCACCGGATTTTCATTTTCCCACTATATTTTCAGTCGACAAGCCTACATTTCTTCATTCAAGCTGACATTGTCGGTGGACCTTACATGTGTGTCAAGTCATGAAGTGCGGAAAAGCGCTCCAGCTGGTTCACCACATTGTCTCCCTGTGTTTGATATTGGCTTTCTCCCTCCTAATTCTTAATACAACAATGAACGGTTCCCGCAGCTCCGGTCAGATGACTGAAATACGCGACCAATTCGGTTTAATCTCATCTGTATTGGCCGCTCTTACACTGTAAAAACTAAACTATCTTTTAAATGATCCCCTATACCTTTAGGTATAAAGGTAAAAAACAGAGGAAGAGCGTAATTTTTTTGACATACGTGTATCAATAACTATATCCACTAATAACCTAACCCAACATAACGTTACCTTTACTTATAACCTTGTGAGAGCTCTCGACGAGACCTTTTCATTGATACAGTAGATAGGTTTATCTTTATTAAACGAAATTACGCTATTCTCCTGTTTTGCCCATCAAAAACAGGCAAGGGAATATATAGAACGGGTCTTGGTTCTTCCTGTAGCTATTACTGAATTCAATTACAGTAGAAACATACCATCAAAGGGGAACCAGCCACCGGAAATAGATTCGGAGTAACAAGTCATTTCAGAGAGCAATTTAAAAACTGACGTAATTGTTAAGTTTAGGGCCATTGTCCATCAATGAGTTGGCAGCTAATGATCTACACAATTTATGATTTCAACTGAAGTCACTTTTTTAGGCCGTCGCACTTGATCAGTTCCAGGGAAAAGTAAGGGTGTGAACCTCAACTCACTAAGATGGAAAAAGCAAAAGATTTTCCTGCATTTTCTACCGCCATTCGATAATGGTAGAGGCCATCATCATGAACGGAATAATGAATTGAATATGGCTTAGATCTAATATTTGATCTCAGATAAACTTTCTAAGTGTGGATTATGATACAACCATGAAGGTTAAGCTACGTCACCAAGCCTGATATCGCTCACCTTCACCGCTGAGAAGCATCATAAGATTTTACGATAGGTTAGGTTCCCCGCTATTGCTCGAACATGGCGACGGAAAATAGAGTACGCAGGACGTAGAAAATGCAAGCACTGAAATCTTATTTATTTTCCATTGACAGCCCATGTTTTTCTCTTATTGCTGTTCGGTTTTAATCAACGTTTTACTCTCTAATTAACACCCGCTACAAAGCGCATTCAAATCTGTATTGTTATTTTTGCTGATTTAAATTAATGATCCTTGTAATTAAATTCCAGTTGGAAAAAAAGTCCTTTGCGTCCGTACACTTTGACCCTGGCAGTTGTAGGAAGGATAGCTTATTAACGGAGTTGTTTATTTACGCCGAGAAAGGAGGCCGAGCAAACAGACCTACAGAGGCACCACACCCTGACTTAAGGTCCGCCAGACCGCCGCCAGGCAGTGTTGCTAGATTTCGCTATTTTGTCAAATTCAACCGCGCTCAACTCGTGAGCTATTTGAAATAACACAGCATGTCTGGTGTGTTTTTGGTCGCTATCAAACTGAGAAATCCAAGTATTGAAACAATGACGAGGTTATCGGTACCACTGAAAATTTTTTACCGCGTTTAAATTTAGACAAGAACGTTGGCAACATTGCTGCCAGATCATATGGCGGCTGCTCCGAACTTGTTTCCGATTCCCCGACTTTCGCAATAACTAAGCTGTTTTTACACGTTTTTTTTCCCTTGTGTGTACTTTTCGCATCGAATTTTAATTATTCGCGAATGCGTTTACGGAATCTGAATATGGAAATTGTTTTTTTTTTACAACAAATAGTAGACCGAGCCCTACATTGTATATAGACGCAGTCTATCATTGGCATTTTTTATTCGATCTCTGTGTTTACTAATTCAGAACCCCTATCAAAATGAATCGTAGAGGTCTGCAAATAAGAGGGATTGCTTGTGGGTAACTCGTTTAACCCTTTCCAAGCGGAGAATTAAGTTTATTTTGGGAGTTATTGATGCGAGGTTGTACAAGCCAGCGCAGCGAAAACCGCAAATACCTGATCAAAAGTACGTATACGTCTCTGGTTTTGATTTTCGATACTCTAGAAAAGAAAAGTTTAACTTTTAACGCCTGTTGCTTATTTTTCACGCTTGGTAAAACGGTAGCCGTATCACATTACGTGTTGTCTTTCAGGTTGAATTTTTCTCCTGGTCCCATGTCTCTTTCATTCCTTTATGACCATGAACGTGACAGAAAACCTTTTAGGTTAGGTTATACCTAGGTGAGGCTAACCCAGTTTAGATTAAACCGATAGTTTAGGTTAAGTTAAGTTTGGTTGACCCTGGTTGGATTAATCCATATTAGGTTAACTCAGGAAGGATTTAAGAAGGTTAGACTAAGTTAGGTAAAGTTAGGTTAAGTTAGATTATTTAGGTTAGGTTAAGTTAGGTTATTTAATTTAGGTTAAATTAGGTTAAAATAGGTTAGTTATGTTTATTTAGTTTGGGTTAAGTTAGGTTAGGTTAAGTTGGGTTCGGTCAATTTAGGTAAGGTCAAGTTAGGTTAGGATGAGTTGGGTTAAGTAAGGTTAGGTTTACTTATAGATGAGGTTCACGAAGGTAAAGTTAACTTAGGTTAGGTTAGCCGTAATGAGTTATTTGTATAGGTCCCTTTTGCCTTGCTCCGGTATCGCTCCGCCTAGCGTGCGTGAAGCCTGATGTCATGTCTGGAAGGAGCCTGCAGCCAAGAACTGGGGGCTATCAGGCTGAGCAAACCGGAAAGTTTTTACTCTTTTAGGCTAGGCTGATTGTGAGTTGCCTCGCTCCAATCAACTTGGCGTCGCGGTCACAAACACGCGCGATTGTAAATGCGGGCCCTTCATCTCAGTGTTGTCAGATTCCGCTACTCCGTCAAATTTAACCGCGTCTAACTCTTTAAACGTTATAGATAACATAATGTTTAATCCTATTTTTGCAATGCTCAGCTCGAGAGCGATCCAAAACATACCGACATGCTAGGTTATCTTTATTGGTTATCGAGTTAATCGCGATTAAAATCTACGAAATTGCGGAATGTGGCAACACTGCTTCATCTGCTTCCTGCTGAGTGTGCTTACTTGAGGTTGGCGCTGGCCGCGGCCCCCTGCCGGGCCTCGGGGCCCCACCAGGTCCAGCAGATTCTGGCCGCTGACGGAGCGGCCGGAGCGCGCGCCCAGGCCGGCCAAGGCCGCCACGCTCTCCGACGACGTCCGGTGTCCCTGGCCCACGCCCGCGCTGCTCTGCACCGGGCTGGCCGAGTGCAGCCGCGACCCGCTCGCCGACAGCCGCTCGCCCACGAAACGCGCTCCGCCAGACGTGATGATACCTGAGCAGAAACGAAACGAATGCGTCTGAAATACCAGCATTTTCCACGAAAGCGATGGATAATTCTCGGAAAAACGGCCTCGGAAGAGCTGGAATCAAAGGATCCCCAGCGGACGCTACGCAGCGCTGTGATTGACATGCAGATTATTTTCGGAAATAACGCAGCCCGCTCGACACGAGTGACACGCGTGTTGCCTACTCCAGACATAATTTATCGCGGTTTCAACCCATGGTAGGCAACACGCACAACTTTCGTGTCCAGCGGGTTGCAGCGTGATTGTCATTGCTGTGAAAAGTGCTGCTCTCACTACACGTCAGCTTGTCTCATTGATTTGAAAGTCCCCGGTTTTCAGAACCGTTTTTACATCATCTACTAGAACTACACAGTAAAAAATAATTCCTGTTTTAGGTTACCCCACACCTGTTTTGGTTAGGTAAAACAGGGAAACAGCATAATTAGGTTATTTTCAAAGATAAACGTATGAATAACCATATTATTTGCGAGCTCTCGACGAGACCTTTTCATTGATATGGTTGTTTAAAAGTTTATCTTTAAAAACAGCCTAATTACGCTTTTGTCCCGTTTTTCCTACATACCCAAAACAGGAATAGGACTACCTAAACAGGAATCATTTTTACTGTGTAGTCTCACACGACCCAATGCTCGTCTCGCTCCCCGTATTTCAGTCCAACTTACGCTAGTTGTAAATAAAATCGATTATCAACTGGACGTTCCGAAGAACTCGATCAAATATCCTGATTATCCAGGACCGCGAACTAAACTCAGCATTGTCCCTGAGTATCGATTTTCTTTCTGGTGATCTGGCTACGAAGGCCTTATTTTAATATCCGGAAGATTTCAAGCGTGGCAGGCGACATTTATCAATTCATCTTAATTTTGACGCGACGCTGAGGGACTTTAATTAATGGAACATGACGAGGCTTATGCGAAAATCGCTTATGGCACGTGGACTTTCAGTTTTACATATTCTATTGTCCACCTAACTCAGGTTCAACTTTCCCTGTTATTAACGGCAAACTTCACTGGTGAAAATAAAGTCCTGTTTTCGGAACACCTATACCAATTTTGGGGTGAAGTTACGGGACCATGTCGTCTTTTCAGTAGTTTTCCAGATAGGCTTACAAACAGCAATGGAAAGGGCTTGGCGAGAGCTTTCTATTATTGGTATTGCTGTTGGAGGGCCTATCTCGAAATTAAATGAAAACACAAACATAGTTCCGTTTTACCTTCATCCCAAAATGGGTACTCCCACAAAAACGATCTCTCATGCCAAGAAAATGTTTTCTTGATATAGTGACACAACAATTTTTTTCTTGCATCGAAGAAATTTCTTTTACTGGAAGAAAAAAATTCTTGTGCTAAATTGAACTATTCTTGTGGCAAGACGAAAATTGTTACATCACTTTATCAAGAAAACATTTTCTTAGCATCAGAAAACATTTCGGTGAGTGATAGGTGTTCCCAAAGCGCAGGAATTCTTTTTATCAGTGTACCGTGTTGGTAGGTTAACTTGATTACGCTGACATCGGTAAAGGTTAACACAGAGTGAAATCATGCAGAAAGTCCTTCTCCATGGTGAAATTTAGCATTCAAGCATCGTGATTTTTTTTTTGATGAAATTTCGCGCCACTTATTTAGGACGGCCATTTTGTTTTAATATGGTGGCCTCATCAGGGTGATGTATTTATGATATTTATATATCCAGACAAAATCTGTCAATGGTTGATTTGGTTCCAAATCTTGGCGTTAAAAGGTTAATTGTGATCATTAATTTATTTCGCAACGTCCATCGCACCCGTTTTGACCGTTGAAAATGGGAGAATTCTGTAAACGAAACTCCGGGTAGCTGTCATAAGCGCCAAAAACCACAAGCGCCAACGCCGCAAGCGCCAATCCGTAACTGCCAAACGAGAAAAGTCGCAAACGCCAAAGTTCTTAACCGCAATACTAACCTTGCCTAACCTAACCTAACTTAATCTAACCTAACTTAACCTAACTTGACCTAACCTAACCTATACGAACTTTGGCGTTTGCGACTTTTCTCGTTTGGTGGTTACGGACTGGCGCTTGCGGCGTTGGCGCTTGTGGTTTTTGGCGCTA
>Ga0058701_10003453_pt1 | contig 12506 bp, 8 predicted proteins | sample AgamicOrMae_FD_97039 | JGI IMG/M metagenome (GOLD analysis project Ga0058701, IMG submission 97039) | Agave microbial communities from Guanajuato, Mexico - Or.Ma.e | ecosystem: Host-associated > Plants > Phyllosphere > Phylloplane/Leaf | place: Guanajuato, Mexico | collected 2012-06-04
ACAATTACGGCCTTTCGACGCGTAGGAATACTAAAGTTACTTCTTGTAGTAGTCCGACTGTATACTCCTCTTTGTTGTAAGGTCATATATAACTATATGACCTTACTTTGTTGCGCTTCTCTCTGACCATAGAGGACTCTACAACCATGGAGGAAGGTCTCCATCCTTCCGGTTGTTTGAGCGCGGTTTTTTGTTGAATGCCATCGATATCGGTGGCGGTGCATTAAGTCTCTTTGAATAGTGATTTACGTCGAAGTGAGACATCGTTTATGATGGATAGATCTAGTTTCTCTTCGGAACTTGAAGATGGGGCAGCGGGTCTGTCATTGTCACTTGTGTCTTACGGGTCAGACCTGGATGCCAGTGTCGGCGACGGCACTCCTAACCTCAAACCGAAAACTCCTCTTTGTGATGTTGAAACTGTTTGCGGCAGTGAAGCGAGCACCCCAACTAACACTACCCTCAATGTTTCACGGCAACGTGCTCAGCAGTTTTCTATCACTGGATTGTCTGAAAAAAAGAAGAAGGAAGTGGAAGTGACTGTAGCGGAAGCGGCTGCTGCCGAAGCTGAATATCTTGCAACGGAAGAGATTTTCCGGGCCCTTGACACTGTCATTTCATCAGATGAATTACCTCAACCCACCAGAGATACTGTCAAGAAATTATGGCTCAGAAAAGCAGTACAGAGTTATATTGGTGCTGGTGAGGGGACTGGTCTGCTTGGGTTGAGCGAAGAGTATCTGTGGATTGACTGTCAACAACAGCTGTCAGAAACAGATCTAAAAATTCTTCGACTTGCTGTTGAAAAACACCTATTTGTTAATGCTCAAGAGCTGAAGCAAACGCAGTCATCCAAGCAAGGTAAATGTAACTTTTGTTTAGAGAATTAATTCTGACAGGAATACAAGAATATGGTACTTGACTAAGACCATGTTTTGTTTTCTTTTCAGAAACTATTAACAAATTATGTGGAAATGCCTTAATTAGCACTGGAATGAAAGCTGAATCAGACCATACCTCAAGAATGTCATCTCTCAGAGCTGCATTGAATAATGAGCTGGATATGTTATACAAGTATTTGACTTCTCTTGACTCTTTGCTTGAGACTTTAGTCCAAATTAGGACTAATAAGATGACAGAAACTTGCACAAAAATCATTGAAGGTCATGAGGCCAAAGCTCAATTATTGAAGCAGAAAGCAAGGTGAGTTTTTGACAATACTCCTTTATCTTCTAAGCTTTAATTTTGTTTCTTTGAAGCTTAAGCTACTGATGAGGGGTCATTATGAACTGTTCTCTTTTTTCCCAGATTCATTAATATGCAAATACAATCAACAATGTACACTGAAGATGCAAATGTAGTGCCTGCCATGCAGCGTCTTGAAAAGGATCTGGATCTCCACTATTCTGAAATGGAAATGGAACTTTCAAAATCAAAAGGGCTTTTAGCATCATATGATCGAGTCAGATGTCCAGAATATGACAAAATTCTTGAAGAATATCGTCATGTAATGAAAGAAATTAAGTCAGTGCAGTACCTTCTTAGAAACAGTGAGCTGATGTCAAATTTCTAAAGATCTGAAGACTGTTAAGTTATATTTATTATGAGCTTATCTTATTTATAAAAACTATTATATTTAAGTACAGTATTTACCTATTACATAATAAATTTGATTAAATTTGTATTAACTTTGATGTAAAAGTAATTTCACAAAAAGCGTAATGAGCTGTGGCAATTATTCAACCCCATTAAATGTATGTTACATTTTTCGGTGCAATTCAAGTATGGGGCACAAGAAGAAAAAAAAAAGGATTAAAAAATGCAGGGCCTGGAAACTTACCTAAATTTATATCTTTGTCTGTGTGCGATTGGACAGTCACTCCCCACCCCATTTTTGGAAAACAGGGAGAAGGTTTTGCTCAAACTGGCCCATTCTCTCCAAAGATAGAGCCTGACTATTCTTTCGCACTCTGACATACAGATATGCTTTCCATGTCCAAAATCACTTCTTGCGATGTAATGTCAGCTTAACAAGAAAATTTGCCTAACTTTGACACTCCAGTGTTATTAAGACTTGCCCTTCTTCTGTAATCATGATCATATTAGTAAAACTGGAGCAGAGAAAGGTAGTTCTGGGTACTTTTGTGGAATACGTTTGGGGTTTGAAATTATGTTTTATTAGTTCATATGGTGGCTGCAATGTGCTCCCAAAATTACAAATAGTGTATTGTTGAGATAGGTTTGTTATCGTAAGTTGCTGAAACTACTACTACAGAGAGGCTACTGTAATGTCCTCTGTGGTTTGAGGGCTGTATGAAGGTAGGGGTGAAGCACTGGACTCGGACTTTTTGACAAAGGAGCCTTTTTCTTAGTATTCCCCAAAACTCACTAAGTGCTTGTCACGAGTGTGGACTTTGCACTTATCGAGCCGTTTCATTGCTTTAGATCAACTCGCCAGTCCAGGCAAGACAGTGTCCCTTCGTATCCTATTGGACAAGATGCGGGGCTCTTCCGATTTTATTTACTTTTATTAATGATTCTCTTTGCATTTGTGTCTCAATGGTTCATATTCACCTTTAAAGGACAGTTGAGTTGAGCGAACGCTGAGGCACACGACCGTTGCCCCTCTCAAGAACTACCTGATTTCTTTCTCTGGCATCCATACCACCTAATTAGATCTTTGTAACGCTTGTCCATCTTGCCAAAGCTTCTCACAAAGTTAACTGACGTTCAGAGTTGGTACGTCATAATCAGTGGTTTAGCATATAATGAATGATAGGATTTGCGGCGTTGAGACTTGATCCCGCTCGAACTGTACATGTTAACGGTTTTTCATTATGCCGCCCTGAGACGAGTCACCATGGGGCCGCAATATGCGTTGGAAATGTCGATGTTCATGTGTCCTATGCAGTTCACATTGCGGCACGCAAAGGCCTAAATTATGGTTCCCGGCAATCTTAGCATGAACGGAGATTTTGTAAAATTAGCGGAGGAAATTTCGTGTAGATGCAAAAACCTGAACGCAAGTAAGTGGTGCCGTATTAAGGCCGCTGTCGAGTGAAGTGCAAACCGACGAGCTGTTTTACTGCATAGTAATTCGGAACCACGTCCAATGTGTTAAAACTGGTTTAAAATCAAATTTAAAAAAAAAGATTTATTATATCACAGTAATAAACAAGAATAACGTTCGGCATTCTCCACATGTTTGCCGCAAAGAAAACATTATTCTCGAAAACATTTTTTTTTGAAGTAGAGCATATCAAAAACTTATGATTACAGTTATAGTATGCTTGTCGGAAAAAGGCCTATAGAAGGGTCTTAAGGTTCAAATTTGGGTCAAGGTATTTCGTACGATTTAGCGGTTACCTGTCGAAATACACTTTGACTCGCATTTGAGCCACCAGTCCCGCTTTTAAGTGTCACGGAACTCAAAGTAAATTAGGGTTTTGATATACAAAATATAAAAGGTTAATATCACAGCAAATCCAGAAGTAAAACGAGTATTTACGTGTTCAAAGCACGAGGGCTTACGTGACTGAGGTACTAAACATGAAGGGTTGACCTCGGTTTTAACGATAATCTTCTTCTAAAGAAACCGACGATTCTCTCTCTCTGCACATGGTTTTTGTTCAATATATTGATATAAATTGCGAGGACTACGATCAGGCCTGACCAAAAGTACCTGAAAAGAAAAGAAATATAAGTTTGAAATATTCGGTTTCAGTGCCTGTCTTTGGGAACTATATATGTGAAAAAATGAATTAAGTTAAAAAGAGACAAAAAATAATAATAATAAGGGAAAGAAAGGAGCGCTTCTCGTGAAATGTGAGTCTGTTGCCGCACGGCGCTGCCGTTGTGAGCCAGACAAAATTAACTTAAGAGAGGTATTTTTTTTCTTCTTTGTTTTTTTTTCACCTTCATATTTATTGAAAATTTTTAATGTTTTCAGAGCTCTCAGAAGAATTTTCTCATTCACTCACTGACTTTCAAGTATGATCAGAAAGCTACTTTTAATGACGGTTACCGAGCATGTTTCTCTCTGCGCGATTTTTTTTTGTAGGTTTATATGCAAACTTTGATTTGTTACTGCTCTGGTAAGCTCTTTGTAAACAACGACATGAAACCCTGAGGAATTTTTTCAATGCACTCATTAAAAAGTGTCACTCTCTCGGAGACCTTGAATTTAACACATTTATCATTGTTAACAGTAAATGCTACAAAGTCTGGTGAATATTCAAATGATAAATTTCAAACCAAACACTTCGGGGAAAGCAGGGTAATCGATGTTACGCAAAAATGGGTTAATTATAAAGTGGCGATTTCTTAGGCACTTACTGCATAGTGAATGGTTTCGAGAAGAACACAAAGGATATGATTATCGTGACGGCTTTCCGGCATGTGGTAACTGTGGCTGCTGTTAGTGCCCCGCACGTCCGAACGAGAGTTAAAACTACTTGGATTCCAAGGTATCCGGACAGAGAAAACAGCAGCGCAAGTCCATACGTATGCTGAGGATTCTGTCAATAAAGAAAAAATGTGGGTAAACCTTCCCTTTAAAAAATTCTCCTCCTTGACCCCTTTCCGTTACGAGCGAGCGTTCACCACAGAAAAAAGGACAAAAGGATTTAAGCCTGGGTGAAACAATTAGGGAAAAAATCGATTGCAGTCAATTATCGTTTTTATACTGCATGAGAGAATGGGGTGTTCAAGTAAGAGGAGTAAAAGCAATCTTGTATGCATCATTACTCAAATTATTAACATTCAAATACTTACTACTGAGCAGGTAACAGCTTTTTCTTGCAGCTCACCACTTAATAACAATATAAAAAATAAGTAGATAAATCCAATGGCATATGAATACAGCACCATCTCTGTATTTGTTGCCTTGTACTTTTTCAAAGACATTTCTTGAACATTGCCTATCACTGCATCACAAAGCAAGGCACAAGATATCATCACAACCCCTGCAAATAACATAGAACAATGTAAAATTTGTAGAGATCCTTCCTCTTAAATGAAAATTCATCTCACCAGTCAGGTTGAAATTTGGAGATACCATGCTATCGGCTAATGTGAACAGAGTTAGTCCTAAGCACATTAATCCTGCAGCTAGAAAGTCTCCAATACCATATTTTTTTCTCTGAATTATGATACTACCCAGCATTACAGGTATAAGCTTGCAACATTTGAAAATCACCTGCACATACACATAACATCTGTTAGTGGTTTGCCAGAATCCAAAGAGAATTACCTTCACATTGAGTTAGAAACATACCTCTGTGGGATAATTTAGGTAACCTAGAGATGAATTTGAGAAACCCATAGTACCAAGGGTGAGAAAAGCCAACAACAGGCAATTTTTTAGGGGGATTCTGATAAAAAAAACAACAATTAATACCCAAAGTTAACAACCACCAATTATCTGAGTAAAAAAAGGGGGAAAAAAACATTGTTACAGTCTTTGTGATTAAGAAAATTATTTTCTCTGAAAAGATCAACAGCTTCTTGACCAATTACAGATTGGGATTTCAACTTTTAAATATGGATCCAAAGGGGAATAAACTGGAGGTAGACAACCCACAATACACACAGGTTGCAGACCTTGAACATTACCAAACAAAAGATGCTCCAAGGAGTCTTACAAACTAAAGTTAGACTTATAGTGAGGCATTTTTTTTTTCTCTCTTTTTTAGTTTCCTTGAAAATTCTTGAACTATTATATCTTGAGATTAAGTACAACTTTGAGATAAATCATAAATGCAGCTTAAATTTCACAGAGGAGCCATAGACACATTACATATTCTCTACTCTGAATGACAAAAGTTATGTATGTTATTGCATAGAAATTAGTTGTCAGTTAGTCTCACACAAGACACAAATTAAATTGAGGATATACCTTCTTTCATTGAGGATTCCTTGAAAATACAACTCAGCCAAACTAAATACTGAGTAAAATCCAAATTGTATCAAAGTCAAATACCATCCACACGGTTTAAAAGCTTTTGATGAAAATATCAGCTCCTGCCAAGGAAAAAAGTAAAGCATGTTACAGCATCCTCTATATCCACATATTAATTTTCTTTGCACAAATCATACTTGTAAATAGCCATATGTGATGTAGAAGGCAAAAACTGCCGTACAGCACACAAGGAATTGGCTGGTTTTGCTCAGATTATTTAGATCAAAGCCAAGGACTCTGACATCCTCTTTTGATTCCCGAAATTCTTCCTTGCGGACTTTATTCCCGTCATATGCGTCATGCAATTTGATAGCAACCGACATGTTTTCTTAGTTCACTTCCTCATTTCGAGCTGCACAAAAGAAAAATTCGATTTATTGGTCAGGAATTCGACGGGCAAGTGTGACGTGTCACCACAACTTACATCTTTGAATGAAAACATTTAAAAAAAAGGAAAAGAAAAAAAAACAAGCAGTTAATTTATTATGCGATGAGTCTCATGATAATAAACCAACTGTGATTTTCAATTTTCAAATGTTAGTACTATTCACCGGTTATTAAGTATCTTACTGCAGAGTTGGAGAGAGGTTATGTCAACATGTTGACCTTTACAGCTTGCGCACGCTTTTTATGAAAAAGAGATAACAATTCAGCATAAGTGGCTTAAAAATAAATAAAAAACTGAATGAACCGATCATATTCCGTAATTATTGACTGACGTTCAAGATACCCGCTAATCATCCACTCGGTTGGGTGGTGTGGCTACATTAGCAGAAGACATTTAGCAGCAGACGATTCTAATCACGGACTTCCGCGGACCCCTGCCGGTCACATCAGGTCACATTGGTCCACGGCTCGAAATCAAGATAATGATTACATTTCCATTTTATTTAAACTCTTTGATTAAAAATAAAAACAAAAAGAAAACCGTGGGAAGAAGAGAAATTTTTAACATCGCGTTTCACGTATTTTTATTTATTTACACACTACGAGGAGGGGTAGGGGGCAGGTAGGAGGGTACCTCGTCTGTCACTTTTTTTTTATTGTTGTTTTGGTCTAAAATGTCGATAGAGCAAACTGTCTGCGAAGGTCAGTATTCACTTGAAGAATTATTTAATTCGTCTACTTTGCACCTCTGTGAGATGTATTGAAATCAACACTTTAGTGTTTGTGGATGTCATGTAAATTGCAGGGAATATCTTGGTCGTGTCAGAACATCTCATGCTTTGCTACTTTTTTGAGGTTATGTAGATGGTGATCTAAAACTGCGTTAATTCATTTTTTTATTATAAGCCTATAATTATGAATGGTGATCGTATCGCTCACACCATGTTTATGTTTTGAAGTATTCGTGAGATTTATGTTAACTTTCTGGTGACCAGACTTGAAGGCGTTTGAAAGGCGGCTGACGGAGGTTATATCTTGCCTACAACCAGCAACTACGAGATGGCGAAGTAAGGACATACATTCTGCTCAAATTTTTATAGATTTTTCAGTTATGTAATTCAGTGTGGATGATTTCCCCTTTTGCCTGAAAGAACCTCCCTTACTTCTTACAAGGGCCTCGTTCAACTCTAATTGTTTCATTTTTTTTTTTTTCAGTTTTGCTGGCTGTGGTATCAATTTCTACTGCTGTTGGAGCTTGGCATTGGCTCACAGATCCCAACACTAAAGAAGTTTCATTTACTCAATCAGTGATCAACCATCCTTTCTTTGCACTTTCTGTCATCATATTAGGTAAGTTCTTAAAAGTCCAGGATTACATTTTACTGTATCTTCAAGCCAGAGCATAGAAGTCCTTCTGTGATGAAATAATTGTTTCATGGTCATCTCACTGATTTTGTTTTCTTTCCCTTAATTTTAAGTATGTAAATGTTTATACAAATGTCAATGCAAATTCAGTCTTTACTCACCCTTTTTTTTAATTTCTCTTTTCAGGTACTCTTTTTGTGTTGGGAATACATAAAAGAGTAATAGGACCATCAATCATAACAACTAGAACAAGAGCTGTGCTAAGTGATTTTAATATGTCTTGTGATGATACTGGAAAACTTATCTTAAAGCCAAGGCCAACAACAACCTGACCCATGCTGTGGCCGGCCCAGGCACCTTTTGTTCAATTACATTCACCCCCTTATCCGTGTTTATTCAATCAACCTACCTCTGTAGATAGTGTTCCTCTTTTGTGGTGTTAAATACATGAGTCAGCAATAATTTCTTTCTATGAAGTTCATTACTCCTCTGTAAAATGTCTTCTTCTTGTGATTTTGTAAAAAGAGTATATATTGTAAGTTTTTTCTTTTTTTTTTAATCACTTCATTTGTGTGCGTACTCATTAATTTTTCATACTTAAGCAAGGTTGATTCTGTGTTGCATGAGCACAGGATAGTAACATCCTGTAATTTACTTTCTGACATTTCTTGCATCACTTTGTCATGTAAAAACTTGTTGGTTGAATAAGAAATATAAACCTTCTGTAGGTAAAAAAAAGTAAAGTAAAAAAATAAACGGAAATTTCTGATATTTATTGTATTTTCTTACATAATTCTGATATCTCATTCTTGTGTAATACTATTGAGCTGCTTCAATAAGAGTATCACAGTAGCAGTTCTAAACTCCTTAACAAGTTTTCTGCAATCTCAAGTATCTCTGGAACAAATATATGAGGTTACATGTGTGCAACTCCTTTGAAAAAAGAAAATTTCCCTTATTCATTTTTTCTTTTGTTTTTGTTTACCTTGTAGTTCACTTCTGAAATCCTCTGACCTTGATACGTTCTGGAGAAGAAGCTTAATAGACTCAGGTGATTTAAAGTTTATCATTTTCATTGTGGCATTCGCACTTGATGATCTGAAAACAACATAATAAACCCCGGCAATCAACACATTTTTTTTTCAATAGTTCAGATAGAGGTATAATTATTGTTAAATAATATACACAGAACCTACCGCATTTGACAGTACAGCCATGAAGCATGGACATTCTTAAACAGTTGTTGAGCAATATTATTGTCTTTCACAGGATTAAATTGTAATTCAGCTTCATGGAGTAGGTGTAGTAGTTCATCTTGAGCAGTTACTGCTCTTTCTCTGAAACAAGAATTTTATTACAAAAGTATGTTACTCATTATTAACAATGTAACTTGGCACTTACAGTATTGTCAATAACGGAGAATATGTTTCTTCCATAAGTAAGGTAACTTGATCTGCTGTCTTTTGAATATCCAGAGAAGCAAGTTTTGTTTGATTTGATCTGCAAATAGAGATACATAACCTGAAGAAGACACTGGGAGATATTCCATACTGGGACAGGTTCAAAATCATGGTTGACCATTAATTTTTAAAAAATTGGTTAGAAGCCATCAAATTTTACCTTGACAAGCACCGCAGTTGGTCCGATAACACTAAAAAATCTCTCTCAATTTCACGTGCTCTATGCGAGACTTGATTCCACGTTGTATTGCATTCATGAAGGTAATTATAATAATTTTTTGCCGATAGAAAGAAAGCATTCAATTTTTCTGACCTCTCAGTCATTATATTCGAGCTATTTGCTGATATTACGAAACATTGTTGTAGCAACTACGGGCATCCTAACCTAGAGGCCTCTATCCTGGTGTTTTTGTTTTCGTGTAGCAGACAGCTCTTCCCCTCCCTCCCTCCTCTCCCTAGTGAAAGGGCAACTTTTTTGAGTCCCTCTTGTTATCTACAAAATAATACCCAATTTTTCTACTACCGAGGGTAACCTACGACAATTGGGCAAAGTTTCACTGAATTTAGAAAGAAAACATTGCAATAATAATAAGGTTTTCGTACTAATACTGGTCAAGAACGAAAAATCGATGAAAGGCTGACACTCAGAGTATCCAACATGTCCATGTTATCAAACCTGCAATTTATAATCAAACAAACACTAATAAATCTAACTTTGCCAGGATACAAAAACTTTCTTAAACACAAAATTCTTTGCGAGTCACTATTTGGTTTGGTTTGCGACGTTGTATTGCTGACTTGGTGAAAACAACCATGTAGCAATGTTGGCGAACATGTGCCAAGAGAAAGTTCTGTGGTAGAGAGTGCTGCCCTCTTTCGAGAAAGTTAGAAAACAGATGTGCGTCGTCTGCTCAGAGCGCTGGGGTGGGTGGATGGATGTGACAGACAGTGCGGTGGTGCTGTGCGGCAGAGGTGTGCAGAGAACGTCTTGTGACGAGCGTATCTAATGCAATGATGTTTATGTAGTGAAAAGTGTTCACAATCCAGTGTTTTGAAAATCGCTTCACCATGAACGGGAAGATCCACGGAAAAGGCAACGAGGATCTGTCCCCGGATTTACTGAACCCCTTCGTCCATCGATTGGAGCTCGCCACCACATATGACAAGATAAAGGTTTGTCATTGTGATCTAAACAAGAACGCTTTCTCTGTGTCCAATGGGGGCGATATTGTTCTGACGTAGAATTTTCTAAACATTCCTCGTTGTTTTAGGAGACATGTGTTACATCCATGAGCGCGTGAATGCGCGCGCGCTGTGTATTCTATACCCAACGAGAAAATGATTTTTTTTTTTGTTTTCTGTCATGACTGGTTTGTTGTGGGATTTCGACGGTATTTAAATGCACTTTCACGCGATTATATCATACAGTCGCTATTGAATCAAACACAAATTTTGCAGGCCGGGTAAGCTTACCCTGTGCGGTCCTGACGATATAATATCTTTTTTCCGCTTGATTACGAGACTTCATTGACGTTAAACTTATTTCGAGCGTCGGATAAACGAAAAAGCGCACGTGGCATTCTTTGCATTAATTGCGGCAGTCGAAATTGAGTTCGCCCTTATCCCTAACCCCTCCCCGGAGATTATCTGAACATGGCAGTTGATAAGTAATTATGCCGGCACTGAAAATTAGATGTCAATGGTGACATATCTTCAAGAAAACTGGTTGTGATCAGCCCTTAAACTGCAAAGGTAAGGGCATTTGAAAGATCGGTCGATACGGTAAAGGTTTTCATGCGGCATCGGGGAGATTAGCTGTCATACGCGCCGAATCAGTGAAGTTGGAAGCCAAACTGATGCACGCTCCCGTAACCGAGATCCGTCAGAATGAACCGCTGGCCGTAACTTGTGAACAGAACCATGCGAGAAGGGCGGCTATTTCTCAAGGCAGAACGATTCATTCGGCTGTTGAGTAGCCTCTGCACGTTTTCTCAAAATACATAAGTTTTGCGGAGATTTCTGTCTTTGAGACAGTACCACTGACTCACTCTCTCGAGATCAGGCCACTGGGATGATGGTTAAAAGGTTGCATCAAGAGCCACTTCTGTTTGTACTCTCGTTCAACCTTAAATTACATTTTGAGGCTGGAAGACGTACTACAATAGCGTGGGTATCGCGTCTTGTGCGTCGCTTCGCTACCGTTCCGTTGTGCTGTTGCCAAATCGAATGCCGCTTTCTTCTCGGCAGCGTAGCCTGCCCCCGAGACGCACCGGTATGAGCGGCACTTTGTTCGCCGGCGGTGGGTCCGGGTGGGTGCCGTGTGCGGCACTCCGCTGTCGCTGCACTCGCCTTTGCAACGAAAGGTTGTCATAGAAAATTACAAAATGCCTACGAGGTGCCCTTTCGCTTCGGCAGATTTCTTTTCCATCGTAGATCTGCGAGCAATCGTTTTTCAACTCGCGCGTCATGAGATTGCTTTTATTGTGATGCTTCCGCCAACTCGCCGGTATCAAGGTAATCGCTTAGGTAAACCTAACAGGTTTGTTGTAATTTTGTCCCAAGAACACTCTGTTAATTAAGGTTTTAGATGCTGAAAGTTTTCCCGCCAAAATTATTTAGACACGAAATTACTCCGGAAATCTGACTAAATCCACCAATCAATGATCTAGTTTGTAATTTAACCTTTAACCTATCTTAGGTGAACTCTACTTATTCCAACTAATAGGCTCAACGGAGCCATAAGCTTGACTCGGTTTGACCAAGGCCGATTGTCGTGCAACTTGAAATCAATAAGTGTCCATTTCAAACGAGGCACTTTCGTGTGGGAGTGGGCATATTTTCCCTCCTTTTTTCGAAGAAGTTTCTTCTTGCTCGGGAAATTTGACAGTTTGCAGCGAACGCGGGCGTTGTTTACGAGAGGGGGAAAATAATCATTAAGTATCTGCCACTACTACTGGTGCTCTTAAAGAGCCTCAGTCAATAATGCGCTCGCTCTCAGCCGTTTTGCCCGCAAGGAAAAGTGACTGTTCCTCGTCGAATGGGACCTTTTTTATTTGCCGGCTGAACTCGGTTGATGGCGCGAGGCACTCGATCGCAAAACCCGCCCCATTTTTCGCGGCCGGTCGCTATGAGAGTCCGGATTGCGGCTGGAGAAAGACCAACCAACGGAAAGATCTTCTCTGCTATGGCTGTTGATAAACCCAGCAAGACAGACCGGCTGTCTTGAAGAATATTCTCAAAATCTCGTTAGGGGTCATCCATAAAGTACGTCACGCATTTAGGGGGGAGGGGGGTCTGTTCGCGATGGTACGCTGCCGTGACGCGGAGGGGGGGGG
>Ga0058701_10003454_pt1 | contig 12500 bp, 4 predicted proteins | sample AgamicOrMae_FD_97039 | JGI IMG/M metagenome (GOLD analysis project Ga0058701, IMG submission 97039) | Agave microbial communities from Guanajuato, Mexico - Or.Ma.e | ecosystem: Host-associated > Plants > Phyllosphere > Phylloplane/Leaf | place: Guanajuato, Mexico | collected 2012-06-04
GACGTCCGCAGCGGCAAAGACTCCCCCCTCCCCACGTCCACCAGCGTCCGCATGGGCCATACACCCCCCTCCCCCCCGAGTGCGGACGTCCTTTGTGAATGACCCCTTATGGTTTGACTTTATATTTTCGTAGATTTCTTTCTTTGACCGAGTGATTTCTTTTGGGGGGTGCCCTTTCCCAAACGTTGCTTTTCATTTTGATTGTTGGATTGGGCGTTGCCGCTGAAAACAATTTGAATACGGGCCAATTGTGCTTCCACAAAATAAAGTGTGTTTTTCCTGGATATTTAATTCAAAATGATTGGTTCCATAAGAAACGTAATTTGATCATGTAAGTAGGCCCTACTTACATGATATTTGATGAATTCCAAGGTCAAGATTTTCGTAAAATCAGTCGTGAATTTTCTTGGTATTTTGAAAGAAAATTGCCTGGCATATACCTCTTTGAGTAGCATAGTTGCCTTTCTGTTGAGTCACTTGAATAGAATTGATGTAGTCAAATGGGCATTGGTGAATTTTGATCGGGACTGTGCGGAAAAGTTCCCAGAAACTCGCTTTGTAATAAAGAGTGACGAATATTGCCGTCCTACCTTGTCTATAAATAGCGCACCACCCGTTCCTTTCGGACTGTGGGTTGGTAGATATCAAATTTCGTCCCTGGCGCTCCCTAACTTGACCACGACATCATAACCTCATTAATTATCCCAAGTTTCACGCATCACTTAGACAGAGTCGCAGCCCCCACCTCCCTTCAGCTCTGAGCTATTTAGTGGTCAAGCCTTCTATTCTTATATGCAAAGTTCTGCACGTGCTTTTAAATAGCGTCGAATGCCCTGATGAATTTTCGGAAATTCATTTATAGTAGCATGATGTGAATATTTTATTCCTGAACTCAACTGAAGTCCACTTAAAAACACGGAGATGCCCTTTTGCAATGTTTTCACCAGGAGACTGGCAAACGTCTGCTCAAAATCGAGATTTTACTCTGAAAAGAGTAAATTTTCCTCTAAAATGCCTGTTTTTCACCCACATTTTGGGGTTTTCATCAAAACTTGTTGTAAAATAAGCTTTTTTTTTCTTCTAAAGCTAACAAAATTGATATTCATAATAATGAAAACATGTTTATGGATTTACATAACAAAACATTTTGCTGAGACTAAAACAAAAATTAATGAACCAATAAAATTTCAGTCAAAAACCAAGTGAATTTACTGAAGAACAAAGCAAATAAGCTCGTAAAAAGCTTATTATTCCTCTTTTTTAACAGGTTTTTTGATTTGAGGACAGGTAATTTTTGCTGAAATTTCATTTGTAGAAAACGTAAAATATGTTTTTTGTGAGCCAAACTCGGCTCAAATCGGATTTTTTTCTCCGAAAAAGGTGAGTTTCACCAAACACTCCCGAGAATACTGAAAGTTGAAGTTCATGAATCACTCCCCGCCCCTCACTCTGCATCCCTTCTCTAAGTGCTTTTTCCAATTGAAGCGCGAAACTTGGGAAATCGCGCTTGAATGAAGTGTGCCATCGCCGTGGCAACGTGTGTCGATACTTCGAAAAAGCCTCGACATCAATTAAAGACCACGTCTTAAGTTGGGCTCCTTTGCAAGCCGAAAGAGCTCGAGTCTCGCTTCGACCCGGGACCTAGAGGAAATGGTCTCCTAACTTTTATGAAGGTCCTAATAAGATGTAAACATTGTTCCATTTGACGCCATGAAGTGTAAATTATTATTCACGTGCAGTATATGGGGTTGTTTTCTCGTATCGTTCAAACCGTTCAAGTTACGAGACAAGTTCCTATGTAAAATTACTCACAATCATTCAGCGCTCCAGATTTATCATTTTTTTCTCCTCAATGAATTGTAGGCTAATTTTGGAAGCAAACATCAGCCACGTTCTCAGATGGTTAATTGTGATACCAAATGGCTCTTTAGCGGACACCCAGGTTCTTTGGGATTTTCGTTTCGATTTCCGCCTATCCCGGAAAGTCGACTAAAACACACGCGGAATGGGGCGTGAATAAGTTTTATTTTTTTAATTTAAGTTTCTGAATCAATAATGTGGATTCATCACCTGCTAACTTTAATTTTGAGCAAACACTTATGTTTGTTTTGCCACTTCAACAAGACTAGCGGTTGCTTTTATGTTGTTCTTTTTGTAAGAGCTCTTGAGGAAGAATGAATCTGTGAATCAAGAACGTGCTAAGAAACATTCGCCACGAAGTCGCGGTACCAAAAAAGTGCATTTATGACAAAGGCCATGAATAATCTTTAGGTTGCATCATTTTCAATAAAATGATGCAACTTGCATCATTAAAGACGCAAATTGCATCTATAAGGCGGTTCTACCTTCCTTTGCAAGTCCGATATACCTTCCGCGCATACCTTCCGAGCATGCAAAACCTAACCGTAGCTAGTATGCGCAGTTTTCCGTTTGTCGTATATTTTCTCAATGATCTCAAGGGTTGAATCAGAGTGGCACACAAGATGTAGAAATGCAAATCTTTGGCGCGTGCTATGCGATCTGCCGTGGTATGGAAAGATGGTACAAAAATCACCAGAATACCGTTATTTTCCACAAAACAGTTGAGAGGAAAATACGTTTCAAATTGCAAGAAAGATTTTCTATAAAATGCATTTAATTTTGAGCTCAAACAGATGAAACGGGCTTGGGGAATATATCAAGGCGCAACAAAGTCGAGGATGAGCTTAGGGTAGTTTTCAGGGTGGAGTTACCATTCCTTTATTTGGCGGTGAATGTGACCTTGACCTCTTCTTCTGCCCTTCGGAACCTGTATTGTCTTTGGCCTTTGTGGAACTTCTTTTCGTCTCCTGTGCAAATTTGCGTTGTTCAAAGACAAACTTACGTGTGTCGGCTCTGTACACATGGTTGCCTACCTTCGGGAGACATAGGCATGGGACTCGCCGACCGGGTGCGGCGCGGCACGGCGCGGCACGGCGCGGCACGGCGCGGAGTTGTGTACAATAAATATAGTGACATCCCAATTCAAGTCTTATCAGGAAAGACATTGTACGCCTGACTCTGCTCTTGCTTGTGACTTGTGAGCTTGCAGATTACGAATAAGAACTTTTTGTGGTTTGGTTTAAACATTTTCTCGTGGGATGGTGAAGCTGCAATATTTCAAGCGTGCTGTTTTTTTTATCATTTTGTGTATCAGCACGTCAGGAAAGACTGTAAAATTGCGTATGTTACGTCAATTCAAAAAATCATTTTAACGATTTCCAACAAAAGGAGATAACAAAGGAAATTTCCAGATTTTCACCCTTAAGTTGTTACTATGATTTTTATCGATTTTGATTTTACTGATAACCTGGGGCTAAGAATTTAGGCCACATAAGAAACTGTGGCGTAGACCATAGATTATTTTCTCTAGATTTGGAAAAATCTTGCCGTGAGCCCGTTGTTAGAGATTTTCCGTGCAGGTAAGCAGTATTAGAGGAATGTTGGGACAAAAAGCTGACTAGGAGAGTACCGATTCAAGACAAAGTTTTGATTCCGAACAAGTTATTGTTAAGGGCTATTTCCCCGACGTGGGTCAGTCTTACTGATGCGGTACAGCTTTAAGGACGCGATACTGATATGGGACAAATTTACAGTTTCACGGCCAATACGCCCTTTTAAGACGAAACTGATTTAGAAAGTGTTGCCGATTTAAGAAAAGTATTGTTCCGAGTCGGAAAAATTTACCAAGTTGGGACAGTTTGGCTTATTCTTCACGGTTTAAATATGGGACATTAGACATCAAGATCCGATCCAAACAGGGAAAAGTAATTTGTTATTCGGGATTGGTTATTGGCGTGAGAAAGTTTTCGAGATTCGGGCGATATTCTTTTCCGATTTCAAACAGAAATGCTGCTTTGGGGGAGGTTCAGGTCAGTTCACAAGATTTCGGACCGAATTATCGATTCAAGACAGTTTACGAACCTGCAAAATATTCCCATCGTAGACCAATCGTTGATTCGGGACAGTTTACCCAGTACACATCTCACTGCTCCGGAACTACTTACTTTACTTGAAGAAAAATCGTTCTCGCTCATGCGTGTTTTTTTCAATCCGCGTTTGTATTCCGATAAGTAATAAGCCTAAATTTCGGAAAAGTCTACCCCCCTTTTTTGTGGTGACTGCTCCTACAAACCACGTAGTGTGTTTGGTTTGCGTGTTTGTTGTGTTAAATGGAATTTCGACCCGATTTTGTTAGCTGTGTGAAACCGGGAAAGAATCGCGAATTTGTCAAGCTTTTTAAACACAATCCAAGAGTTGTTTGTAAATAAAAAAGAATAGAAGGATTTTTTTTGTAGGGCTGTAATTTACTGTACTGCAACTCTTTCGTCAATATTTTCGGGAAATTTTCGTCGAAAGAATGTGTTGATGGAAGGCAACTAAATCTCGTTTTGTTTGTTTCTAGTTCATTGGATTTTGGTCCAGTTGAAAGGAATTTGCAGCTATCATCCTAACATTGGTAAGAAGCTACATTCTTCAAATTCCAAGTCCGTTTAAAAGTCCTTTCGCGAAAGCAGTTAGGCTGCCAGCTTAGCATTGCTAAATCGCTGTTCGAAAATCGGAGATCGATTTTCTGACGACATACAAGCCCAATATTTGTTGAGAACGCGTCAGATATTTATTTGACTCTATTGAGCTAATATCAGTTTCGTATCTTTATATAGTAATAATCACGAACATTCGTGATTATCATTCAGCAATCATAATCACAAACATAACGTAGCCTAGAAGGCTACACGCAAAAAAAAATAATTTCGTCAAAATTAATTTTTTGACGACAATTTTCATTCGTTTACAGTTTCTGTAAACTGTAATGGTGACAAGAAATCAGTAAAGGCGACAAGAATGATTGTTATTTTAACAGATACGATTGTAGACTATGTAGGAACAATGTGTGATTGTCAGTGTCACATAGATCTTTGTTTCTATAACAAAGTAGTTTTTTACCGTGTAGGTTATGTTCGTAATTCCTCATTTTACCCTTACTCCGCTCGGATCTGCCACGGAAAATAGAAGACATGAAGTAGAAAACACAACTGTTAAAACTGAGAGAGTAATTACTTTAGCAAGATATTTCGAGTGAGAAAGTTTTCCGTGAAGATCGTTCTCCAGGAGGTAATACACTTTGTTCGGAAATTTTTAATGTAGGCGAGGTTAAGGTAGGTTCGGTTGTTTTCTGGAGATCGTACACTACACCGACTTGTGCTTAAACAGTTAAACTCGATTTGAAAGGAGGGGTTGCTCGCCAAAGCCAAAGAAATTTACCCCATAAGGTTAATATTCTCTGAACGCAGTATTTTTTACGGCATGAAAATATCTCCTTGCAAATATCTTGCAGTAATTTGCAAAAGTGAATATTATCGCGAATCGCTCCGCTGAAGTCACTTCTTCGTGGATATCACAAATATTTCAACAGGCAGTGAGGAAATTCAGGATTAGCAATGACTTGCCCCAACTGCCTTAAGGCCACGTTCAAAATTTGGTGGTACTCGTGTTTTCTCCCTTATAGAAGAGCTAAAAGTGTTGGAGACGAAAACAATCGCCTGCGCTGTTTTCGAGCCACCACCTGCGCAAAACAGCGCGTACTTTGAATGTTAATGTTAATATCCCCCCCCCGGAAATACATTATGAATCTTCTGTGCGCCTATTTAGTTACAAGTTGCTTAAGGAAATTGCTGAACGCGTCAAAACAGTCAACACCAGCCCTTCACTTTCTACAAAAAATGAATATGTCTGATGAACTTAAATCTGAAATTCCAGATTTAAGATGAAAAACAATGTAGCCACCCCATTTTGTCGTTTACTATTTGATTTTCAATCCAGTTATTGACCAATTTGTGCCCACAGAGTATACTTTTTTTTCCAGCTATAAATCAGTATAATGTTTTATCTAGAGATGTAATGTAGTACAGCATATCTTACCGGATCTTAGGACATATGATGGACTTACTGCTTAAGAGTTAACTGATTATATCTGAAGGCTGAAATCTTGATTTTACTTAAAATACACATACAATGGTGATATTCTTGGCACCGTAAGATTATAATTCAATACTCCAGCATACAGTAAAAACTAAGCCCCTTGTTTTAGATTGTCCCGTACATGTTTTGAAGGTAAAATATGGTAAAGAGCGTATTTTGTCTATAGATTCATTTTTTTCGTATCTTCTTTTGGGGGAAAATAACGCGGTTATATGCAAAAAGTCTGCAAAACTTACACGACTGCATGTTCACTGAAAGGCAAACAACTTTTATTTTTTTATTCATTTTTTTTAAGAAATAAAATCTTAGGCGGCTGGTTGACTTGTTTATATTGTTGTAAGAATTTTCAGGAAGAATCCAGTGCATGGTACGCTATCAGATCTCGTTATTTATGGGAAAAATTTCTATGGTGGAAACAATGTCCTTTCAATATTCGCCAAAAAGAACTGGTCAGAAGCGCTTGAAAACAAAAGTTTGGAGATTATCTCCGGGGCCTACTTTTTGTGTCCACCTTAGTCCAGCGTTCCCTCCGTTAAAGTTGGGTAATCTTCAAAGAGACTTACAGACAATAAACCTGTCATTTTGTGCGGACGAAATATATAGGTCCTTAGGAGACGTTATAGCAGCAAAATTGCCTTCCAATGCTTCTTCTCTCCTCTTCCCTCCTGGAACGCGTTCTGCAAGCCTTCTTTCTTCAACGGATTGCGTGGGAGTGACACGTACGAGAGTTTCTGTAGTCTCACATTAACTCTCGTGCTTAACTTGCATGATTTTCTGGTGTTAAACATATCAAGTGCTCCTAAAACAAAATCTTATTTTAGTTTTACTAGATTTTAATTTACTGCAGCCGCGCTAAAAATGTAATTACCAGACGCACGCAAAAAAAAAAAAAATACGGTAGACATATTAACCCCAGCTTTACGTTGTGTCATAATAGTTTTCTTTATGATGGTAAAACAGGAGAAGAACGTAATTGTGTTAGTTTTGAAGATAATTGAAACCTCTGATCAGACCTTCCTATTAATATAGTTGTCGATAGTTTTGTCATCTAAAGTAACCATAGTAAGCTCTTTCCATGTTCTATCTTCACATCGAAAACAAAGATGGGACTACCTCAAACGGGGATAAGTTATAAGGCTACTGCGCTAAATTTACATTTTTAGACGACAATATTTTTAATTTGATTACAATCACAAAAAAAATCCAGGAAGTTGTACAGAAACGATTATTGCAACTAAAAAGATTTTATGTATCGGTATAAGATCGATTTTCATGGTCTCGTCTATTGTTACCAAGACGAAGTCATTTTATTGCGTGACTCAACTCATCGGAAACACCTAACCAAATCTAACCTTACTTAGTCTAACCAAAACTTATCTAACCTTACCAAACCTTATCCAACCTTAACACTAACTGTGGCATGACCAACCTGAACGCTCTAGGTATGATTGACAGCAAAAAAATATTAGCATTCTCTTGTGATACGAAAAAAAAAGTCTCATCTCCCGAACAGAGATTTTATTATTCTCGTAATAAAATAGATATTTTAAAAAGTCTTGGTTTAAGTGAAACTCTTTAATATAAGATCAGCGTTAGTCACGCGGCTGACTGTGGGCTGTTGAGGAGAAGCCATTGCCCTCAGCAACCAAAACGCTTTCTTACACCATCTTGACCTGAGCAGTCGTCTTTGTTGCCGTTTTCAATTTGGACGTGAATAGCTTCGCGTGGGTATAATGCACCCAGTTTGCAGCAACCCGGAAAGGCCAGAAACTTTACAAACAATTGCATCGATTGGTTGGTGCGGGCTCGGTCGTCAACGGAAATTCGGACGCCATATTTCTCATAATTACTTTCGATTTACATGAAAAATTTCGTTTTAGTATGAAAGCAAGGTTGTGGACTTCCTCTCATAACGAATTTTTCTATCAGGAATTTTACTCCAAATCAAAGTGCCTCGGAATCAGCTAAAATGATGTAACAGTGTTGCCAGGTTTCGCAACACCGTCAAATTCAAACGCGTTTAACCTATAACAGCCCAAAGTATTTGGAGTGAAATTTACCTTTAGAGAAATCGGAATGATTTTTCCCATTACAGTGCGAAATTATAAGTTTTGAAAAATGCCTAAGTTAATAAATTTCAGGTATTCAGATGGGTGATATTTTTTAAATTGTGACAATACTGAACTGAAAAGGTCCCCTAAAATATTTCTTTCTGTTTCCGAAAGGCACCGCGCTGGGTGGTATTGGGTTAACTTCAAATCCATTTGAGATAAACTAGTGATATTGCTGATGCGTTAAGACGTAACCGACAATTTGGATAGGATTACTTGCATGTTCCGTAATGGTGTATTCTAGTGCGGAGCAGATTTGAGTTCATAAGAGAAATGTTACGATGTCTTGCCGCAGTGTGGCGCTGCGCTACACGGCGTGAAGTGCTCGTCCTTTGCTTGCTCCACCTCAACTGCTTTATCGTGGCCAATAAGCTTTAAGAAGACCCTCGCCCAGGGCGATTTCTCTGAGCGCTGAAAGCCGGGAGAGCCCGTCTGACTGCCTTACCGCAGGCCTTCCTGCCACCATCCCAACACATCTTTCGTCTGTTTACAGTAAATCACCACTTCAATAATGTCGTGACGTTTTCTCTGACAGTATCTTAAAACTGCCAGAGCCCCTGGCAAGTCAGTGATAGGCAAAATCTGTACAGGCGTGTAGTGCGTGTTGCGGACTCCGTTGCCCTGTCACGGACGGTTTTTCATTAACTTTTTCTGGCAAAAGTGTGTTCGAGTTTTCGAGGAAGTCCACCGACACGGGAGTATTGTAACCCAATTTATTGTCCAGCTTAATGTAACGCAACCAATGTAACCTGAGAGTATCCTAACGTAACAAAAATAAGCTTAAGGTAAATTAACCTATCGTTACCTTATTTAGCCTACGGTAAATTAACCTAAAAGTATTTTAGCCTAAATCGCAAATACGAGGTACCGGTAGGCTTTTCTTACGTACTCAACTGACCTAGGACGATTTTTTACCATTTGTTGTACCTCGCAAATGCACAGATGTTTATTTCCAGTCGAAAGGACTCGTGTTTTTTCATTTTCATTTTATTTTATTTTTTTATTCATTACTATCATTTTGTCTTTCCTACCATGCTCTAGCCACATCAACAGATTGTGAGTTCTTCCAATGTTCTATACGTTATGCCAAAAGAGGTACCATGGGCAGACATCAGCTGGTATCGAATTTTGCTGTTCATGGCAAACGGTAGCAGAAATTTAATCATTCTTCACTTCAGAGCAAACAGTCCGAGAAGCCTAATATAACCAATAACCTCGCCAATCATTTCAGAACGATTATTAAAACGGTCGCAAAAAAAAACGCTAATTTTAATTAGAAAGCTGTTGACCTCGGAAACCATTCTAATCACCTTTTTTATGCGATAATAGCTCATGAGGCAATAGTTTCTCAACAAACCCGCGTCTCGAAAGGTTCGCACAACCTTAAACCCTTCACCTTTTTTGTATTATGAACTTTTTTAGGCTACCGTATTCAAGGTTTAATGAAGTAGTTTAAGTAAGTAGGTAAAAAAATGAATTAGGTAATGATGGGCTAGGAGTGTAAGTGTCGGTTCGTCAAGTGTCAGTTCGTCAAGTGTCGTTTAGGTTTTATCGATAGGCCAGCTTTCTTTAGGTCAGATTGCGTATGAAAAGGTGTGTTATGTTTCGTCTGATGACAAAATGTATGCTTTTTATGAAGTTCTGCTTTGGAATTGCTATTGTTAGGGTAATTCGATGAAGTTGGTAAACCTTGTAATAACGCTTGGACTCGCCCATATGAAAATAGAGCCGTTTATCACAGCTTTGTTTAACCTCAGGAGAAACGCTTTGTGTCAAAAGCTTAAAAATCTCCTGTCGTTTAGCTTAAAATATTCACATATTATTCACCTAAAAATCTCCATCGCTTCCAATCAAAATCAAAACTTAGTCGGTTTACAACATGGTATTTATTTAAATACGAGCAGCATTTAGCTACGTTTTTCATACCATAGCCATTAGTTTAAGGCTAAATATTTAATCTCGCGTCTATCGTCAGTACACTCGCCTTCTCTCGAGGTTCCTTCCCTGAAAGAACCATTCTGCCCCTCTCAAATGAGATTGGTAGTCTGGAAAACGCGACCGAATGGTACTTCGCTAGCATTAAGAACCGATTCAAACTCTGCCAATATCGATTAGGATCAGAAAACCGCAAGTGGCCATTTTCTTCTCCGTATTTTGTTGTTGTTGTTGTTTTCCCCGAGTAGTGTAATCTATTCTAAGATTAACGTAAGTGACATATTTACTTCCTCGGCAATCTCTTGCAGTACCGATTTTATCCCGCGCTTTTTAAGACAGTTGGAAAAGAAACGTAAGTTTTCTAGAGACCCCGTTTTCTAGAGACCCCGTTTTCAAGTTATCCAACGGACTGAAAGCCACTAAATTGTTTGCTCCATGAAAAAAAAATCATAAAAGAAGTATTAGACGGAAAATTTGAATATCAAGCGCATGAATTGACATTTTTTTACGTTGCTTTTTTTTTATTAGGTAGCTCTTTTCCCCTGAATATTGCCCAAAACTATAGTCTACAAAAATACTGTTGGTGAAAAAATTTAAAGAATCTAAAAGGCTATTTAAAAAATCTCGGCTTTTCAATCTGTGATATTTCGATTTTTTAATGTTTTAACATGAGAGGATGATTTTGTAGTCATCCTTTCGTGGTTTTAAGAGCATCAATTAAAGTCATCTTAATTTAGAAACTCATGTCATCATTTAATTCTAACTAAATTTTTGGACACTGCATTTTAAGGCTGAGTTTTAGAATGCATGGATTTGGAATCGGCTGAGCGTAATTGTAATGTCCGTACGTAAATTAAAATTATTAAATCTTAATTAGAATGCAATGGTATCAGCGTAACCTCTGCAGTTAATAGGTCAATCGACCCAAATTAGACGCAAAGTAATTATGTGATCAGGTAGCGCGATGGAGTCGACAAAGGCAAATATCCGACAGAGTATAGCGAAGCGAAGCGGCGTCCCCAGGCCAAAAGGATCAGAGCCTTATTAGGCTGAATAGGTGTTGTTTCGCCTCTGATTGGGGTTCTGGAGAAAGTATTATTGAAGCAGGGCGGGACAAAATCCGGGATCGGCGGGAAGGGGAGCGATCCTCCGATTAGGGATGCAATTTGACGGGGGGGGGGGCGCAACTCCCCCAAACGAAGCCTCGTTGGCACTCACAACTGACTGATACAACCTGTTTTATGTCGCCTTTTGTCGTGTACTCCTGTGATCCCCTTCCACATTTTCCCATTGTAAATTAAGAGATTGATTGGAACTGTCTCGCGGTTTTTTAAATTTTGTGGAAAAGTTGAGTTTGTGATATTTTTTATTAAAGCTGTGATTGAGATTGATTTAAAGGACTTATTGTGTAAATGCAAGGATTCACGACACTACCGAGTCGAAAAATAAAGCCTGATTGAGACCCCAAAATGCTGTTTTGTCCAAAAATCAGGTCTTACCTGTGGGTAAGACCTGATTTAAAAAATATCGCCCCTCTAACAACCTGAAATTTGATAATTAAGGTATTTTTCAAAGCTTAAAATTGCGTATTTTAATGGAGAAAAATCTTGCAATTTCTCTTAAGCTAAATTTCACTCCAAATACTTTGGGCGGTTATGGGTTAATAATTAGGGCTTCATAAGTCAATAAAACCCCCGCTTGCCTATGCTTATGCACAGGTAAGACCTGATTATGGGACAAAACAGCATTTTGGGATCTCAATCAGGCTTTATTTTTTCACTCGGGCTGTTTATTTCAAAATGTAAGCCGTGAAGGATTTATGTTTTCTAAATCTATATTGGTTACAGAATTCTGCTTCTCAGCAGACTTACTCTATAAACGAAAACTGTATAAAGGGTTCTACCTGCCCTAAACCTGCTGTAGTCTCACCGATATCATTTTTCCTGAAACCTGCTTTGCAAGTCTAGATCTATCGCAATATTTACGCTTTAGTACCAAAATCCAATTTTTAATTATTTCATTACAATACGTTATTAATCAAGGAGGAAACTAGTATAGGAAACCTGCTAGGGACTAGTGATTTAGGATGAGATCCACTTTGGGCTAGTTCGGACTGGCGCCGGACTAGAAAGCAAAGTTCGGATCAGCTGGACTTATCAAATACTGGCACTGGACGTTGTCGGACTGTATCACCAGAAAGTAGTCCATATAAATTGACCATATGCCCCAAATCAGCCGCTGTGTCAGTGTTTTTCTTTTTATTTTTATTTTTTAAGGAAGCCAAAGTGATCTGATATTTTACCTGTACTAGAGAGTCTCATAGGTAGAGATTCGACAACCTCTGACGTCACAGTCCCTGATTGGCTGCGGCAATACAGCCCGCATGGGGCTGAGCCAATCAGACGGCCCCCTCATGGGCTGCTATTGCCGCAGCCAATCACAGGCGACCTGTGA
>Ga0058701_10003455_pt1 | contig 12498 bp, 10 predicted proteins | sample AgamicOrMae_FD_97039 | JGI IMG/M metagenome (GOLD analysis project Ga0058701, IMG submission 97039) | Agave microbial communities from Guanajuato, Mexico - Or.Ma.e | ecosystem: Host-associated > Plants > Phyllosphere > Phylloplane/Leaf | place: Guanajuato, Mexico | collected 2012-06-04
CTGACGATAATAGAGAGATCTTGGGCGGCGAACCCAGCGATAGCGATCAGGGCGACTTTTGAATGGGAAAAGGCGAATTTGATTTGAATAAAGGAGAAATTCATACAGGTCGAGTCAACTTTCATATGGGAAACCCTGTATGTAAAGTTGCTAACGGCCTGCCTCGGTCGAGGGTCTGGCCCTCTGTCTTCGTTAGCGCTGCTGTCTGAGAAAAGGCATCTGGTTCCTTTTCTTGGCGTCGCTTTGGCGACGCGTTTTCATCCTCTCCAGTAGTGGGAGCTACGTTCTTCTCCCCCTGAGACCATCGCACTTCGCATCCCCATGGCCGCATACTGACGTCCGCACGCAGTGCCTTCAACGCCGGCAGCCCTAGAACCATGTCTGAACCAAGAATGTGGCTGCCTGTATCGGTGACGAGCGCCTTACAAGGCACAGGTTCCATCGTTTCTCTCCAGGGGCGTATTCGCAACAATACTTCCCTGATCTGCTGATGGGCCGTTCCCAAGACGGTCTTGAGTTTGATCTGCGATCTGCTCGAAGCTGGCTGCAGCTTCGCCATGATAGCTCCCCTGAGCGGGATGAAGACAGCCGTTGCACCCGTGTCGATTACTGCGCTTACTCTGTGCCCGTTTGCTTCCACCTCGCGAACGACTAGCGGCTCCTCGTGATTATCGAGGCATCCAATAATTTTACTTAGTGTTGTCCCTTTGCCTCCAGAGGTCAACACTCCCTGGCGTTTGAACCTCGATTGGGGCAGTCACCGTTCCAATGTTCACCGCCGCACGTATAACAAAGGCCTGGCGGCTTCGAGTCGTTAGCTGGAGGCATTGGCTGACCTTGGTCGCGCTCCTGTGCTGAGCTTGCCGCCTGGGGCTCTGAGGCTCGTTTGGGCGCATCCGAATACCTAGGTCTACGACGATAATTGAATTGTGGCTTGTGTGCTCATCTTCGGTGGCAACCGCAATACTCACACTGGTGAGGTTGTCCCGCGCCACCGTTGGGATTGAGGTTCGAAGGCCCCTGGCCACTAACCGGTTGGTTCGTGTCTCTTTGGCCTTGTCCGTAGCTTGTGACCGCCGCGATCGTCGCCTGGCCTACCTTCTTGGTCGCGGCGATAGCTTCCTGGACGGCGGCCCTGAGGAGCTCGCTGAAAGTGCTCCTGTCTAAGGTTTGGGAGGGGTTCGTATCTGTTTGAAGGTCGATCTGCTGATCATAACTCGCGGCGAGTAAATTAAACTCTCGTACGTTGCGGATTTTTGAAGTATCCGACATAAGATTCAGCCACTCTTCACCTCAGGTGGGAGTGACACCGCTGTGTCACGGACGATCTCCCGATCAGTCATTGATGGATACGCCTTCTTGGCCGAATGTACTCTGTAGTCCACCAAAGATGCCAAGTCACTGTAGCATCCGCGTCTTCACCTCCTTCCAGGTTAACGTGTCGATGATTGGCTCGAGATCATCAATATACCATGATCTGGCCGAGTGTGTGAGCGAGATGGCCAAGGGCTTTTTCTTGAGGCCATCTGGATGAACGTGAGTTATCTGTTCGAACTGATCTAACCAGTCGACCACCTGATTCTTATCCCCGGAGAATTTCGGTGGCGCCACATTGGCTAGTGGGCTCAAAACCGATTGTGTGAGGTTGGCTAAACTTTTGGCTATTGACGCCGATATTGTCTCTTGAAGATTGTCTGTCTTCATATTGATGTCCTCTATACTCTACGATGGCTTCAAAGAACAGCCTCTGCTACCAAATTCTGTAATGATAGTGACTTAGTACGCTGAATACGAGTTTACTATGTTTTGGGCCCTTTATTGTACTGCTATAGTGCTTGCGTTGGCGCCATGTGTTTCTCTCTCTCTCTCTCTGTAGTCTGTGTCGCACTGTGTGTCTGTGTGTGTTAGAAATTCGAACCCGCCATTGTAAGCGTCAGAAAACGCTCTCGTACGCGCACGCATCCTACGCGGTGTATAAAAGCACAATAACTAGTCCTGGGTTTGGAACCCGAAAGTCTGAGCTCGCTACTGGATCTGTGCACCGCATTCTCGAGTGAAGGATCGGATAGTTCAAGCTTAAATGATTTCGTCATGATTTTATTAAATACTTCGATCCATCATTCTCTAACCAGCCTACTCTTGAGTTCTTCTAAGAATTTCCTCCTTTCGATAATCTGAACCATCCGGCCAATTGATGCCAATCTAGTGTAATCGAATGATCTAGCGAATAGAATATCTTCTATTCGCCGAACACGGCTAAGTGCCACGTAAGTCAGTCCAGGTGCAGACTCCTTATCCCCGATATCGACAACAACTTTGTCTAAAGTTAAACCCTGTGCCTTATGAATTGTAAGAGCATATGCCAAATTGATAGGGAATTGCTTTCGTGAACAATCGACTCCATGGTCCTTCCATGTAGCAATAGATGGTTTCAGAGGGAACAATCTATCGATGAGATACGGCCCCTAAAAGTTATCAAATTCGACCAGCAAGATATATGGCATTGAAGGCGGACGTTCTCCGTTCCGATAGACTATTTTGCGCAAAGTACCTAGAGACCCATTAACGAGTCCCTTTTCCACGCTCAAATTTTTCCTGAGCATGATTCGGCAATCATGTGAGAGGTAGAGGGTGCGATGAAGTCCTTGAGCTTGCTGATCATTCGCCTGCCTAGCTGTGGCATTATTGTGCCAAGCTTCAATCAATGCAACCGGTTTCCCATTAGATGCTAAAATATTCTAGTTGTGATCGTCAACTTGCAAGTTTGTCGGGAAAAGTTGCACTGCATCTTGGAACTCGGAGATGCATCTTGGTAGAATTGACATCCGGCGGCTCATCAACAACTCCCAACCTGACGGTGTCACTGTTCCGTCCGCAATCGTATCCAGTATCTCTCTGAATTCAATTTGATCTGAGCTTTGTCGGTGGCACTCAGTTAATATGAAAACCCTCTGGATACTGCTCACTAAATTTGACCCGAGGTTGGAATCAACGCTATTAGAATGCATATATATTGCGCTATCTTTCACGGGGGGCGACTGCCTGATATCACCGAAAAGATAAACGTTTAGCCCACCGAATGGCTCCTGCGAATTTCCTTTGGCTTCGCACAAACGCCTATGGATTTTGTATAGTAATCGTGTTCTAACCATTGAATACTCATCAATTATGATGAATCTAATTTTTTGGAAATGTAGTTGTAAGTTCCTCAGATTTTCGCCGTTTAGCGGTGACATATTACCATTGATTGGAATCCGCAACCCGCTATGGATAGTTGTGCCATCTATGTTAAAGGCAGCTGCACCGGTCGGTGCGAGTATCTCGTAGCTCTTTGAGTGAGGTTCCTGACTATCCAGGTGCTGACCGATCGACTTGATGAGGGCACTTTTGCCCGTTCCCGCTTTCCCTTGCACGATCACCCTCTTTCTAAAATGATGAGTATCCATGTATTGTTCTCGGCAGAGAGACATCACAGCACGCTGCTGCTCGCTCATCATATTTTCACTCAGAGCCGGTATCCTCATCCTACCGACGGTAGCTGCTCGACGATAATTTGCAAGATAATCGTCTATTTGTGACTCAATCTGGTCAACATTCTCTATTGTTGTCCATCCTTCTGCCTCATCAATAACTCTACGACCAACAGGGTCACTCCGAATCTGGTTCGGATGCATCCTAGAGAGTGCTATTGCAGGATCTCGGATGATTTGGGTCACATCTTGTCCTTCATCCTCATACTCGATGGCATCTGGATCTTCGGGAAATTCATCCGCAAATGAATCTCCCGCATGATTCAATTCTGAGGTATTGTAGTAGAAATCATGCCAAGACATGTCAATGGGCTTCGCAGTCTCGAACGGGCCTCGCCACGACGTGAAGCTTACACTGAAGTTTATAGTATTCCTCGGAATTCTCTCCATCATCAGATAATTTGATGTATGGTATTACTCTAACGATGCACTCTTTTTCTCGTCTTATCACTCGACCAGATGAACATCTGAAGAACCTTGCAAAGTCGAATAAGGACAGATCCTGGAGGGAATCACATCGGGTTGAATATTTTGACACTAAATTATTATCGCCCGAACCAAACCTCTCCCAATCGTCACGCATGGAGACCATCGACCGTGACGCATGAAATAGAGGCCACCCCATAATCAGATGCATGGTTTCCTGCGCCGAATAGTTCCTTTCCGCAAGTGATGACATAAGAAGCTGTCTTACTGTTCTGAGTGCTGGCAAGTCGGATTCATTCTCCTGAATCAGCCTATTCAATAAATCGGCATAGGATTCCGAACTATGCTCTCCTTTCGAAGCATACTTTGAGATGTAATTCGAAACTGCCTCCTTCGAAGTTATAGCTGAGAAATCTGTGTTTGCGCGCCAAACTCTGGAGATGAACTTATTGTAGCGTCGGAGCAATCCATCATTTCTTTTGGGAACAAATTTCCATGATCCATCTTTGAATTCCAGAGAACTATTATCACGAAGATCAACGGGAAATTTGAATCTGCATTCGAAGCGTCTCGAAACACGGTTTCTCCTCATACAATAGTTTCCATGTCTTGTATGGCGTTGAACCGCGCTTAGGATATGATCTAAATCAGCTTCATGATCAATTCGCTGCAAATCGAGCAATCTCTTGCGACACGGATTTTCATGAGGGGCTAAATCGTGTATGGTTCCGATCTCAGCACTTACCAACTCATCAAAATGTTCAACAATTCTCTGGCGCTCCTCAGCAGTCAGGTTTGCGATATTCGAACAGTCTGGGGCGTCCTGAAACCACAACAGACCATGAATGTGTGGGCTGCCCCTGAATTGCCATTCAAAACGGAACCAATAATCCGTGACCGGGAAGAATTTCTTGATGAAATGTTTGATGAAAAGTTGACAACGGCGTTCGAAAAACCAGGCAACAACAGCCGGGTTATCATGCATCAATTTTCTACGTTGAACTTCCGTGAGATTGGATAAGTCGCTGGATCGAGTGAGTATTCGAACCAACCAACCAAAAAGTAAAAGGTTCGATTAGAGATCAATCATGGATACAAATGCTCTCAGCAGACTCGCCAAGTTTGATGGCGAGGAGTTTGGCGTTTGGAGAGCGCAGATTGAGGCTCTACTCACTTTCTTAGATCTTGCTCATGTGTTGTCTGAGCATACAGAGACAGAGAAAAATGTTCCCCAATTTGTCAAGGCAGACCAAAAGGTAAAGTCAATTATCCTTCTTGGTCTAGATAACAAGCATGCCAAGCACGTCCTGAAATGCACATCCTCGTTTGAGATGTGGCAAAGATTAAAATCGATTCACGAGCGCAAGTCCATCGGCTCCAAGACCATCCTTCAGAAACAATTTTACGATATGCACATGAATCCGGGAGAGAGCGCGATTGACTGGTTAACAAGAGTTGAGTATGCAGCTGGTCAGTTAGATGATGTGGGAGTTCAGATAATGGAGGATAGTGTGGTTGGAAAGATAGTGAGTGGTTTGGGCAGAAGTGACAACAACTTTATTTCAAGTTGGGCTGCCACTGACGAATCAAGTCAAACACTCGAAAACTTGACCGCACGACTGCTCAATGAAGACACAATGAGATCCAGATACTCTAACAAAGATTCTATAGCGCTGGCTGCAACAAGCTCAGAAAGAAACCACGGTTCCCATGGCTCTAGATACAGAAAATCTCCCGGCAAGAACAACAAACAAAAGAAGAAAACTCTCTCCAAAGAAGAGCTTGCTGATCTCAAGTCGCAATCAGTCTGCCGTGAATGCAAACAAAAGGGTCATTGGGCAGTAGATTGTCCTGCCAAGGGCAATCAACCCGGTAAGAATGAAGCTAATGATGTCGTTGGAGCTCTTGTTGCAGAGTCCAACATTACAATATGTAATGGTGACAGCTGGGCGCTGGACTCGGCTGCCACAGATCACATCACGAATGACATAAGCCATTTTCTAGAGTATCGTGAGCTAGAAGTCCCAAAAACGATACGCTATAGAGGAGGTGAGAGCAGCAAGGCCGTTGGCATTGGATCTGTGAAGCTGGCGTGTTATTTCTTAGGGGTTAAAAAGCATTCAGTGATAATGAATAATGTCCCATTCGTTCCCGACATACGCCGTAAGCTTATTTCGTTTTCCAGATGCACCGACAATGGAAACAAAGGTGTCTTCGACACCGATACGATCACCATGCAGAACCAAAAAGGCGTTGATCTTTTTGTTTTGATCAAAAAAGATGGGCTCTATTTTGCTCAGATCTTAGTAGAAAGTAGCTCTGCCCTTGTTACGAAAAGCACTGCTCCAAATTTGTCTGTTTGGCACGAGCGGTTTGCTCATGTCAATCATAATTATCCGAAAATTATGAATAAGAACTCAGTTGTCGAAAAATTTGACGTTGTAATTGACAAACCAGTTGCAAATCAAGGAGAAACCGTTGTTTGTGAGCCATGCAAGTTTGGAAAGCAAATTAAGAAAACATTTAAATCGAAAACAACTCCTCGTGCAACGAAAGTTGGACAAAGAGTGCATGTCGATATAAGCGGAAATATCTCCACTCCATCATTGAGCAATTTCCATTATTTTATTCTGTATAAAGATGAGTTCTCAACTTTTCGGTTGATCTACTTCCTACATGACCGGTCTGAAGCCTATAATACATTGAGAAAGGCTGTCGTTACCATTGAAAATGAGTCTGGGAACAAAGTGACAAAAATTGTAAGCGACAGAGGATCAGAGTTCACCAGTGCCAAAGCTCAGGGATTTCTTCTCAACAACAAGTTCTGCATGAAATTACTGCCGCATACAGCCCGTCCCAAAATGGTTTCATTGAAAGGGACAACATAACAGTTGCAGAGGCCATGAGAGCGATGATGTTCGCAAGAAAAACCCCAAAGATTCTATGGGCAGAAGCGGCAAATACGGCGGTCTTTATCTTGGATCGGTCTATAAACTCACATAATACGCAAGCTACACCTTTCAAATTGTTCCATGGTAGAAAGCCAAGAGTTGATTTCCTTCGTGTGTTTGGCTGCCTTGCAAAGATACCCGAGAAGAAAAGGTCGGGCTGGCAAGGAAAACTAGACCCGAGGTCAAAAAAGGTGGTTTTCGTCGGCTATGGCCAGCAAAGCTCAACATACAGGCTTTTCGACCCGTCTTTGTCAGGAGTCAAATCAGTTTTTGAGTCTCGAGAAGTCTGTTTTGACGAGTCAAGAAGCTTTGATTGTAGTATCTGTCCAGTCGATCAGTCTTCGAGCGTTGACTTGGATTTTCTCATAGGTCAGATCGCTGCTGGCAATTCAACTGATCCGCAGGTGAACCATGGGCACTCTATAGCGGTAGCTGTCATGCCCAGCCCGGGCGTTGGTCTTGATGTTGATCGTGCGCAGCAGTGATATTGCCGAGGCATTCGGAGACACTTCATATGATACGGCGAACAATACAGTTCGAGACATCGAGTGTCAATTTGAAGACGAGTTGCCGAGTGATGAAGTGGCGCAAGATGATACGCAACGAGACCAACCGAATCAAAATAACCAAAACCGAGTTGGGTATAATCTCAGATCGCGTGATCCGATTAATTATACCGAACTATCTGAGGTTCATATAACGGAACAAATGGAACCAATCACCTATCAAGAAGCGGTTCATAGTCCTCAACGGGATAACTGGCACAAAGCGATGACGAGCGAATATGAATCCTTGTTGAACAACAAAACTTGGGAAATAGTGCCGCTACCGGTTGGTTGCAAACCAATCGGTTGCAGATGGGTATTTAAGCTGAAAACAAAGGGTAATCGGATCTCTCGTTATAAAGCAAGGCTGGTAGCCAAGGGCTTTACACAAAAACACGGCATAGATTATAAAGAAACATTCAGCCCTGTTGTGAAAATGGACTCGGTGAGGATACTCTTGACACTGGCAACCCAATACGACTGGGAACTCATCCAAGTGGACATCAAAACTGCCTTCCTCTACGGAGAGCTGGAGAAGACAATTTATATGAGCCAACTTGAGGGTTTTGAAGTAGGATCGGGTGTCTGCAAGCTACACAAGGCTATTTATGGGCTCAAACAAGCTAGCCGTCAGTGGAACAAAAGATTCAGCTCATTCTTGTATAGATACAAACTCAAACAACTTAGTTCAGATAGTTGTGTTTTTGTCAACAACTTTGTAGACAGAAATAATGTCCTCATTATCTCAATATATGTGGACGACGGCCTTCTAATGAGTGCCTATAAAAACTTACTGTCACAATGCGTGGAGTACCTCAGAAGTGAGTTCGAAATGACGGTAAATGAACCCGATACCTACGTCGGTCTTCAGATACAGCGCGACCGACGAAGGGGGAGAATGTTTATACATCAAAGAGATCACATTACGAGGGTAATAGAGAGGTATGTGATGAAAACGCGCATGCGCACATACAACCTCGAAACATATAAATGACTCGAATAAACTATTTCCGACAGCATTTTGCATTTCTACTTCACTGCGTCAACTTCTCTTCTCAGATCCGTACGGATAGTCATGTCGAGATCCTATCAGTATGGGATGCAGGAAGCGAATGATGTAACAACGCCGATGATTTCGAGCTTGAAACTATCCAAAGAAGGATCAGGAGGGGTAAAAAGTGAAAGAGTTGATGTTCCTTACAGGCAAGTAATTGGATCTCTCCTGTATGCGTCTCTCGCAACTCGCTCCGACATCACCTTCAGTGTTGGTCTCTTGTCACGATTCTGCGAATCACCCAGACTTGTACATTGGGTAGCTCTTAAAAGAATACTGCGCTACTGTCGCACCACAGCAAGTATGGGCATACAGGTAACAAGAAACCAAAATCTCGATATTCAAGCGTATTCTGACGCTGATCTCGCCGGATGCGCGGACTCCAGAAAGTCCACGAGTGGAACCGCGATCTTTCTGAACGGCGGACCAGTTAAATGGCGCTCAACAAAACAGACGATAGTTGCGACGTCTACGTGTGAGGCCGAGTTTGTTGCTGCTGCTCCCGCGACAAGAGACATCATTTGGTTGAAAGGCTTCCTGAACGAATTACATTTCAGTTTTGACGCTATCCCACTTCATGTTGATAATCTTGGCACAGTGAAGTTAATTAACAATAACCAGTCGTATGCCTCAACAAAGCATTTAGATATAAAGCTACACTTTGTCCGTGATTACCAAGAGAAGAAGTTGATCAGTGTTAAGTCCATAGCTAGCGAAAGTAATCTCGCGGACACATTGACGAAACCACTTCCGGACCCAAGATTCTCCAAGATGCTCTCAAAATGGTCGCTAGTAGTTTTATCGGTGATGGCCATGATCTGCGTGCAGTCTAGTGCGTTCATACTAAGTGAAGAGTATGAAATCACTCCCCATCGTTATGCGCTTGTCTACGAATCCTCCTGCGGGTTGATCACTAACCCGCAGTTGAAAGATGAAGTTAACAGAGCTATGGACTGGAACGCAAAGCAGAAAAATCCGGTCGTCGTGAACAACTTTCCGCATACAGAACTCTACTTTCAATACAACAAATGCGTGGTTCATGTCAACAAGCTCTATTCCATCATAAAACAGTTACCCGCTTCTCTCAAGCGCCTAATGAAGCGAGGAATTGCTGATGAATTCTTCAAGCGCGCCATCATCGCCACAGGCGTTATCAAGTCACTCGCCACTAATTTCATCTCAGGTGATGCAAAACGAGTGGTGGAGCAAAGCGTGATTCATGGCGCAAAGAAACTCTTGGAATCGGTAGTCAAACGCGCACAGGATTCATACAATAATCGTTCGATAGTCCCAGTGGACATTGAAAAACAAGAAATCGTATCAGTCAGCCGATTTGCTGGATCACACCAAGATTTGGTGATGGATGTAATCAAGGGTCACGATTATGAGGACCGTTTTCTCGACTACAATGATGATGAAATAAGTGCAGCTTATGTCCTGCTTCGGTCGATCGAAATAGGGCTGAGGCAGGGGTATTTGGATACGAGAGCTCTTGGAGAGCTCGTGGAGGACGAGAAGATCATCGAGATCGATCCCCAGAGCACCCACGTCACCCGAATGGTGCATGACTCCAACATGAACCTCTTGGAGTTTCATTTCGATGTTCTTCGACGCAGAGATATCTCTGAAAGACTGGTCTGGATAGACATTGTCGCCGTAGCATGCAGCATAGCTGTGTCAACTAGTCTTGGGGTTGGTGGTTTGGTTCTTCGGAAGCGAAATCGCCGCGTAGTCTGAGAGAGGCACCAGCTGGAGCAAATTCGTGCCGCAACCATGGCGGGAGATACCAATAGCCACAATATCCTGATCAATGACCAGTCGGGTTCGAAGGGGGATGTTAGAAATTCGAACCCGCCATTGCGAGCGTCAGAAAACGCTCTCGTACGCGCACGCATCCTACGGGGTGTATAAAAGCAAAATAAAAATACTTCCAAGGAGCAGTCGCTCGCAGGACTTCGTACGACATGGTACACGCTTGTCTGGTTCTTTATTTTTCTCTTCTCTCAGTTCTCAACAGTGTGTGCATTGAGACAAGCAGATTGCTGCAGACAGAGTGCGAGAGCGGGACGCCAGACACGCCCATCTAAAGAACAACTTTCTGTCCCGAATGTCCGAGAGACTATATATATGTAAAGCCGATTGTTAATAAACTCACTCTTAACTCAGAGCTCGATAGGTTAACAGCCAAATGAAAAATTAATTGAGCCTTGAGTTTGATGAGCCGAGTGCCTTGAGATCCCGGAGAATTAGAGATAGAAAGAGAGAATGGAGGATAGGCACGAGCTGAAATTGCCAGCCTTTGACGGCCATGATTTCCCAGTTTGGAAGGCCAAGGTACTGGCTAACCGCCGATAAAATACATTCAGGAATCGAAAGATGTCCAAGTAAAGAAACCTGATGGCACGACAGTGGTTGAGAAAGTGACAAGTAAGGTGAGAGATCCTGAGCGTACCAAAGAGCGTGAAAGATTCACTGACGGAGATGAGATGGTGCGAGCGTGCTTGTTGGAGTCACTGGACACGAAAATTGCGAGGCAGGTGATGAAGCTTGGGTCCAGTCGATTGATATGGGATCGCCTACTTCAGTATAATGAGCAGGAGTCCGCATCAAATAACGCTCTGCTTCAGAGAGATTTCTTTGAGCTGAGAATGAAGCCTGATGAAGCTGCAGCAGACTACATATCGCGCGCCGAGTACTTGGCTGGTAGGCTCGATGACGTTTGAGGTCCAATCGACGAGTCAACCCTGATCGGCAAGATAGTTTCGGGACCGCCAAGAAAGTTTCAAAACTTCATGAGCCTGTGGGCCGCTGTCAAGCCAGATGAAGAAACAATGCAGACACTAATCGACAGGCTGCTCATAGAGGAGGGCATATTCGAAAGATTTCGCGAAATGAAGATCGACAATGCCCTAGTCGGCGAAGAGAGGAAGCATTTTCAGCCACACAGACGAAAACAACGTGGGCAACAGAACCAAGCCAGAGGAACTTTCGATCGTCAGAGGTCAAGTCGACATGCAAATCCCATTAAAAACAGCCGGTTTGAGCAGAACAAGTCCAGTTCAGGCTCTAAACAGCGCGCCGAGTTCTTCTGCCACCACTGCAAAGAGCCAAATCACATCAAGCGCAACTGTCCCAAGCTCGCGAATGCACCAGGAGCATCAAAGAGCTCCGCAAATGTTGTTGAAGGAGAGGAGCGAGACGAGAATCAAACAGCGATAATAGTGGAAGAGTCGAATCTGGTAGTGAGCCGTGACGAATGGGTACTCGATTCAGGTGCGACCTCGCACATCAGTAACGACAGAAACGACTTTCAGAATTACGAGTTTCTGAAAGTGCCAGTGCGAGTGATATTTGGAAATAATGAGGAAGGACTTGGGATAGCGAGAGGCAAAGTCTGTATACTGACCAACATTGATGGAGAGAGAATGAGTGTCCGCTTGAGAAACGTCCTTCACGTACCTAAATTGAGGCGCAAACTTGTGTCACTTCACTATGACACCGAGAACGGCTGTCGAGGCGTGATCGAGAAAGATAGAGTGGTCTTGATGAAGGGTGACAAGCCTATCATTGTAACCATTAAGAACAATGGTTTCTACTTCGTCCAGTTGGCTAGAGACGAAGGGGCGTATGTTGTCGAGAGCGATCTGAGATCCATCGACCTGTGGCACAAGAGATTCGGCCATATTAATCGAGATACACTGGTCGAGATGTCGAATACGGACGCAGTTCAAGGTCTCGACAATGTCGCTGGTATTAAACAAAAATCTGAAGCTGAGCAACCACCCTGTGAAGCTTGTGCAATCGGAAAGATGCAAAAGAAGCCAATCCCAGCTAGTACACGAAACAAATCCAAAGAGCCTGGGGAAGTTTTGCACAGCGATATTTGTGGCCCACTCGGCACGACATCATTGGGCGGTGCAGATTATATTGTTGTTTTCAAGGATGAGTGTAGCCATTACAGATTCATATACTGCATAAAAACTCGCTCAGAA
>Ga0058701_10003456_pt1 | contig 12498 bp, 5 predicted proteins | sample AgamicOrMae_FD_97039 | JGI IMG/M metagenome (GOLD analysis project Ga0058701, IMG submission 97039) | Agave microbial communities from Guanajuato, Mexico - Or.Ma.e | ecosystem: Host-associated > Plants > Phyllosphere > Phylloplane/Leaf | place: Guanajuato, Mexico | collected 2012-06-04
ATTCAAATACTCTTCCCAGACACTGAACTGCTTTTAAAGGTATACGTCTAACGTGAGCCCAAATAGCTACGCTCTCGAGCCTAGTACCTCTGTTTATGTTTACTGTCTTTTGAAAAACAGCCGAGGAACAGCAAGTAAACACGAAACGGAGGTCTAATTAAAAGATAAACCCGAGAATTGACGTGTTTACCGAGCAAACCCTCGCAAAGTAGCCTTTCATTATTAGGTAGCTTGTGCTGTCCCGCTGGCGCGACGCACCGCTCCGCTCTAGTGTGACGCATTCGTATAAACTGCGTCCAGCCGACGACTCGCGCAAGAAAGATTTGCTCGCACCACGCCGTGCTAAATTTGTCCGCCGAGACGGCTGAAAAAATCCGACGCCGACGGTTACAAGTGCTTTTCAGCCGTTCCCCGCGTTTCACACAAAATGGGAAGTAGAGTCAATGGGAAATGATCATTTTACAAAGTGACTATCGCACACTATGCCCCATTTAATATTAGCTTGGTTTCCGGGCGTTCAAGTCACCTCCCATTTAAAATGCATTAGGCTCATTTCCGTAAGTTCAGGTCTACCTTATACCAGCATAGGCGTGCGAATAGAGCTGACCACAATTTTGGGTCTCATTCTCTACCTCCTCAATAAAATTTTGCCGTGCCACTGGAAATTCAGTGAAATTCTAACTGAAAATCAGCGAAATTTTGCTCTTTTTAAGGAAAAAAAATCATGGTTTCGAGTGGAATTTTTCACTGATTTTCAGTGAGATTTCACTGACTTACTAGTGGAGCGGTGGCTTCAGAATAATCAGTGAAAATTTACTGATTCTGGCTAAGGGCGATCCTACTCTCCGTATAACTAACACGCGGAGCAAGGCGCGTAACCTAAAATGGCAAAGTCAACAAGACTGATGCTGCTAACTTTTAGGCGGTACTTGCATCGAGAAAATATCCGTTTTTTTATTAGCTGAAACAAAAAAAAACTTTCTTTTTCAAACTTGTTACGTTTTGAAAGTTTTTTATTTTTGGTTTTTTCATCATTGGTTTTAGGTATGGTCAATGAGTCTTGGTATGATCATACCTTAAGCTCCGAACAGCCAAATTAGCTGTAAAAGTGTAACCTCAGTTTACCTGTGCATAAACCTTTCTGTGCTCGGGACATCAAGCGACCGGAAAATCTCATGTTATCTTATTAACACAATGGAGCCAAAGTTTTCTAGAAAATTAAACGACGAAAAGAGCAATAATTGTGGGAATGTTTAGTATTCAGTTTGAAAATCACGAAATAAATCAAGAAAATTTAAATTTTCATTTTGAGCTGAGTGCAGTGTTCAATTTGAAACTCACGAAAAAATTCAGACAATTTTAATTGCAATTTTGGGCTATTACCTCCTTGATACTGCCGGAATTTTCAATTCAAAGTCCATGTTTTAGGAATGCTCTGCTTAAGGACACCCTGCTATTATAATTTCACATATTTCGTGATTTGTCCTTTCCCATCGCGAAGAAATATCCTCGACTTTCCCTGGACCACATTTTCGGGAGGCTGCATGGAAGTAGGTACCCGAGGCAAAAAAGGGTTGAAGCACGAAAAAGTAACAAAAGAACTCGCCGGATGCTAAAGCTTGCTACGGCCTTTTTTCGGCAATAAACCGCCGCCAGCCCAAAATGGCGGACACAGCCTTCCAAAAACAAGTGTCCTCGCTGAAAAACAAATAAGTTTTGCGACGTCTCCTTGCCTTAATAAGCTGCTCGAAACTACATCTTGGTCTGCAAAAAGCCTCTTCCTTAAACCGTGATTTTCTTTTCGCTGAGGAGTCTTGCTGCAGAGGCTAGAAAATTGGTCAGGTCGGAATTCGGTCCAGAAAACATCTGGTGTAAGGCCTTTGCCCAGGGATGTTCCTTCTCCCGCCTTGTATCATTAATGATGCCAAGCTGTGCCGAATGCTCCCCCCCCCCCCTTCCCCTAAGGGTCATCTGCCCCGGAAAGACCTGCCCCCCCACCCAGAAGAGGCGGTCGGTGCGTCGACCGGACCAGAAGCACTTGTCACATTTAACTAAGGGGTGTGTTAGCAAAATAAGGAAGCCCAACGAGCCTTCAACCTTTCGACCTTGCACGTGAGAACCTCCGAAAATCAACACGGTCGGCCTAAGACTCTGTTTTACAGATTCAGAATAACTGATTTTTGGACTTTTTTCGAAGAATATGTTTCCATCAGAAGACTGATTGTAGCGAATTCACATAAGAAACGGCTACAACTATTCCATGAGAGTAGGGCCGCCCATTCTCTCATGACTATTCTTTGAAAAAATCCGCCTTTAACACAGAAGAACAGCAGGTCTATAATCTAACCTAATCAAAAACTTACTATTATCTCAGAAGTTTCAAGCGAAACTTCCTAATTTTACCCCATTTATACAAACCCTAACCTCATCTCACCAGAACTGTAGCCTTGTTACACTTTGGGTCTTAGGGGCCGTCCATGACTTACCTTACTCTCTTGGGGGAAGTACGGGATCGACAGGAGTGTAACCAGGGAGACGGGTTCAACAGTGACCTACTTAGCGTAACGTAGCTCAATGGACGGCCCCTAACCTAACAAATGTTACCCATGGAGCCATCCGAAGTTGATCAAAGCTACCTAAAGCAGATCAAAATAATCTGACCAATCTCCGACGAGTCGAGCGGAGAAATAATGGAGTGAGGCATAGGATTCGATTCTCCCGTTCTCATTTCCCTTAACACAGTGAAAACTAACGCCTGTTGTAGGTAGTCCCGCACCTGTTTCGGTTATGACGGTGAAACAGGAGGAGAGCGTAATTTGGCTATTTTCGAAGATAAACCTATCAAAAACCATATCAAGGAAAAGGTCTCGTTGAGAGCTCTCCATTGATTTGGTTAATCAAAGGGGTATCGTAAAAAATAACCATATTATGCTCTTACCCAGTTTTACCTTCATACTTAAAACAGGGGTTAGTTTTACTGTGAACCTTAGCTTACGCGGTTATTTGTCGTAACTTTTTTACTGTGAAACGTTGAACCAGGATAGAGTGTAAGAGGCAGAAAATTCGACCTCTCGAACTACACTCCAATTTTTTATAGTAGCAATTTTAACCTTTTGGTTCAACCTTTCGTCGTCAAATTGATCGAGAGGACAGAGGAGCGAGGCAAGAGGCATCCAACCTAACTTAACTTATCCTAACCAAGCCCCTTTCCGTTTACCAAAATTAGTTACAGTCACTTGTGCCTCGCTTCGCTATCGCTCCGCTCGGCTGTCTCCAAGCCTGATGCCACTTCTCGGCGGCCCTAAATCGGCCGCCGAGAAGTGGCATCAGGCTTGGCGACCGTTTAATTAAGTAACCTTAAGTTAAGATAGGTTAGGTTACGTGGCTAGTGCCACGCTACGCTATCGCTCCGCTCGGTTTAACGTCGTAGGGGTTGAACCAAAAGGTTAAAAATGCAACCTTAAAAATTTAGAGTGTACACATGTGGGTCTTACTTGCAACCTTCCCCTAGAAACACAAAGCAACCTTTTTTTGTATTGAGTAAAAAGTGACCAGTCATTTCCGGACGGGCGCTCCACCGGAAGTTCCTTACTAAAAAATTGAAACGAACTTTTTTATATTCTACTTTTAATGAAGTCAATCAACAAACGATTGCAGGGGTAATCTGGGGACCAGATGACTTGCACGGGTTTGTATCACGCTCCATGTAACCACACTAGTGTTGAGTTGAAACGTTTCGTTCTCTCCAAGTTTCACCTTTCATCGCTAGGTCGAGCGGAGCGGTTGCAGAGCGAGGCACGAGGTTTTAACCGACTAGGTCACAAAGCTATCTGCCGCTTTTGTCTCGGCAGCAGTCTCTAGCCGCTAAAAAGCACACGACATCAGACTTGGTAAACAAGCCACCCAACCTTTTAAACCACTTCACCAGACCTACGCTACTCACCCATAACACCGTAAAAAAAAGAATCTCAATTTCAGATGCAACAAAAGGCACATGATTTAGATTAAGACTGTGAATAAAATTCAATTAAAATACTCACTGAATTTCACGTATTTAGTTCTTAAAAAACGAAGTTTACGATATTTATAACGGCATGTATAAAATTCAGTATATAATTAGGCTACTTTTTTTTTCAGATAAGTGATTTGACTTTTGTTGCATCTGAAATTAAGATTCTCTTTTTACAGTGTCACCCACCCTAATCTTAACTATCCTAAAATAACCGCCAATCATGACATAACCTCATATAACATGAAACACTCATCTAATAAACCAAAAACAAAACCCAGTTTTACTTACAAAAGAAAATTTCTTAATTTAAACATATGAATCCTGGTAGAACTGACTTCCAAAAAAAGGCGAAGTGACTATTTGCACGCTGCCCCATTTAAAATGTATTAGGTTGGTTTCCGTGCGTTTAAATCAACTCCCATTTAAAATGTATTAGGTTAGTTTCCGTGCGTTCAAGTCTCTCTTGTAGGAACATAGGCGTGCGAATAGAACTGACCAAAAAAAGTCACAGGAAGCAAAAACTGCGACCATTTTGTGACTGAAGCGTCTTCGGATGCTCTGGAGGATCTTTGTTTTGGAAGGGCGGGAACCGTATGAGGGGGTGGTGGGGGTGGTCCTTCCCTCCAAAAGTCTTCGAAGGTCGCGCACAAAGGCGTTGGGGAATAATGAGAAATTCATAGGACAGACAGGTCCGTTAACGGCGCAGCGCAGAGAACAACAAAAGAAGAGCTAACAATAATACGAACGCCTCCGTCCCACACATCCACCATACGATGCGATGCCCCGCTCTACGAACATCGCGTCGAGTCGATGTTGCCAATTAATAGAGACACGGACGACTGTCGAGATGCAGACGACACGAAGAAGAAAAGCACAGTGCAAAAAAATAGACATCGCAGCGCTCTCAGCTGACTCGGATGGACACTTGTTTACATCTGCCTCCGAATTGATATCAAAAACCAATAATTTATGTAAGCCTAGTGTCTGGTTTGAACGAGGCAAACAAACGTACCCTAAAATAAGCGGTCGTGCGAAGTCCGTTTTCATGTAGAAATAAAGCCAACACCTTGCTGGAAATCTGTACACCGGCTATCAGGATGTCAAGGATATCAGGCGGATATCAGAGGTAAAATAAAGGGATATCAAGACAAAATTGACCAAATTCCAATTAAATATAGATTTCAGCAGAATATCAAAAAACATCTACTGGATATATCTAGATATTAGCCAGATATCAGTGGATAGACTAGTAGTGAGAGAGTAAAAAACTTGAAAAATCGCTGAAAACGGCCATGTTTCGAGCGAAACCAACAGCCGGATATCAAGGCCTTTTGTACACCGGATATCAAAAGTTAGTTGTCACCCCTTGAATAAAGCTTTTACAAGGGTGGATGCACAGACATGAAGAAAAACAACCTTTAAATTTGTGAGATTGGTTCGTGGAGAAAGCTCTGCCAATTGTAGCCTACTTAGTATTTGGCACACAAATATCCCAGATTGAACTCCCCATCCTCGTGTACAGTTGAGATCAAAAGCAGATGAGCACTCATCTGTCAAAAGTCGTGCAACGTTTTGTAAGGACTTTTCCGAAATGTGATACGATTTTTGTTCACCTCTGTATAAGACTACAAGCAGTCTCAAAATTATTGATCGCTCCAACTTTATTTTTAAAACCTCCAAAACTTTGTAACGGAGCAGAAAGATACGCCAGAAAATCACCGAATAAAATCGCCAGATCTTCAAGAAATCTATCAACATGATTGTGGCATTTTGTTGATCTCCTTCCAGTACATAATTATAAAGGTTTGAAAAAGTTGAAGCGATCAATACTTTTGAGGCTGCTGTGCATGTCGGTTTTGGGAATAGGGATGCTTTGAAAATGTTCCACTTCTGAATATTTCAGAAGACGATGGAGAATGTAGAAAGTGTTTTCCAGGGAGGGCGTATGTTTTCATCATTAGGAAAGGAGACCCGACCAGCGGACCAGGCGGACGGCCATCTGGTTTTTCACCCTATTCGGTTATTGTAGCTACTGAAATGTCCGCAGATGTAGAAAACTGTCCGATAGGGGGCATTTACCTACGCAGCGATCAAAACCTAACCTCATGGTGTTGAACCTAATTCAAGTTAGGTTTCTTTTGCCAGACACAACCTAACCTAACACGTTGTATAACACAAAATTTTCGGTCACCAAACAGGCTACCCATATCAACCTTATTGAACTATATCGGATCTTAACTTTAAGAATAAACTAACTTTACTTGAGCCAAGGTGACTCTGTGACGGTGGAGTCACAGAGTCACTTATACACATTGAGAACGGGACATGTTTTCTGACGTGACTTGTTTGTGCGGGTCGCCTACTTACAGGATGAAAGGCTGCTTTCTCGGGTAAGTCCGGAGGAGTTCGGCTTCGTTCGGGCCAAGCAAAGGCTGCCTTTCACCCTGTAAGTAGACAACCCGCACAAACAAGTGGCGGCAGAAAACGTCTCCCACTTTCGACGGGAGTGATTCCATCGTGACTTGAGCTAACAAAACTTAGCGTGCATAACCTAACCAAATTCAAGTAATCCTGTTCTTGCTCAGTACCCATCTAAGGCGTAGAGAGATGAAGAGAAGAGAGTCGACTCAAACACATGGCCGCCATGTTAAGTCTCATTTTCCCGTAAGGCATTCATTGAACTTTTTATGGCGGCTCTCATCGCAGGGGTCACCATTTGCGCTTCTCTCCTTTCCAGGGCTCTACTGAGGCAAAGCTGAATTTGGAAGCCTTACCTCCATAATACCTTTCAATTTAGTTAAAGCTAACCAAACTTAATCCAAATCACCTTTGCCTTCCTTTATTTTTGTTTCCTTCCACCTTTTTTTTTCTTTGCAAATCATTGTCATTAGTTACAATGGACTACATACAATCACCCCATAGCTGAAATTACACAAACTCTTGCATGGAGTGAATCTTTTAACTCGGAAACTTCTATTGAGTGCAAACCAATCATCAATCGCACAATAGTGCCAAAAATTCAAACCGACGCGGGCTTTTACGCGCCATACTTTTCCCGCCAAATACGAAACTCAAAATATGACATGATGAGGGTCAATCACCGCCATAATAAATACGACACGCACTCGAAGAAAGGCCTTTTTGTGTTGGACTGCGGAAAAGATTAAATAAATCTCTCCAATAGAAACCACCCGTATTGGAAGCAGTCGGCCTCAAGTGTCCTTATCATTGACCGGTGTATTGTGACCCTATCAATAATAACATCAATGGTTTTCGATAGTTATACCAATGACAAAGGAGGAAACGCTCCAAATACCAGTTTTACATCTCAACTCATGCGCTGTAATAGGCTCGATCCCCTTCTCGCCGACACTAATGTCTCCTGAAAGTGTGTTCTTTATGACAAAAGGGTCATGGCGAATTTTCCTAAATCACGAATTTAAACATTTCGAGATTACAAAAAAAAATAATTAAAAAACACACACGGTAAACATCAATTGTGGTGATTCATTGCAAATACAAACTTCAAGGCATTTTCAGCGTGACTCGTGAAGCTGTAAACTCTAAAGCCCACTGTTGTCTACATCTATGCTCAGTTTGAAGCCATGAATAAGCCAAAGCAAGCTAGTCACCTCATACCTTGTTTAAGCTACCTTAAAATGTATTAAACCATAAGGTAACCTATCAAACCGACAACTTTTCATTTATTTTTATTTATTTTTTCAGAGCGTACATTAGAAACGCAATAGTTCAGAATCTTATCTTGTTACATTTTAATTAGCCCCATTTAATTTTATTCTCAGGAAGCTAAAAGGAAACGATAGGAATTTTAATGGTGAAATTGATGACAAGAAAAGGCTTGTGAAAAGTTTTCTTTTTTCAGTCCTAAGTGCATAATCAACTTTTTTTGCGAAATATACAAAGCGATCAACCACGCCTAGCCAAGTATAACGTACAAAAAGCTATTGATTTTAGTTAAGTACGAAGTATAATTTACGTTACGGCAATATTTTTCTTGAACCATGATAGTTATATCCTTGATTTAAGAAACATCGATCAAGGTTTGCAGTTTTAAATGAAGTTGAACTTTTCTCGGCCGAAGTCATGGGTAGCAAGTTATTCTTTAAGAAAGGTTCAGGGCTCGTTAATCATCATTGGAAGGGGTTGAGCTAGGTTGACCAGATTTTCCTTCACCAATTACTACGAAACCATCTCGAATTCTATACAACATTTCACAGCTATTTTTTCCCTCTCACATTTGCGAAAAAAAAATTATCATCTCAAGTGAACAGATTTTTGGTCTGAAAGTAGTTTTTGAACAAGACATTCGTTTTACTTGGAATATTTTGTTGACACTTATTGTAAGCAACAAGTTTGCCGACAGTTATCACTTCTTCACGCTATTTTAGTAACCTTACTTTTCTCGTCAATGCTGAAAAAGTACCTGTTGATTCCAATACCTGTTTTAAGAATCAAGTTAAAGTTTGTGGAATTCGGCTAGCTTTCGAGACATGCATATCAACAGTTATTGAATCAAAAGCTCTCGCCGTGCCCTTTCGTTTGCCAAAATATGAATTTGACCCTACTACCTCCAAACACAAACGTATAGATTTTGAACCCACAACAAGTACCTTAAGAGGGTGATCCTATTTGACTCTCGACTCTAAGACAGCTAATTTTACTGAAGACACCGCTTTGAATCAGTGATTTAATTCTTAAAGAAAACCCCCCAAAATAAAAAAATAAATAAAAATGTCCAAACTTTGAACGAAATATTGATAGTCATGAGTTTTCTGCGAAATTGACTCACCATGAATTCCTGAAGGTTAATCCTAAATCTGAAAGCACCACACTGAAAAACACTTCACAGTACACTCATTGTACACTCGTTACCGAAAGTTCACGCACACGCCGCGAGTGTCGAGAGAGTACAAAACGGGCAATCTTTTGTGACGCACCACCACCAACACCGAGACTAGACTGACTGAAGTGAAGACTAAAAGCAAAGGCAAAGCAAAGGCAGGCGGCGCGACTGGGCTGAAGCTGAAGAAGCGGGAAGCGCGGGCGCGCAGTGCACAGCAAGCGCCCGTAGAGTTCCCCGTCCTTCCCCTCCCCTCCCCTTCCCTGGCTGGGGGCCAGGCCAGCCGGACTTGGGCAGACGGACGGACTCTCGTCTTGGCATCGCCCTCCCCTCCCGAACAGCCCTCGCACAGCCCTCCCTCGGAACAGGTACATAGGGTGTGCCTACTTATATCCAACCAGGATTCATTGATACACTTATGATCGTGCGATTAGCATACTGATTAGGCCAACAAACAAAATCAATTTAAAAAAAACAACTAATTTTTGGTGCGATTGTATGGTGCTGCCAATTCAGCCAAAGCGATTTTTGCTTACTGTTTGTTCGAACTTCAACCAATTCGCATTTTGGAGCGTGGGTCACGTTCCTCCGAATTTATTCTTCATTTCCCAACCCGCGAAATGTAAATCGGCCGAAAACTAAACGAATGGCGAGCGAAAAACATTTCGGTGGAAATGGGAGCGTCTGACCAGTTTTGCAACAACTAAACCATGAGAGAAGGGCGCCCTTCTCTCATGACTAAACCTAAAACAGTTTTTTTGTTGTTGGTTTTTTAAGTACACACAGATTTTGTTCAGGTCATTTTTTGGGTGTTCACCTAATTTTGATACGTCTTCTTTCAAATCAAATTAACGAGCTTCCAAATTCCTTTTTTTTTTTTTTTTAAAGTCCAAATCTTCATGTGCCGGTATGTCATTTTTCTTAGAGGGAAGTTTCTTTTTTTTTATTCTTATTAATTTTTCTTTTTTGCTTTGATTTATTTTTGACTTTGTTTGAAAACAATTAAGAGGTCATTTTCGTAAAGCGAAGCATTATACTTTTACATACTCTGATTTTAAAGTTATGTGCCCTCACAGAGTATATCAGATACACTATCAAAATCTTTGAAATTCCAAATCCATTGATTGGAATTTTTATTCACTTCTCGGTCATTAAATTTCAAAATACTTTTCTGTTAAATTTTCAAAAAAATTACTTAATTTAAGTAACTTTTTTGAAAATTTACCGGAAAAGTATCTTGGTATCTTATAACCGGTGAAGGAATACAAATTCCAATCAATGTATTCGAAAATTCAAAGATTTTGTCTTAACAGCGTGCTTCTTGTTTTATATGGGACGTCACACATCCGTTCTACCTAACTAAATATCTAAGAGCTCCACGACTTATGATCCCATAGTTTTCGAAGAGTTACAGTCAAGATGATGGGAGACAGCTTCTTGCGCGTTGGTGTGGTGTGGACAAATGGAACAAGTGTTTGTTTCACACCAGCCCACTGATGTACCTACAACACTTCAACTAGCTCTGCAAGATTGCTATTAGACATCAGTTCAGTGCTTTGTACATAATCATCATAACACGCACCCGTATAACGGGGTATCACTCACGCAGTGTCAAAATTAAAAGTGTGGACATAAAACCACAGTTTTATGGGTAACATAATGTATATTATTCCAGTTTCTGTAGAATAGGAAAGCAGCCAGAGATATTGGATTCCAGAGAAAATGTGTTTTCGTACCAATAAATCCTACACTTGACGTTTTCATGACTACATTTCTCATTTTCTATGGATTTGAAAGTATTAATGAGTCAGTGGTTATTTTAATTGGTATTCCAGCTGGCTCTATGAGTTTTTCTCTGAGAATTACACTGAGGTCTGCAGGTTTCCTTTCTCTCCTGTGGTTTTTACCATGGTTCGACCTGTCATTTGATTAAGACGATAAACGGCAAACAACCTTGTAGGTCAACTTAGTTTAGGTTACCTTGGGTTAAGTCAACTACGGTGTAAACAGAGAATCTTAACTTGACAGATGCAACAAAAGTCAAATAATGGGTCTGAAAAATTTTCAGTCGAAATATTTACTGAATTTCATTAGTATCGCTCTGAAAATAAGCAGTTAATAGAAATCAAAAACAATGTCTGAAATTCAGTGAATAATGGGAAAGAAATTCTTTTCAGGTAGGTGATTTGACTTTTGTTGCATCTGAATTTAAATTTATCTTTTTAGAGTGTAGGATTCGGTTACCTAAGGTCAGGTTAACTTAGGTTAACTTCAAACAACCTCGTAGGTCAACTTGATGTTAACTTAGGCTAGGTCAACTAAGGTTAGGTTGCACTAGGTAAGTTTAACTTGCGTTAACCCAAACTAGGTTAACTTAGCTTATGCAGCACAGAAGGTTTCATTGAAAACTTGTAGATAATCTTACAAAAGTCGGCTTGGCAAAAACGAAGATCCACTGAATTGCGCTTGAGCGCACGAGGAGCAAAAACGTCGAATCCCAACGGATTGTTTAGGTTTACAAAAATAGCTAAAACAATGTAAACGAGCTTCAAGAAATGGCAGGAACGTCCCTAATGCCTGCTTTATAGAGTTCCACAGATTGTGCAGATATCTCGAGCGCCAAATTTTCCACCCCGATAGCCATCAACGCGCATTGTGCACGCAATCCACACGCCTAACGAGCCGCAAAATTCGAATTCGCTCATGAACTCGGTGTCTCAACAAACATGAAACACTTTCTTTATCTGAGTTACGCAAAGGATCCTTCGTTAATTAGTTTGTAAAACAAAAAATGTTCGTTTTTAGGGAAGAAGATGACTTGTTGAGCAGACATCACGTGAGTAAAAACGGAGAGAATAATGTGGTCTTGCAGTCTGAGGCTGGGAAGAATTGAGTAAGGGGAATTGATTTCGCTTTGTGCGAGCAAAAGGTAGCATTTTTTTAAACAAAAAAATAATAGAAAAAGGCTATCTTTCGCTGAAGTGGCCGGTCGGTAATTAATATTAACACAGTGGAACAGAAAAGCGGGACATTAGGCAAAACTTAAGGTAATGTGATAAAATGAGTAAGCAAGAAAGTAATAGGCATTAGGCATCCAGCTTGATGAAAACTGACGAGGAAGTAGCGAGGCAAAGTAGGACACTTTTGTCCAGAACGAAATTCGAATTGCCAAGGGTATGGATTGTGTCCTCGTACGTAGCTAGTCATAGTCACAAACAAGTTATGCAAAAAGTGACAAAACTGTGTTTAAAAATCTTAAAAGTACGAAAAATTATAACATTTGACTTAACGAACAATCAAGATTAGTTAGCAGCCCAGATTTATGATTATTTTAATTTTTAAAACTGTCACCACAACTGATTTTACTCATATTCCTCTAAAAAAATGCATTGTTTTTAAAGGATTTTTATCAAATGTTCTACTTAAACGACGGTAACCTTCTGGTTTTTAGTCTCAATTTGTTTATCTTAACTCGATCAGTCATGTGGAACGTTTTTTAAACAAACTCATCGAGCAAATTTTCTCATAAATTATAAAAAAACTTCAATATTTTGGTACACGTCCATATAACGCCACGTAATTCTCGCTATCTTTGAATACTCGAAACTCAACATTTAGGACGGTG
>Ga0058701_10003457_pt1 | contig 12498 bp, 5 predicted proteins | sample AgamicOrMae_FD_97039 | JGI IMG/M metagenome (GOLD analysis project Ga0058701, IMG submission 97039) | Agave microbial communities from Guanajuato, Mexico - Or.Ma.e | ecosystem: Host-associated > Plants > Phyllosphere > Phylloplane/Leaf | place: Guanajuato, Mexico | collected 2012-06-04
AGAGAAACAGGACGGTTTTTAGGAACAAAGTCGAAAAAAATGTTAAATTCGAACTTTCATTTCACCGTTCTATGAGCAAAAACTTTTTTTACACAAAGGCTACAAAAATAAAAATAGTTTCTAACCGAGTGGCCTCACTATCCTCGCACTGAAAGGTTACTTCGTAACACGGGCTTTCTGAAGTGATTGAACCTACTGTCGAATGTATGAAAGCATTAGTTATTCGTTCAAGACCATAAAAACATAAAACCTGTTTTCATGCCTGGAAAATATTTAAAGAAAATCCTAAATAAGTGCAGCATTGAAATAAAATTGTTGAATGTGTCAATTGATGAGTGAATGTTTTTACCGATAATTTTCAAAACCTATTAAATAAATCTTGAATATTTTTGAAATTTTTATTAATTTTCGTTCATTTTAAACTTTTTTTTTCAAGTACCGCAAAGCAAAGCATTCACTATTTTCGCAAAAAATTTTTGAAAATAATTGAAGATTTCAAGACATTTGTTAAAATAATACAAAAATAACACAAATCTTGCAAATTCAGCAGTCTTAAACCATGAATAACGTTAATTCATGAGCGAGAGCCATGGATTACCGGAACTAGTGAAACTGATTGGTAGCAGAGTTGATTTACCTCCGTCGACGAGGGTAGGCGCCTCTCGGCGAACTGAGCCGCAAGCTGCTTCCTCCGTTCTTCTTTGTACTGAGCGATGCGCTGTCGCGACGCTGTCGTCGCCGAGCCCGTCCCGGCGCCCGGCGCGGTAGCGGCTGCGGCTGCGGCGGCGGCGGAGGGGCCCGTCGCGGACGCCGGCGCCGCGGCCGCGGGCACGTCCGCGTCGTCGCCCGCTGGAGACGCCGTCATCGTATCACTGATAACAAGCAACCGCTTTAAATCAGATTTTTCTACGCTCGTTTTCCAACGGTTTTGGCCCGTCTCCAAGTAAAAGCTCATTTCATTCGGTGGAAGGTTTACTTGATGTTGGGACTTTACTTTGTCCCAAAGCGAGTTAACGAGAGGTTTTGATGAAGAGCAACAAAGTTTATAAGGAACAATCTACGAGTTTTAACAGTCTGATGAGAAATAAATCGTTGAGCAATTCATACCTACGAAAAGCTACAAAATGCCCTGAAAATACTGATACACATTAAAAAAATTGATTGGTTTCAACATGGAGTAGAACAGACTCTACTTCTACTCCATGGTTTCAATGAGAAGTAACAAAGTATCCTCGCTCGGCTTTAAAAAAAATACTTGAAAATATGGTGGAATTCATTTTTGGAAAAATAAAATGTTGAGCCATTAATGCTTGTTTTTGTTGTTGTTGTTTTTTGTAATTTTTTAAAAAATAAAGGAATAGTTGATTTTATCAGAGGCTCTGTAATATCCCTTTTTTTTTCTTTGAGTTGGGTATGCTTGAAAGTATTTCAGCATTAGCACGGAAGCTGCAGAAAACTTTGGCGCCAAACTCGCTTGCGTCAGTTCTGCCGACATTCAAAAGCTAACGGACCAAGTCAACCTTTTTCTCGAGTCACTTATTGCACTACACACTCAATGACTGATATCATTTAAAAAAAAAAGAGAGAGAATGAAGAAGAAAAAGAACCAAAGGGATGCTCCCTACAGTTTCAGTAAGGATGCACTGTAGTCGGTTCAAAAATACAATATCTTAAGCAGAAAAAAAAACTAACTTCTGTAAACAAAATCTTTATAAGGCTTTCCTAGGCAGGAATCGGCTAGAAATGACGATCGAAAGATACAGCAGTCTACTGGCATGATAATCACTACCATAGGTTGCGGTTAAAATCGAAAGTGTGCGTCGCAGATATGGGGGCGTGTCCTATACTGTACCTCCGAGTGGCAGTCGTGACAGTCTCCTGAGTTTCCGGTTCCGGGCTTCCCCACCACCTTCCCCCGCAGTCCTCCAGCTGCCACTGTCTCCGAGCAGCTAGTTGCGCCTCCGAAAGATACACCCGGGTGTCCCGGTTCGCCCCAAGCTCATCGCCATCCTCCGACTCCTCGGGCGACCCGAGCGCCGAGTCAGTCGCAGCGGAAGCAGAGTCACTCGCGAGCCAGAATCTCGGAGACCGATCGGCGGGCGACGTCGATTGTCTTGGCCTAAGGATAACAGTTTGCACAACGGGGGAAAGTCTTTCAGTCTGAAGAGTTGGCCTGCGGATGACGATGTGGACTGTGGGGATTTCTTCAGGGGTCCCGTTAGGAGCGTCGCCGTTCACGTGTTGGACTTCGCCGTTGAGGTGGACTTCGTTGTGAACTTCGCCGTTGGCAAGTCCGTTGTGCTCTTCGCCGTTTAAAGGGACGCGAATGTTGAGATGGACTTCGTTGTGATGAGCTTCGCCGTTGACAGGATCTCCGTTTTGGTGAGCTTCGCCGTTGAGATGTGCTTCACCGTTCAGGTGAACCTCGCCGTTCAGAGGGACATAAACGTCGAAATGGACTTCGTTGGGACTAGCTTCTCCGTTGCGAACTACCCTATTCAAATGGACTTGGTAATGTTGAGCTCCGTGAGGTGGGTCACCGTTCAGGGGACTTTGAGCTTCTTCTTCGTTGATTGGGAGCCCGTTGGTAGGAACTTGGCCGTTTTCTTGTGCTTGGCCGTTTACAGGAGCCCTGTTACTAAGAGGGAGCACAACGTTGACGGGGGACTCGGGTTCGTCGAGGTCTTCGTCGGCGGGGTCGTCGGCGGCCGAGGTGGCGAGAGCGTCCTCAGACGAGGAGCGCACGCTGCTCGGGTAGCAAAGTTGGAGGAAGTCCTCGAAGCGGCGCCGGAGTTGCTCGCGGTCCTCCTCGACGACGTCGTCCTGGTCGTCGTCCTGGTCGTCGTCCTCCGCGACCTGGACGTAGCGTTGCGGCGCCGACGAGCAGCGCTCAGCACCGAGGATATCTCCTGCACAGATAATATTCAACTGTTACGCCGAGCGGTTCCGAACGGAGCGCAGAGCACTAGCATGCTAACTCATTGCAGCTCGACTATTCTTCGGAACTAAGAGATTATTTCTGTTGAGGTATTTTGGCATGGCCATAATTTTGGCAACTCCCAACATGTTGGCAGCGGTTCTTGACGAGAGACACTGCGCGAAAGCGTTACTGGATAGAGGCAACGTCGGCGATATTTGCTCTGCACTTAACTTGCGGCTGGAGCGGGAAAGATGCAGGGCCACGTATTGAACGATTTTTTCGGTTAAAATACGTTTGATCTCTGTGAGATGGACAAGAATAAGTTCGGTTAGGACAAGTCGCGTGAGAAAAATTAAGTCGGGATGAATATGGGTTGGGCTTGATAAAATAAATTGGATCACCACCTAACATTGTTGGGTCGACGTGAATTGGATCAGGGTAGGTTGGGATATCTGTAGGCCTCTAGGTTGGGTCAGGGTAAGTTTGGTCAGGGTAAGTTGTGTCAGGACAAGTTGGGTCGGGGCAAGTTGGGTCGGGGCAAGTTGGGTCGGGGCAAGTTGGGTCGTGGTAAGTTGGGTTGGGTATGTTGAGTCGGGGTATGTTGGGACGGAGTAAGTAGGGACGGGGTAAGTTGGGTTGGGGTAAGTTGGGATAGGGTAAGTTGAATCACGATAAGTTGGGTCGGGGTAAGTTGGGACGGGGTAAGTTGAGTCACGATAAGTTGGGTTGGGGTAAGCTGGGATGGGGTTAGTTGGGTTGGCATAAGTTGATTCACAATATTTGGGTCAGGGTAAGTTGGAACGGGGTAATTGAAGATGGGGCAAGTCGGGACGGGGTAAGTTGGGTTACGATGAGTCAGGTAAAAAAATTGAGTCAAGATAAGTTGGGTCAGGATAGGTTAGTTCAGGGTTGGCTGAATTCAGTTTGAATACCAAGTTAAGCGAGGGCTTTGGCAAAAAGAGAAGGGTACAGATATCACCACACGTAAAGTGAAAGGAGCGCGGAATTGTTCGCAAGGTTCTCCTATCGTTGCAGCGGCCCTGATGAAGCGATGCACCGTATAGGCTATTACCTTGCGCGACGCGAACATTACATTCACAAATCGTGTAATTCGCTACACATTTAGGACACGGCGAAGCTATCTTAAGAAATATGAGACCAGAAAATGAAGCGAAAGCTTAATCATTCAACGCAGATGCCATCCTCATCAGCAGCTAAAGTGATTTGTGCCCTCGGAATACATGTGTTTAAAAAAAAAAAAAAAACCATTTCCAACCATAATATTTTGAAAAGTTGGTGCTTTGGGACTGAGTGAATTTTTGCTTGAAGTTAATTAAGTCGTGAATTCACTTCAAATAATTTGGTGAGCGATTTTCGTCTTCTGAGCAGTTCTAAGTCGGACGGCGGAATAGGGAAGATTAGGTTAATCCTCTTAGTCATTTATTTATTGTATTTTTTCAAATGATAAAAACATTTGAGTACTTCAGATGGAGCAGTATTCCTCGATAACAGAAAGAGACTTCCGCGCATTATAAGAAGTACCTGGGCAGAGCACTCGCTCGTGTACGAAAGTTAATGGGTACTGATGTGTCAAAATTTCACGAAATGATGGATGAGGATGTTTGTCACTGACAAGTGGAGCGAACCGATCAGTGACCCAAAAAGAAGACAAAACCGCCGAGTCCCACTTGTTCCGTTCAAAACTGTCACAACCTTTTTCTCCTAATGTAGAGGCTTGATTAAACTATGTAAACTGTCAGTATCGAAACCATAAGAGCAACCCCACTCATGTTAAGACTGATCCCATGGGCTTTATGGCTGGATGCCAGCGATTGAAACAAAAACGTTTCCGACGCTCAAGCTGATGATACAATGTCCTACGTATTAGAGATTTTGAGCAATAAAACATGAAAAATATGATAGAAATCATTGATGAAAAATACGAATTTTGAGCGTAAGTTATACTTATTATTTTCAGCTTGTTTTTCAAATAACCCACCGCAAACAATATGGCTCGTCGAAAGCTTCCAATTGTTTTGGGTATTGACGTCTAAAAGGGTAGCTGTCATAAGCGCCAAAAAGCACAAGCGCCAACGCCGCGAGCGCCAATCCGTAACCGCCAAACGAGAAAAGTCGCAAACGCCAAAGTTCTTAACCGCGATACTAACCTTACCTACTTAACCTAACCTAAATTAACCTAACTTAATCTAACTTAGACTAACCTAACCTAGCTTGACCTAACCTTATCTATACGAACTTTGGCGTTTGCGACTTTTCTCGTTTGGCGGTTACGGACTGGCGCTTGCGTTGGCGCTTGTGGTTTTTGGCTCTATCGAATGCCCCCCCCCATCTAAAAAGCTAATTAAAACACATGTTATGCTTTTTTGACTTTCTTATTCAAAAGAGATTTTTTTAATTATTATTTTTAGTGGCTAGAAATTAAGAGGGCAATTTCTACATGTTTATTTTTTCTTCGAGTACTAATGGTGTAAACCATGAGAGGAAATTCTCTCTTATAAATGTAAAAGCTTGATTTTTAGTAGCACATAACCTGGGAAAAAAAGTGTTGACACTTTCTTAGCCTCTTGACTTGATTATACGTCAGTCACCCGAAGTAATAAAAATAACATTCTTCGCAACCTATCACTACGATTCCATCCTGACACTTGAATTTTCTTAAGAGCATCAATGCCTGTTTCCTTGACGTGGCAAAAATTGAGGCACCGCACTTTCATCGGCAAGCCTAAGTGTCAATATAAACAGTGCACATGCTTATTTTGGCTAAGTTTATAACTGATTAAAATTCTGGGAAATGCTGTGCTTGTTTTGCTTTAGAAAAGTAAATCGGATATTTTCGCATTTTGCTTAATTTCAAGGAAAGACCTGTGCCGAATCCATGGGAAGATATCGACCAGCCCGTTTCTTACTTGCATTTTTTAAAAATCTGTAAATAAAAATAAAAACCTTTGATACTTGAAAAAAGAAGAAAAAAAACACGACCTACAGGTACTACTTTGAAACTTCACATATGACCGAAAAAGGTTATGTTGCCACCAACAACAAATTTGTTTTAAGTTTGTTTTTTCTGCAAGTGATAAGTTAACACAGGAAACAGGTCATAATGTAACCAACATCAGGCGTTTTTCACCAATGATATAACTTACCCGCAACACAGTACGGTGCTACTAAAACCAGGTATTTTTGAATTTTTATCAAAGATATTATTCCAGACTATTTTAAGGCCAAAATATCACACGGCTAGAGATAAGTTCACCGATAGTAAGCTGCCCCTTCACCAGCCGACAATGTCGATTAGATATAAAAAGAAAAAAAATCATTTCGTTTCACTTTTAAAGCAACTTCCTCAAACTGATTAGATGAAAAAAAGGGAAAAAAGTAAGCAGGCTGTATTACGGTGAGCACCGTAATGTAAACGGTTGAAAAAGTCCAGTTGAATAAGACATGCGATCTCAATGAAACTTTTTCCGTGTTTATAAAAAGATGATCCCGATAAAAATGGGACAGACCCCATTATTTATGAACTTTCTTCAAGTTTAACAGCGGATGCACTTCTTGCCTATGTAGGTACGTTGTTTCCAAATTTCGCTTAATTGCTAAAGCTAACCGTATTGCGGATTCGCTGAAAACCACAGAGAGGTCTTTGGAAAACTGTAAACTAAACTCCTTTATTGCAATTTTATTTGCAGTTATCGTTAGTTCTTGAATCATTACCGGTAAGAATTTTGAAAGAAGTTTTTTTTTTAGTGTACGAGTGTTGCTATTGACCCGACATGCATTAATGTAGGGGTAGGGAGACTTGAACGCACGAAGTCTAACCTAATGCATCATGAATGGTGACTTGAGCGAACGGAACCCAACCTAATACGTTTAAAAGGGTGCAGTCGGGTCAATAGACACTCCCTTTTTTTATTTCAAATATCATTTCGGGACGCAAGATAAGGGGCCCGTGGTAAAAAAAAATGAAAAAATAAAAAAAATAAAAAAAATTGAAAACACCTCCCCCCCCTAACGTAAGCGTCGATTTGGACCAATGGTGGAACATTTGAGGTAGAAAATAACAACTTAAAGGAGTGGGGGGTCTCAAATCACCCTCGAATCAATGCACAGAATTATTACACACTTATAATAAGCCTTCAATAACAACGCATATTTGTCGTCTTATCGTCGAATCTTTTTTAAACGTATGTAAATATGTCAAAAACAGCTGTCGGCCTTCATCTTTCAAAGTTCTTATCACGTAACCTCCACCTCGGACATTGGCACGCAAACTTATCCCCGATCCAATCAATTAACCGAATCAGCAAACAGAAGTGACCCCTTATTATCGAACGTGTTATATTAGCGTAAAAATTGGTTAAAAAATAGGGAGAATAATTGGACACTGACAGTCGAGATTTTAACATCAAGAATATTTCCTCCTTTCTAAAATCGTAATCTAGAATCGCGGTCAAGATTTAGGTGGGCAGCGCGTTTATGCGTTGCAACATACATCTCGCGCACCATTGCCACCTAAAAAAGCCAATTATGCAATATTAAACGTTTTCTTCTATTTAAATATGCCGGCTATAATTAGAGTCGTTTTAACGGACGTTGACTCCCATAACTCAAAACTATGAATTTATTTTCACTTCAGGTGATAAAGACGGTGCGGAGAAAACTCCATGATTTACATACCTGCTTTGGGAACCTTTAAGCCTGGGTTTGAGATATGAAAGTTAAAAGGGTGAGCCTATATACCACCTTTTTGGCCCGCGTTCTGAAGAATCTACTGCCTGTAATAAAAGGACTCGGCGACAGCTCTCCGGCTATTATGATTTCTTCGAAAACCAATCATGGGCTATCCCTGTTTAATTTAATCTTCTTTTAGACCACCCTAAACGGGTAAGTTTTTTTCCTTCTTCTTTAAACAATATGTCAAAATTGGCGTGCAAGATATCGTTTTCGGATCTGGTATAAGAAGGCCTAAACTTTAAAATAAACTACTTTTACAATACAAAATACGAGGAGAGACGCAATCCTTTGGGGGGAATAAGGACTCCCCCCCCCCGAAAAAGCAGGTATTTCAGAAGCATGTCATCTACTAAATTAGCTGCCTTAAAACGGTTGAAATTTTGAGTTCATACAGAGGCGTGTGGGCTGAGGCTCGTTCTTGTGCATCTTCGCGATCTTATAGTGTCTTTCTTTCTATATGGAAGACAAAGACCGATTTCTTCAAGGTCAAAGGAGATCAGTAAGGCAAGCTATGACTAAGTTGGCTGACAATGCGCCGCGGCCACAGAAACGCGGATTTCCATATCGCGAGGAATAAAAATTAAGTTGAAAGCATCGTTGAGCCAACACATTTTCCCGGGTTTAAGCACGAGCCGGTTATTATGTTAGCAGCTAAACTAAAACTCAAAAGCACTTTGAGCAAATATATTGTAAATTTCATACTTTTGTGAGAATGACTGATGACAAAGTGACCAGTTGGATCAGGTCACGTTAGGTGAAGTTATGTGACGTTTTGTGACGTTAGGTGACGTAGTTTGACGTTAGGTGACGATAAGTGACGATAAATGACGTTAAGTAACTTTATTAGGCAACGAGGCGACGTTGGCGACATTAGGTGACGTTAAGTGACGATAGGTGACGTTAGCTGGCTGGCGTTAGTAGGGATGCCACAAAATTCCGATTTTTAAATTCCCTGACAGTTTCATTCCCTGGCACTTCAGTAATTCCCAGATTTCCAGGTCTTGCGGCAACTGGCAACGCTGGTAAGGTATGACACTAGTTGACAAATGATTAGGTAAATTAATTTCACCTTGGGACCAAATTTACTATATGTATAATAATCGGAAGGCGGAATTTGTCCGACACGGAATTTATCCGACACGGAAGGTCTCCGACCAATTCGGGTGTCGTTAGGTTGGGTTTTGTCGGACAACTTCCGTGTCGGACAATTTCCTGCATCTCATAATAATAGCAGTCAATGGGCAAACTACCGCCTATTAATAAAGGAAAGGAAAGAATTTTTTTAATGATTTTTTTTTTTTTCGTTTTTGAGAAAAGACGCTGTTTTAGGAAAAAAATCTATATGAACTCAGGCCTAGATTGAGACTGAACTTGGTTCCTGATTATAAGTTTTCCCATGGAAACATTAAAGTCTTGTCTAATAGTTTTATTGCGATACTTTCTAATCAAAACCTTGATTAAATGCTTATCATTCAATTCGTTCGTGGCGGCCGAATATTATTATTTTGTTGTTTTTTTTTCCTTTTTGTTACAATGTTGCTGTTTAATCACACCAGCATACGTCACAAGCATTAAAAACAGTATCCGCTTATGCGGCCGAGGAATGCCAAATCGCCGATTAAATTAAACGAAAAAAGAAGGAAAAAAAGATATAACAAAAAATGTTTAATTAATTTAATTAAACCTCAAACCTGCGTTCGCCGTTTAATATTCATAGCACCTCAAAATAAGTGAGTTAGTCGCCATTATTCGTAAGTCACGACTTCTTGATAAAAATAAAATAAAATAAAGCGCCTACAGTTGATAACCAGACAATCAAAAAATCCTTACAAGTGAAACCGAGCCGTAAAAATCCGAAAATCACGACTGAATTTAATCCAAGAGCCGCAATAATCCTTTCCACAAGCAGTCAGTAATAATAAATTAGCCATAATAGCCACAATGAATTAGCCATATTTGTACTATTTTCTATGGCATTAGTACAGTGGGTCACAAACGTAATGCCCCTTCTTCTGTAAGAAATACATGGAAGCAGGGGTCATGACTTTTGTGGCCCACTGTAAAAACAATGTCAACAGTAGTTCCTGCCAGGTTCGTGTAGAATTCATGTAACCAGCTTGAACACTACACCCACGCAAATCTTCAAGCAATTGGGTGGAAGCGCGATGTTTAGTAAACAATCCACTTTGTAAGCAAATAACACCCGTGGCGAAAATGTGAGTGAACTTGAATACGCACTATGGAAATAGCCATGTCAGTAAATATTTGGTAGGTGCAACACCTCAAAACGATAACCAGGAAAATGATTCACCGGCGCCGGTTATCTGACAAGAGAGAAACAGCGAGCTTAGCAAAATGCCTGGCTACTACACAACAACGGTCCGTGACACAACTATACCTTTGCGTGTTTAGATGCCTGGAAGTACAAGTTGTACAGTACATCAGTACACCAAAATGCAAGAACAGTACATAACTTTCTTTGAATCACCCTCCGGTAATAACTCCGAGGAAAAGAAAAAAATAAGTTCATAAATTCGCTTTGGCAGCTGGCGGAACTAGCATGGCGAGCGAACCAACGTTTTAGTGTTATCACATTGAGGTTAAGTTTCCTACTTCCTTGGCCTTCTTTGGCAAGGCAACCAGCTCATATCGCGATAGGCTTTGCGGCCATGAGAATGACAACATAACCTTCCAGGAGTTTGAATAATTATTCACTCAGTTTGCGGGTACCTTCATAGCTGAGGTGTGAACGTTAAACGGGTATACTACGTATTTCAGTTCAGTTCATATTTCAGGCGATTCGGAAGATAAAGATTGGTTTGGATGGATTTGATTCATACGGCGGCGTTCTGTTTGTGAGGTAACACGCCATTTTCGTCTATTGACAATGGGCGAGCGAGATACAAATATAGTCGTCCTCGTCAGTTACCTTCACTGAGATATCCAAATAAGTATCCGATTGTTGATGCCGACTGCACAGGGACATGGGCCTGATGACCGGTGTTTGTGCCCACAACCCATGAGGACACAACAAGCACGAATCACTTCAACACATCACTGACACGACCACATGACACGGAAGAGCATCTAATCACTAACACTGCGATGCTGACGACCGAGACTATAACGAAACCGAGTCCACGTTTCTGGACTATGACGGGAAACAACAGCGCTGAAGCTGCTTTGCAGTCCAAATCACTTGTTGCATTGCTACTGAAAAGCGGCGGTCTCTGTTGACGGTTTTGACTCGCCACGGCTCGGGAAAGACCCGACGTCTGACGAGTCTGATGCGAGAGGGAGTAAAGAGAGAGATGGCGCTATACGGCTCTCGGCCGTTTCCCGACTTCTATCTTTGTTTCGAAGCTCAACGTCCTTGCCCACTTGAGTGGCGCGCGCGGCGGCACAAGGTGCTGTCTCTGTCGTTACGCTCTCTGGCGGGAAAATGCCGAACTGTGGTTGGTCGGTGATGTCGTTGAAGATTGGCGATGGGCCGACGCGGGAAGAGCGGGTGGATCATTGTTTGGCCTGTTGGGCTCCATAATTTCGCATCTCTATTGCGTTAATCGTTATTCGACGTTAAAGAAACCACTAAGGGCGATTCAAAGTAACGTGCGAGTTTTTTGGAATTTCGGAAAACTTTTACATTTGTCGCTATTGCTACAAACAATGGCTAAGTTGCGGGAGGCTGTAGACCTTTTTTCAGGGTATTATTTTATTTTTATTTTTCCTTTCTTCTTCTTCTTTTCTTTTCAAAGCGACTTAACAATCCACTCTATACCGGTACTGGCAAAGTCGAGCGTCCGCCCAAACGGTCGATGGTTCAAACACCCAATAATCACTCGTAAGAAGAAGTAAATGTACGATTTACTCCTTCACTATGATTAGCTACGTGAACTTCACATTGAGTTTTTTGCGGAATATATCGACGTAGATCGAGTACAGATCCTTCAAAAAGGGTTGCAAACAACAAGAATGAGTTGAAATCGATAGGTATTCGCCATTGTTGCCGATGACAGCAAACAGCGGGAAGCGCAACTTCCATTATTGTTGATAAAATAATCACTAATACAATTTTAGCGAGTTGGCCTCTTAATCCGTAAAACAACTTTAGCAGACGACAGTAACGAGTTTTCTGCTATTTCGGCTTCGAAATCGGTTGCATTGAAAGATTTTGGTGCATACTTAAAAATTAGCAACATTAACAAAGAGAATCGAGCGCATTCAGGGCGTTGTGCGGTATTTCCGGTTTCGGGACGACGACCTCGGCTCTCTAAAAGCGGAGACGATATAAGAATTTAGAAAATCAAACAAACTCACGGGATTTCATGAAATCAAAATCGCGACACCTTATCATCGAAGATGTTTACTACAAAACCGATGTGAGAGGGGAGTGGTCGGTGAACCTGCCAGCCTGGAGGTCACTTTACAAAACGGAGAATGAGTCACTGCTTTGCGGCGCGTTCTGCGGCGGCGTCTGCGGAACGGCGGAACGCAAAGGCTGACGCAAGCTTACCTAAATTACCTCGACATTTTAAGCAAAAAGTCGCGTTGATGCTTGGCTGAAAACGCACGAGAGCTGAGCCTGTCCTATTGTTCACAGAATGCAGTGTAGTCTAATCAACGGGAAGGTACCGTTAGGAAAGCCAATGAGAGGTCAACCGACTGTCGCTGCTGAACCCGCGACACTGCTTACGTTAGCCTTATTATAGTCGGCCCAGCCTTAGAATGGATATGGCGGCTGTCCCTGTGGCGGTGACCAGATCGGTGTCCGCCGGAGTAGTATTTCTTGAATATTGTCTGACTTTGTGAAGCAATCTCTCTGGAAA
>Ga0058701_10003458_pt1 | contig 12495 bp, 14 predicted proteins | sample AgamicOrMae_FD_97039 | JGI IMG/M metagenome (GOLD analysis project Ga0058701, IMG submission 97039) | Agave microbial communities from Guanajuato, Mexico - Or.Ma.e | ecosystem: Host-associated > Plants > Phyllosphere > Phylloplane/Leaf | place: Guanajuato, Mexico | collected 2012-06-04
ACTTCCTTGGCAAGTTTGCATAAAAGAACGAGCGGAGATTGTTCCTCCTTAGGGTGCAGCTTTTCGCCAACTCGAACAACTGAAACAAAGAGCAACACTGTGAAATACTGCCAGTCTTTAGCTACTAACTGAAGCTGAAGCTGAAACTGAAACCGAAACCGAAACCGAAACCTAGTTAGACGCAAACATAGAGATTAAATATGCAAATTTACCCCAGTTGTTGGGCTGTCCTTTGCTCGTCGAGGCAGTAGAAGCGTGGAAAGAGCAGCGCCATAGCTGAGCTGTTGAGCTGTGGGGCTGGGCCGCCGAGCTGAGGCCGTTATTTATGGTGATTTGTTGTGGAAGAAGGGCGAGAAGGGTGGCAATTTGCGCGCCAAACTCCATTGGGGCGCTCCAGAGAGTGTGTGCGTTGCCAGGAGCACGTGCTGCGCGCTCTCGCAACGGGCAACTGGTGCTTGTGTGCCGAGTTGATGGGAGCTAGTCTCTAGCCAAGTGGAGCCACTCTCATCAGCCACCAGCAAGCAGAGGAGAGAAGAAAAGGCCAAAGCGAACCGGAAAGAGTGAGAGGAAACAGTTTGGCAGTTTTGGAAACATTTGGCGGCCATCATTTGGCCAGAGGGAGCAAGGAGGCGACAAAAAGGAAGAGAGAGAGCAACCATTAGGCGAGCGCCGTGGGCCATTAGAGAGGATACTTTTTTATTGCCAACAAGTTAGCAGAGGCCATCTTCTTCAACTGAACTATAAGTTATTTACACACTGAGCAGGTGGCGAGGTTCGAGCAGATTGAAAAGAGAAGGGCTGAATTATCAAACAGAGAGAGAGAGGGAGGGACGGACGGACATTAGTGAGTGGCTGCTTGTGGGCGCTTGTGAGTGCTGAGGGCGACAAAGAGGAAGGAGGGAAAAATGAGACCGATAACGATGAGCGAGCGGAAATCACGGCTTCTCGGCCAGACGAGCACGAGCGCGAGGCTAAACAAACAGCAACAAGTGTCCGTTGCTGGCGGCCAGCAGCAGAGAGTGGCGCCAAGAGCGGCGGAAGAAGAGCGTCCATTTGGAGCACGCACAAGCCAGGCAACATGCACAAGCCCAACGACATGCACAAGCCCAACAGCAACTACGACAACGACAACAACAACAACAACAACTAGAGACGCTCTCGTTTTGGAGGGCGAGACTCGTGATAGAAGAACAATTAGGAGCCACTGTTGTCAGGCGGCCAAGGTGGCCGCAGAGTGGCAGCAGCAGCGGCAGCGGGCCGGAACTGGCCGGTGGCCAAGTGAGAATGAGGGAGGCGAGTTTAATTTATTGAAAGCCGACGGACGGACGAGGAGCGGCGGCCAGACGGGCCAGCTTGGCGACGAGTGGCAGTGGCAGGAGCTCTTAGGGCGCCAGCAGGAACAGCAGCTCTTAGGGCGCCGGCAGGAAGTCGGCCGGGCGGCTGCGAGCTGGCGGCCAGCAGCCGCAACTGGCCACCAGCAACACCAGCTCGAGCCGCCGTCTCCTCCTAGTCCACAGGCGCCCAAGAGCGACGCCCGCGGGCCAGACACGACGCGCCGCCCTGGCCGCCTCACACGGCCCGCCAGCAGACACAAAGCGGAGCTTCCGGTGGCCCCCCGCGCCCCCGCCGCCCGCTGGCTCCTGGCTAGCCTCCTGGTGGCCTTGGGCCTGCCCGTGCAGCTGTGGGGCGCGCAGGCGCTGCTGGTCAGCGTGGGCTTGGTGCCGCGCGGGCGCCCGGAAGCGGCTTGGCGGCCGGAAGGTTCGCCTCAGAGCTCGAGCTCGAGCTCGAGCCCGAGCTTGGCGGAGGCGAACGCGAGCGCGAGTCTAAACCCTAGCTCGAGCTCGCTGCAGAGCAACAGGAGTGCCAAATTGGTGTTGCCAGAGGTGGACGCGTTGCACTACTTGCAGCGCTACGGTTACATGAACCAGTCGTTGAACTCTAACTCAAATCTGATAGCCGAGGACTCGTTCCACGAGGCAGTGGTCACCTTCCAGCGGTTTGCAGGAATCCCAGAAACGGGCACCATCGACCAGCAGACGATGCGCTACATGCAAATGCCCCGCTGCGGCAACAAAGACCTGGGCAAGGGCGCCGAGTCGGGCCGGAAGCGGCGCCGGAAGAGGCGGAAACGCAGGTACGCACTGCAGGGGAGCAAGTGGCGCCGCCAGGAGCTCACCTACCGCATCTCGCAGTATCCGACGCGTTTTTTGGCCAAGAAGCACGAGGTGGACCAGCAGATCGAGCGCGCCTTCCGCCTCTGGTCGCAGGTGGCCCCCATCGATTTTGTGGTGAAGAAGGAGGGGAGGGTGCACATAGACATCCGGTTTGCCAGCGGCGAGCACGGCGACGGCGACCCATTCGACGGGCCCGGAAACACCTTAGCTCACGCCTACTTCCCCCAATATGGCGGCGACGCCCATTTCGACGACCTCGAGTACTGGACGGTGGACTCTTATGCGGGCACCAACATTTTCCAGGTGGCCGCCCACGAGCTTGGCCACTCCTTAGGTCTCGGTCACTCAAGTGTTCGCGAGGCCCTCATGGCCCCCTTCTACCAGAAGTACAAGCCCAACTTCAAGCTGCACACCGACGACGTGCTGGCCATCCAGTCGCTGTACGGCGAGCGCGACTCCTCGGACGGAAGTTCATCGGGAAGCTCCTCCAGCTCCACCACCGAGACGCCTCCCAGCTCCACGTCGGCGGCGCCTCGCCGCTCGAGCTCGCCCTCGCCCACGCCAAGCTCGCCAGCTGATGACGATGATGAGGGCGACTCGCCGGGCGGCTTTTTCGGCTTCGGCGCCGGAAGTGGCGGCAACAGTCCCGCGCGGCCCGTGGACCTTTGCCAGGAGCCGAAGATCGACGCAATCACGAGGACCGAGGACGGAAACACCTACGTGTTCAGAGGGCAGCACTACTGGCAGATCAAGAACGAGGGACTGGCGCCCGGGGGGCCCGGGAAGATTTCGCGCGACTGGGACGGTCTGCCGGGCAATTTGGACGCCGCGCTCACCTGGAGCGACGGCAAGACCTTCTTCTTCAAGGGGGACAAGTACTGGCGCTTCTTCAACAAGAAACGCGAGCCAGGCTACCCGAAGGCCATCGGGGTGGGTTTTGCGGGCATTCCAAACAATCTGGACGCCGCCTTCGTGTGGAGCGGAAACGGCAAGACCTACTTCTTCAAGCGCGACAAGTACTGGCGCTTCGACTCGAAACAGGAGCCGCCCGTCTCCTCGCAGTACCCCAAGTCGTTGAAGAATTGGCTCGGCCTTCCCGGGCAGTCAATTGACGCCGCCTTCAAGTGGGAGAACGGCATGACCTACTTCTTCAAGGACGACCTCTACTACCGTTTCGACGACCGCCAGTTCGAGGTGGACTCCAGCGCCAAGCCGCCATTTCCCCGCTCCACCGCCGAGTGGTGGTTCGGCTGCCCCAACTCGAACCTGCCGCTGAGAAGGTCCCGCGGCGGCGGGGGCGGAAGTGGCGCCGGAAGCGGCGACAGTTCGCCGGGAGCCAATTGGGGCGCCACTTCCGCCGATGAGGGTCGGCGCAACGAGTCGAGGCTGGAGGGGGCCAGTTCGTCGTGGAATTGGGCGACCAGTGGGAACCAGCTGGAGGCGAGCGCGCAGTCGAGCGGCGCCAACGAGCTGCTGCAAACGGCCGACTCGAGCAGCCTGCAAAGAACCGCCATGCGACTGGCGCCCAAAGATCAGCCGGCCGCCGATTCATCATCGCTCATGCTCTTCCACAGGCGGCCAAATTTAACTTATGACAATCTATCATCATTAACGAGCAAAGCGGCCGCCGTCCAGCAACAGACAACTGGTAACAACAACAACAACAACAATGCTAATTCCCTCTCGAGGTCCATCCTCTCCAGTCTGAGCGCCCTCTTTCCCTCCTCAAGTTCAGCAGCCGCCTCCTCAGCCTCCTCAGCCTCCTCAGCCTCGACGCCAGTCTCTTCAGCCCCGGCGGCCACCCCAGTGTCTGGCGCCGCCTCCGCTTCCTCCTCTTCGTTGGCGAGCGGCGCCAAGGAGGATCCATCATCCGAGTGGTCCTTCCACCAGGGAACTGGCGAGGAGACGCGCAGAGCCATGCGAGCGCCGCAGGAAGCGCCCGGCTGGCGGCCTTCCGTCGCGCTCTAGTTGCGCTTAGTCTTCAGGCTTGTTGCCTTGTTGCCTTGCTGCAGCGTTGCGGATCGTGAGCAAATTAAAAAATAATAATCACATTCAATCTCGGCCACCTTCATTGTCTTCCTCTCTCTTCTCTTCATCCGTCTGGCAAGCTGGTCTGCGTCCATCTGGCCAGCTCGCTACACTTCTGCCGACCCTCAGCCGCGGAACCTTAGCCGCCAGCCAGCCACTCGGACAGTGCAATTCAATCGTCCTTATCAAAGCCGCGCTCCACATCGGCCCACTCGACACTCGACACGCAGCAACGCTCACTGCTGCCGCTGCTGCTCCTGCTGCTCCTGCTGCCACCTCTCCTCTGCTGCTGTCCATCGGCCACGCCGAGCGACGTTTCAATGTTCTCATGTCAAATTCATGAGCACACCAGAGCATTGGTTACGCGGCTAACAGGTTGTCGGAGTGTAAGTCGGCCAGACAGTGTGATGTGCGTTATTATTGAAAAAACAACTGAACTAGCGGAACAAGTTTGCCCCCCTCAGCTCAGCTGGGCCGCGCAGACAGTGTGTAGCAGAAGCGGGCGGGCGCGCTCAACGGGCCGCGCCAAGATCGTGCGCCCGCGCTGCCCAGTTGACCAATTTCTGATTAAGTTTCTGGCCAGGCCGGGCAGATTGAAACAAGATGAAGATTAATCATTGTTGTCGATTGTTGACAGGCGCGCGGGATGGAGACAAGCTGGCAGGGCGCGGGCAGCTGTGGCCCACCGCCCGGCCAGCCAGCCAGCCAGCCAGCCCGTGTCCTAAGGAGCGGCCGAGCGAGATTTTAATTTTTCTCCAGACGCAACGGGCTGGCCAAAGGTGGGCCAAGGTGTGCTTGGAGTGGGCTCGAGCGGCTTGGAGGTGGAAGGCGGCGGAGAAACAAGAGACGACGAGCCGAGAAAGAACAACAACAATCGCCAGACTGTGTTGTTGCGCGCATTCTCACAGGCCGAGAGCACGCGCCACTGGGTCAGCACACCTAAGGAGCGCACAGTGTGCGTGTGCTGGTGCGCACTTGGCGGCAGGGCGGCTCACGCGCGCGCGCTCGTGGCCGCCGCTTAACCCCTAAGGTAAACACGCAGGGCCGAAAACCAACAGATAGCACGGCCGGACAATAAGTTACACCACAGCCAGGGACTGTCTCTCGAGCATGCCATTTCATCACCACCGGACGATGGCCGTCACATCGGCCAGCGGATTGAGACCGGAAAAACAATGAGAAAAAGGGCACGAGAAGGAGGAGGCGAAAATCCGTCAACAAAAAGGACTAAACTTTCGACACGCCAACGTTGGACCACTGTTGCACGTGCAAAGATTGCACCGCCAAGCTAACTCGCCCTTTCGACACGCCAAAGTCGCCCTTCCTAGACACTCTCTGAGTGACTGGAGACACTCTCCAATTTAACATAAGAGACAGTCTGTGAGAGAAAAACACCCGGAAAAGAGGGGAAAAAGATTAGAAAAGCACTAGAAAAAGACTAGAAAAAGTACTCACCTCGAAAATGCGCTCCTCCGAGTACCACACGTCCTCCTCTTCGCTGTAGATCGAGTAGGGGTCGAACTGGCGGTAACAGTGGGCCTCGTCCTCGTGGCAGCCGCCCCCAGAGGAGCCGCCCAGATACTCCTCGTAGGAGGGATCTGAGGCGGACGAGTTGGCCAGATCGGCCACCACGTAGCCGTCGCTGCTTTCGGCCGCCTGTTGCTCCATCATCTGGTGCTGGTCAGTGGTCTTGTTGAGTTGCTTGTGCATTTGTTGCTGCTGCTGCTGCTGTTTCAGGAGTTGCTCTTGATGGCGACTTGAGCGCTGCTCGAGCTCTTGTCTCGGCCCACTGTCTTGGCTTGTCTCTTGGTTGCCGATGCTGATTATCCGCCGCCGACTGATGGCCATTTTGGGGCCCAACTTTGCGGCCAAAGAGAAACTTCCAGACTTTCTTCTGCCTCTCTTGCTTGATTCTTCTTGCTGCTTGTTCTCTGGCTCGTTTTCTCGCTCAAAGGCCAAACTCTTGCACTCTTGGGCCTCAATTGGACGAGGAGGCCAAACTGTTGGGCGAGTTGTGGAGGTGAGCTGGTGTTGAGCAGCTGCCTGTTTGCAACATTGAACTCTGTTTGTCTTTGCTCCCGTTTCGCTCTGGCGCTATTTGGAACCTTCAGAAAGTAATGCAAACGAGCGCGAGCGGCCAACTCTTAGGCGCCAGCAACAGTCTCTCGCGAGGGCCAGGGCCAAATTGGAGGCGACTCTCGTTGGGCTTGAGTTTTGGGACGAACCAGCGAGCGTCTTTAGGATGAGAAGCGCTGCAAAAAGGCGCACAAATAGATTGGCAGAAAGAGACACTGACAGTCACACGTCGCCGACAAGGCTAACTGCTGCCGCTTTTGCCGGCCACAGATAGTCACACACACTCACTTGCTTGCTCGCTTGCTCACTTGCTCACTTGCTTCACTTGCTCACTTGCTTACTGGCACTCGCGGAGACCTTTCAGCTGCAACTATTTCTCCTCCCTCTTTCTCCAAATGCAGCTCCTCTGTTGCTTGCTGCTGCTTCTTGCTGAGCTGCCGAAAATCAGCCAGTCCACCGATAGCAATCTGCACCGTTTCCCACCTCGCTTGGCAGCCATTAGAAGCGTTGATTTGCCCAACAACTGCAACAGCAACAGCTAGCCGGCCAACTTTCACTGGCTCTCCACACGAACTGCACACACACACACACAAACTAAAGCTCGCCAGCAGCTTCATTGCCCAAGCTCAGCTCACCTCACTTCAGCTCCTCTCCAATGCAATCCAATGCGATCCAATGCACTCCACTTGAGCCGGCTGGCTGACTGGCCCTGCCCTCTGGTCTGCTCTGGCTGCGCCTTTCCACTTTCTACTTTCTACCTCCTCCTTTCACCTTCTTTAGTACCTTATATCTTCCAGCCTCCTGCTCTCCTCTGGCCGCCGCTCCATCCCAGTCGACCAGGCAGGCCAAGCAGGCCAGACGAGGCAGCAGCAGCAACACTGGCCGCCTATCAACAAGTGCGCTCCATTGGCCCTCTGCGTCCGCCCACCATGCGCACATGCGCCGCCGCCCGCTGCCCACTGCGTCCGGCGCCACCACGCAGGCAGCGCGCGCCGCCCGCCCTCCACCCTCGGGCGTCCAGCCGGGCTCTCCATCTCCATCTCTGTCTCTCTTTTCCAGCCAGTCTCACTCACTCTCTAGCTCAGTCTCGGCAAGGTGAGTCTGCGCTGGCTGCTGCCCCAAGGAGACTTGCCCGCCCGGCTCGGCTCGGACAGAAGAGACCAGACCAGAGCAGAGAGTCCACACAGCGGCCAGACTCGCTTTGCTCTACCTTGCCGGCTGGGATGAGCTTCCGCATCCGAAGCGCTATGATAGGCTAAAAAGGGAGAAAATTATGGCCGCCTTGTGACAAAAGAAATCCAATCGCCTTGGGTGAAGAAAGGTGACTTTGGAGGAGAGGGAAAAAGAATGAGAAAAAGAACAGCCCTGCCCCTCAGGTCGGCCAGTCCTTTGGGCTGGATGCTGGCCAATTGCAATTGCAACTACTCAGACTACCCCCAAACTGCCCCCAAACTGCTCGAACTGCTCAGAAGACTGCTCAGATTGCAATAGCAAATGAAACTGAGACTGCATCTGGAATGGAAACCGAATTGGAGACTGCAGCTGCTGGAACTGCGAGTGGAATTGCGCGTTGGCGGCGCCACAATGGCCGCCCAATGGAGCCAATCGGCCGCTCACTTGCACCAATCGGCTCATGGAGAGCGCCCGATTTGAGGCTCATTAGTGCCACTCGGAGTGGCTTCCAAGTGGGCCCGCAAAGGAGAAGTTAGCTTGGAGATCCCAAGGGCTAAGCGGCGGCCAAGGCGGCCAACTATGAGCATATGAGTACACACAGTGATGGGCAGCCATAACTGATGGGCAAAGTGAGCTGAGCTGAAGTGAAGTGAAGTGAAGTTAACTGGCCAGACAAACAGGCGAGCACTTAGGTCGCCGTTTGTGGTGATCATGAGCCGCCAAACGGCAACAAAACAAGCTGGCCACTTATTGTGCGTCTTTATTGAAATTGCTAAGCCACCAAATTCGATTTTCTCCTTCACATCTCAACTGGCTGGCAATCCTCCGCTTGCTCTTGGCGCAATTCCTCCTCCTCTTAGCCACTATTCCACTCGACTGACGGAACCCACTCGAACGGAACGCAATGGATTGGAACGAAATGCAATCGTTGGCCAGCGTGGAATATTCTCCTCGACCCAATTTGTTGCTCCAAGCTCCAAGCTCCAGCTGGACTCTGCCTCGCGAGGAGCCTCTTGAGCATTCCTTTGGATAGATTCTCATGCAGAGAATGTCTTGTTTTCGCAGCTTTCCGTCGACCAAAAACAACAACAACAACAACAAGAGACCAGCTCGCAAACAAACAACCAGTCTCAGCCGGCCGGCTTCCTCTCATGGCAAACTCGGTCCGACAGAGTGCAGAGTCGGCGGACAAACATAACTGGCAAAGCAAGCGACTAAGTGGAAAGAGAAAGGCGCTGGCCGGCCCAGAGGGAACCTTAGGGAGGAGGGAGATTAGAAAAGGAAGAAGGAGAAGATTGGGATTAGGAACGAGAGCGAAATGGAAAGCGAAAGCGCGAGAAGCTAATGAACGTAAACAGGCTGCTCGTGGCCCTCATCTTTGTTTGTGACCATTTATCTTGCACTTTTTGCCTGGCTCGCCACCTTGGCCAGCCAAAGTGGCAGCCAAATAGGCTCTCTCTGTCTGTCTGTCTGTCTCGATCTTGCTCGAGCTTGATCGGTTGCTCAGTTGGCGGCGTTCTCTCGAGCTCGCTGATGGCTTCGAATGTGGGCCTGCAGGTGGGGCTTGCATATTGGGCTCATTGGGCGCAAGTGGAAAGGGAGGCAGAAAGAGAAAGAGACGCCCAAGCTAGACGAGCAACTCGAAGGGACTGGCTCAAGCTCAATCTCGGGCTTCATGGTGCCACCAACGACGAAGTCTCGCCAAATGCAAACAGACTGCAACAAGATCAACAAGTCTCCACTGAAGCTGGCCGGTTGGCCAAGGACATGAAACGCCGCACACTCTGCACAGTTGCACCAATCTGGCCCAATCCGCTGCCGCTGCTGCAACAAGCTGCAGCTTTGGCTCCGCTTTTGGTCGCCCACTTTCCAGTCTCGAGCATGCAGCTGCCTCAGCCAACTAGCCACTCTCTTTAGAGAGCTTTCAAACTTTCACCAAAGTTCCCAAAGACCATCCAACTTTCTCTCTCTCTCTCTCACTCGTCGACCGCTTAATGAGCTCTGCCTCAACGTGTGCCACAGCGCGCAGACTTTATGGCGATCTGCCGCAATCATGCGCCGGCCATTAGCAATCCCGCACAACAAGTTACTTAGAACAGAGGAGAAAAACTTATTGCCCGCTTACCAAATGGCTCTTGTTTTCCCATAGCTTATTTTTCCTCTTTCTCTCATTTTTCAGTTTCCTCCCGCCAAGCTCCCAAGACAGTCGCTGCTGGCTAGCTAGCTAGCTCGAGAGAGTAGCTAGAGAGCTACTCTCCCTCTCTTTTGGTCTGCCCCAATGACGAAAATAATTCCCCCAAACGCCGCCACATATGCTCAACTCCACTCAATAGAACCGCTTGGGCGTAAATCTAATTCCAACTCCATCGGCTATCAACTGGTGGCCCTGCTTGTGGTGGCCCTGGTGGTCGGTTGGCGCTAAGCTTGTCCGCTAGCTTGCCGGATGATGGTTGAACGAAGTCGACTGGCCGTCCGTTTGGATTGGGCGGGAGTCGTGATTGTGGCGCCAGGCAGGCCGCTTTTTGTGTGTCCCTCTTTGTTCGTCGGCGATTTTCTGCAAGCTCAACACAGATGCCCTTTTTCAGGCTTCCTTCTTCTTCAAGCTCAACCTTTGGTCTGGCCAAAATTCGGACTAGCTGCCCCTCTTGGAGCAGTAGTTATGCGCCGATAATTAAGCTAATATTTTCGGCAACTTGGCACGGCAAAGAGTTGCAGCGAGACGATCGGCTTTTAGCTCATTCTCGAGAAAACTGCCAACCACTCTCCTCTTTTATCTCTCCCCCCTCTTTTTTGGCCACTTCACGAATTGGGCCAATCTCTGCCCATGGAACACTTCTTATCGCCCTGCCAAAGGCCACCGATATCTCTTCCAGCTCGATCATAAGCTGCCAATTGCTATCGGCCGTGCATGATAATGGTCGTTAAATATTATTCCCCAGCTCGTGGGTGACTCTTTGCTCTTGGTCTAAATCCAAACCGTCCAACTGGGTCGATTCGGGATCACCACCAATTCGACACACAAGCCGCCGGGCGCCGATGGAGCACTGCTGCTGCTGCTGCGGGTGCATAATCGATTGTGGCCGGCCCATCGATTTGCTCCAGAAACTGCTCCATCGGTGGTGGAAAAAGCCGGCCGAGAAGTACCGTTTGGTGGGAAACAAAAAGCACAACGACCTGCCGCCCGGAGGAGAGTCGCCCGCGTGCATTGTACGCCACGAAGGCGCTTCATTATGGCGCAATATCCACGTTAAAAGACGGCCCAGCTTTGGGCTAACTACACTCTGCAATCTGCCCGTAGATTTGCTCGCCACCTTAGGATGGCTAGCTAGCTTGCTGGCTGGGCCGATCAATCATCACTTCACAGCCACAGCTCCGAAGACAATCGAACGCAATTGGTCGCCGTCCAACAGGCAACACTTCCTCAAACGTCTCCTTGGCGCCGGCACTCTTCCTCTCGCCTTGGGCCAGTTTGCCCACTGGCCACTGCTGCTCGCTTGCTGCTCGCTTGCCGGAACCTCGACGGCCAACGACTGAAGAAAAAAAACATCTATCGGCATTAACGTGACTCATTAGGCCAATCACTTGTTTGGCCAGTTCCTCATGGGCGGCCTTTCTCCATCGCTGTGTGAGACTGTGATGATTCAATGATTCAATGATGAAGTTCTCAATAAAGCTGCCCGGAAATCGACTCAATTCAATCACCTTCCTGGGCCAGTCCATTGCAATCCAATCATGCAGGCAGTCGTCTAGTGTCTAAAACAGTCTCTAGTTAACTAAGCAACTCGGTCCAGTCTCCAGCAAAGCAATCCTTGCCTCTGGTGCTTCTGCTTAGTTTCTTACTCAGTCTTTCTGCCAGAGACGCACTATAAAACATTAGCGGCATCAGAATGGATTCCGCCGCTCGCAGGTCGCTGCCCATGCGATGCAGCTTGTCTTGATTGGGCGCCTTGGCACTTAGCCTCTGCAAATGGTAGACAAGTGCCGGCTACAAATCATAAAAAGTGGCCATTTTATGAACCGCTCTTTTGCCTTTCAGCGAGTTCCGTTCTGCTTGCACGAGAGCCAGCAAATTGGACTCCGAGAAGAGAGTGGAAGCGGCTGCAAGTTGAAGCGAGAGCACCACTTATCGGTCCTTTCGGCAGAGTGAAAGAGCCATCCAAATTGGGCATCTTCAATTTGTCAGCAACCGAATAATGTCGGCCGACTTGAATGACAAATGGGACTGGAAAATCAAGAGAAAAAGAAAACACTCATCGCCTAAGCTCGTTCTATGCATGTCTGACTCAAAGGGGGGCAAAAGGGGGCTTGTTATCATAAATCGATGGGCGTTTTAATTTGGCCGATTCAAATTGTTCCAAAATGGAGATCAGGAATGACTTCAGAAGATTTTCTACATTTCGAGATGGGAGCCATCAGAATTGGCAGCCATTGCTCCACTATCTGATTCACGGACGCTTCGGCCTGGGCGACCTCCTTCTTGATTTCTTGGCTGATTTGCTCTTAGCCAGGGGAGATGCGCTCTTCTTCTTCCCACTGCTAGGCTCTGCTTTCATCCCGGAAGAGCTTGGTGGTGATCTATCTGCTCCTTTAGTTGCAGGTCCCGTCACCAGTTTGGTGGCATTTGAGACTGAGGATTGCTTCTCGGGAGAAGAGGGCGATGCCGAGAGGAGGTCCGAGCGATACGTTGGCATGCCGGTCATACTGGATTTGAGCCCCTTTTTTAGCGACTCCTGGGGACTCGATGGTCGAGCTGGACCTCTAGGCCCATCCTTAGAGGCAGAGGTGGCTCTGGTGTAGATGAAACAGCAGCAGCCAATTATGATCACCAATATGCCCAGTGGAACTGCAACCATCGCAACTGCAGCATAGGGGTTTTTCTTGTCGACCTGGATTGGCGGAATGTTCCCTGTAGTAGTCTCGCTGATTAGCAAGTTCTCCGGTATCTCCTTGGGAAGGTCGGAGGCTGAGAGAGACACATTTTCCATCTTTCCTTCCCTACTCGTACTGTATGTGATATAGCCGTATGGATCAAATCGATTCTTTG
>Ga0058701_10003459_pt1 | contig 12494 bp, 10 predicted proteins | sample AgamicOrMae_FD_97039 | JGI IMG/M metagenome (GOLD analysis project Ga0058701, IMG submission 97039) | Agave microbial communities from Guanajuato, Mexico - Or.Ma.e | ecosystem: Host-associated > Plants > Phyllosphere > Phylloplane/Leaf | place: Guanajuato, Mexico | collected 2012-06-04
ATGCCAATTTTCCCAGAACTTTGAATGGCCGTTTCGTACTATTTGAGACCCAAGGAACCCAAAAAATTACTTTTGGTCGATGGGGGAAGACATGACCCAAATTTTGTAACGTTGTGTAATTAGAGCCTCCCCCACGCCCAAACTTCTATTCAAAACCTAATCTTATCTACTGCTCTACCTTCTTAAAGCCCAAAGATGTGAAAAAAAGCATGTGAACGGTCGGCTTGGAAATTGGAATCGGTTGGGGTCAAATGCGGAGAGGGAGTTTTCATTCTTTCACCGAAAATTTCCTGAAAATGTGGCTCTTTGGTTTTCGGATTCGACATTGAGAGAGGCGCTTACTGACGACCTTCCCATGAGTGCAGTTGATCAAAACATCCAGAAAATAATCCTGAAATTTGACTTTTACTGCTTAATGAGTCAAAAAGGACGGTATATATTGCGAAAAGTGCTGTGTTCCCTCCCACAGAGGCCAACACGATTTTGAGTGGGAGCCCGAGTAAAAAGGCACTGAAAAGCCTGATTGAGCCTTATCAAAAAAAGTCAGTGTTCGATACCCTGATACCGACTGATCTGTTTTAGAGATAATGACCTGTTTTTGAGGTCGTGATCTACTCTAGATACCATGGTATCAGGATTTTGAATCTTGATTAAACTGTAAATCAGGCTGATCGACGCCTTTTTAAGTGGGATGAAATTTCCCCATTGCAACATACGCCGTCGACTGTTCTTCTTTTATAGACTACCGCTATTTTCAGAGGAAAAAGTCTTGAGGTGACAGGTTTGCAAGGTCTCTTGTAAGGTTTTGGGGAAGTTTGATGGTGGTCACTGGATTTTGATACCCACATAGATGTCTAATTTCGAATACGTGCAGCTCTCCGAGGTGGTCCAGTTAGTTTGTTTACTACCAACAGAGAGAGCAAAAGCGAGAAAGCGAGAACGATCCTTCGATACTTGCCAAACTCTTGTCGAACAGCGCCGAGTCACGAAAGAAGAGAGTAAACACAACACGCTATTGTAATGTTTATGTCCGCGAGGCAAGATAAACTGTTGTGACAATGTCTTTCCAAAACGTTTCTTCGGTACGCTCTGCAAAGCTACCGCGCCGGGCAACGCAAAACTGACTATCGAAGTAACCACGAGTTTGTAGCAGGTGGAATCACAAAAAAAAGCACCTCAAAAATTAAGTAGGGAATGCACACTATTTTCCAAACACTCCTCGGGAAAAATAATATACATAAAAAATGATAAGCTATGCTTTTTCTGGGAAGCCCTTTCCTTGAAGTTTTACGATTTGAGTTCACTCGACCCTAGGAGTGCACTAAAAAGTAGAAAATGATTTTTCTTATTTTTTTCTAGGTTTTCTAGAAGGTGTAAGAGTGCACTAAAAACAAGGAGGTTCGACTATCTTAACACACATCACCAGAAAAAAATGCTTATTTGATGACAGTTTTAGAGATTGATTTACATTTAATAAACAAGATGTCAGTTCGAGAGACGATTCATGTCGTAATATGCAATCATCCAATGCGCTCATATTACCCAATCAAAAACCTAACTTATTTTCCTGTTACCGCTTTAAATACTGCGAGGGACGTTTGTACGAAAATAACCCCGTTCTTTTCGATGGGATGTATTTCAGCCACTGAAATTATTCACTCACTACACGACGCAACTTATTATTAACTTAATGTGACAGTTTTCGTTTCGATCGTTTGTGATTTATTGTGTTCCCCCGTGGAAGGACTGCGGCGACAGCCGAAGTCTATGTATCAGGAGTTTTTTCGTTGTTCGCGATCCGCATCAAGTCCCTCCTCGTCCTCCTTTGTTTGTCCGTTCTGTATTTGAGATTACCTTGAGTGCACCTCCGCACCGCTGCCGCCGCCTTGTGGCAGTTGTAAGCCTCAACTTTCCCAAGATTAGCAGTTGCGAATACCTTCTTTGTAATTCTATATACGGTACGGTAATTGGTAATAGCAAAGCTATCGTTCACGTCCACATAACCTTGGCGAACCTTTTTTCGCCTCGTTCCTATCGATGTTTTACTTGCTCGCAGTCGGACAGGTGACGTATGTCATACGACGCCAAGACACAGAAAATTGCTTGGAAATACTGTTGATATTGGTATGTTTTGACAAGGTGGTACCGGTACCTCTAAGAATGTCCGTGGGCAGTCGTAATTCAGTCTACCTAACATTAACCTTCATTTATCAACCGTTCCCACAACGGGAGTGGTGAAGCAAAAACGCTATTTTCGACAAAAATCGATTTTCGGATTTTTGCGGATGAAATATATATTTATAAAATATGCTGAGCAAAAATAAGACGCGTTTTGTCTTAGTTTGTAACATCTCAAGGTATTTGCGTTCAAAATGCATATACATCGGCCTACTTTTTGCTTTGTATAGGCCGTGTTTTTTTTTCTTTTTTCTTTCATGATAGCGTGTTTCGAATAAATTACAGCGTAAAGAACAGGGGAAGGGGGGATAAACCGATTTGTTACGGTCGGTTATGAGGGAGAGGAAGGGGTCCAAAAGTGGCCTAAAACGTGTTACGCAATATGTGAATGGCCCCTTATGAGTCTGTATCGTACTCCTGTAGAAGTCTTTTATCAGCCAAACGTAACTTGGGGCATTGTTCTTGTGTTCAGGGTGCCGGGAAACGGCGTTCATCTACGCCATAACATCTGCGGCGGTGACCCACGCCGTGGCCAGAGCATGCTCGGAGGGCTCCATCGAATCCTGCACTTGCGACTACTCTAACGGCGGTGAAGGCATCCAATCGGGGCGCAGGGGCCTCAAATACAAGGCTCTAATGACGAACTCTGCAAGTATCCGAGGGCTGTCGCTTGCTAGTAGACGCATAGCAGCAGCCGCTGCAGGCAGCGGAGTGGGGGTTGGCGTCGGAGTGGGCATGGTGGTGCCCGGCGTTCGGAGCGTCAGCGACTGGGAGTGGGGGGGATGTTCGGATAACATCGGCTTCGGCTTCAGGTTCTCCAGGGAGTTTGTGGACACGGGAGAGCGCGGAAGAACGCTGCGTGAGAAGATGAACCTCCACAACAACGAAGCCGGCAGAATGGTAAGAAGTAGGCTAAGAACGTATCGATTCCAGGAGCTATGCGAGGAATACAATAAAGCCCAACCAAACCATGGAGAATAACAAAATGGAGAAGTAACGAATCGTGCCTAACAGTTTTCCTCGTCATACCCTGGCGTTGTTTTTGCATATTTCTACGCATCTGTGGTCTCATACGATTCATGAGAGTATGAGGATATGCGAGTTAACTTTGAATAGTTGATTCTTTTCCGTAATACCTTCCTAAAACGACTTATTTGTGAAAGCTCTAACTCTTGGCTGTACGCTAGAAAGAGTCAGGTAGAGCTTTGTTGTCTCTCCCTCCGTGAGCTCCTATTCGTACTCTATCATGGCCGCCATGATAGGTCTTCTTTAACTTACATTTCCCAACAATCCATTTATAACGCACGCTATAAACAAGATAGGGGTATTGAACGTATCGTTTCTTTACGAGGATTGACGGTTTGATCATCGTTTATGCTACATCCAGATTATTTTGATAGATTTATTACTAGTCTGCTGCGGTCGTGTTTCGCTGAACAAGTGTATTTATTGTTGTCGGGAAAGAGGAGGCATAAAATACTTTTTAGGTGAGCATCGTGCATATTTTAACAATACTTGGGTTTGAACCAAGCAAACATAATCTTTTTGCACATAATGGTTGAGGGACATTTAGTCGCCTTACAGTTTTATCGCAACCACCAGCCAATAGATTGCTCTAACCTGATTGTTTGTACTGTACCGTAGTATAGCATCATCGAGAACAGCCCATACGTTCACGAGCTTCTCACGCATTAGGAAGACAGCCTTCTCTGTGTAGGGCAACCTTTGTGTGCGAGAATATCCTCTCACCCAGCTTTGCTACCCTAATCTACTCTGTGAGTCGGAAATAGACTTCCATATACTTGATTGATATATCCATAAAAGTGTGTGCAGCTCGACGACTTCACATTCAAAACCGCAAAATATAGGAAAATATTAATTTTTAGAGAGTTTTGATTATTTTACGCTGCATTCTTCTCCTGAATGCCCTGCCGTCTTTCGAAACGTGTTAAACCGCTGTACGTATGCACAGGTGTGGTACGAGCACTGAATATACACCTAATTTGTATTGTTTTTACACGTTAGTACGGTGCAAAAACGCGATGCCCTGTCGCGTACCACTTCATCGCTTATTTCTGGCCAAATTGAATTCTTCTTCTGAATGCCCTCCTTAATATTTTGAAACGAGTTAACCGCTGTAGACGTATGCACCACCGGTGTGGTGCGAGCAATGAAAGTAACCCAAATATTATTGTTTTGATACGTCAGTATGGTGTGAAAAACCGATACCCTCTCGCATACCACTTCAATGCTCATTGCTGGGCAAACGGTAGCATTTACGACTTTGGGCCCCGCCTGGGCCTCGCGCTGACCTCTTGATCTGAGAGCATTCAACTATAACATACTCCAGTGGCAACAAAATCTGACCAAGCTCTTTCTATCTTTCCGTGCGAAGTTCTTTCAAGCATTCATCTTGAACGCTTGAAAGGCCTAGGTAATACTCATCTAAACCTAATAAAAGCCCACCAAAGTACGCCTGGCGGTTGTTTTTTGCCCTTGTTTTAAAAGTAGCGTTGAAACTTAGCAAGTAAACTTGTCAGGAATAAGGTTGGAAGAAGCGGCCTGTGCCGCGCTTCTCTATCGCTCCGCTTGGCTTGTTACGAAGGGTAGAGCACAAGAGGCAGAAATTGAAAGCTTTAAAAGAGTGTTAAATTTGTAAACGCTATTTTGTACTTCAGAGTCTGAGAGGGGGGATCGGAGAGGGATCGGAGAGGCAGCGAACGGGCAGCGACTCGGCGCGGCGCTGCGACGTGCCCGTAGCGGGCACAGCGTTCCCCGTCGTGCCATGCTGATGCCCACCCAAGTTTCCGACGGGTCTGAGAGTGCTTGTCCTTCTGCCTCCCACTGATGCCTCTATTAATTCTTAAGCCGGTATATATATTTAATGTTTTAAATGCTTTTCGATTGATATTGGCATGCTGGATTGCCGTAAGCCTTTTGAAGACAGGAGGGGGAAGTTCATTGATCCAACCTGCCTACTTCTCAAGATTGTTAAGTGGGCACAGTTTGACATAATTTGTCTTATGATGTCCTAAATATCCTCGAGTCATTTCCGGTCGCCGGATTGAATTTCCGGTGCTTAACTGCGATGATGGTTGTAGGAAAGTACCAATACCATTGTTTGTTTGGAGAATTTTGGGGAACATTTGAGGCCACTTGTAGGTACCGGTACTTCCAATCGGCATAGGCTTTAGCTGGCTACCAGAGATAACATAAGAAATAAACCGAGAGAAAAATCACATTGATAGGACCACAGAAAAACTATAACCTGAAACTTTTAACTTTTTGACTTGAGGTCGATTGAGCGACCTTAAATATGATCCGATGGCGTTGGATTTTTCCCAGAGTATTTTTTTTACACCAAACCTTACGATTTTAGGGTCGCTCCATCGATTTCAGCCTTTTGGTCTTTCGTGCCACCTTGTCCCTCCTTTTTCTGACTGAACACTGCAGGTCTATAAAACTTAAGCGTGAGAGGTATAAGAAAACATACCTAAAAGTCCTTATAAGCTTGCTAAAAAGAAGTTATATCAGGATAGAGCCAAGAGCGCAGCAAGTAAAAATAAATAAAATGCAATATGTAAAACCATATAAAGAATAATGAAAAGAATTTCGTAGAGGACATTGCGAAGACTCTAGTGGGTAAAAAATGGAAAATTCATGACAAGGAAATAGCAGATTTTATTTGCAAATATTTCACCAGCATTGGTGGGGAAGATATCTCTAACTCTCAACAAGCTATCGAGACCACTGCTCTAGTTTCTATAACCATAAAACTTTGTATTTGCACCTTTCCACAACTTCTCAAATTAAAGGAAAAAGGAATCAATGAAAAAAATCGGGCGTGCCTGCCCGATTTCTTTTTGCGGGTACTTCTTACATGTTAGCTGTCAATTTGGAGAATGGGTCCACATGCGAGTGAAAGTGCTAAAATGTATTGCCACTTATTTTTGCATGCCTGTCAATTGGACTAAACGAAGTTGAGACTTCTATTAAAGTTCGCCTCATTGATGTTTTGTGGCAACGGTTGAAAGAGATGTTATAAAAAGCAGGTGAAAAAGCAGTATCAAAAAACAGGGGTGGCTTGTGTCGAGGAGGGATTTCTAGGCCAAGCGGTAGTTCCGCCTTTGGCTCTATCTACAAACCAACATTTTTTTTTAATAATTCAAAATGAGGATGATTGATAAAATTTGCCGTCACCTAGTCGTCATCAGGGGGAAATTTCCCGTCGATTTCACTTGTTGAACTTTCAGATCCGATCAGTATCTTCGGAGCGACGACGAAAACGTACATACACACAGACGACATACATACGGATTCGAGTGAAACTATGAAGACTTCCCCGAGAGGAGGCGGGCTTAATAACTTCAGGCCCATATAGATTTCCGTTTGAACTTATTCAAGAAATCATAACTTGTACAATCATAAGTTACACTGTTGTAGTACGACTTCTTAAAGCAGTGGTAAATTTTAGTTTCGAAGCCGGCAGTTTTCCAATCATTGTAAAATTCACCGACTTTATCCCAAAGATAAACAATTGAAAAAAGATGAAAAAAAAGTTTGAAGTTTAAACATGCGCAGATTCACGGAGATATTAGAGTTGTAAATTAAATTCATTTTATCATAGGTAAATACTAAATCCACTGCCTCTACACCCCCCCCCCAAGTCCCGGTGCCCTGGAATCCCCAGGAGCATGCGTACGTTTCCCCAACGGCCCTAATATCGCGACTTCTGTGGTGATCTATTTATTGGCTATCATAGCCAGTCGGGAGCTGTTACGATGGCACACTTACACGGGCTAATATGGTCACCTTTAGCCGGTCACTACAGCCGAATATAGTCTCGTATATAAAACAGCCGGGCTCCGGATATAGCAGCCTAGTCACTTCACTGAAAAGAAATGGGCAGCTTCTATAGCCATTAATGTTGGGGCCACAACAGCCAACAGTTTTCTCAGTGTTTATAAAAAAAGAGAATGAATTAAATTAGACGGTGCATGTCTAGCTTCTCTTCCCAGATCCCGACCCTTACCAAAAGTCCAAAGGGAAACACCTTCCGTTACGAACCAGTGTTTCAGATTACTGTCCTCTGGGTTGTTCATGAAAAGTCTCCAATCCTCTATCAACAAATCAACAGGTATTTCCAAGCGACAAATTGGAATGCTACTCATCAGAGAATAAATAGAAGTGACGTTACCTGCACAGCCTCTCTTTTTTCAAAGAGGAAGCACTCATAAACAAAACCTGTATTTTAAGGAATAAGACAACTCATTGTCAATTAAGATTAAGTTCTTAAACAAAATCTCATTCAGGAAAATGATAATTGAGTGACTACTAGAAATGAATTCAAATAGTGAAAATACCCATGTCTTGGCACGTATTTATGCTTTTAAATACTATCAATTTGTCCAAAAAGAAACCGTGCCGTCCGCAAATCCAGAAATCCGGACGGAGCGGAGGCCTACACTATGTTGGAGTAATTAGAATTTTCGCCAAAACCAAATCTAAGCTCTTCCAAATGAGGAAAAGAAGTGAAAAAATGAAATGTGGATGTCACCGAACAAATAACGACTATAATTAGCCATAAAAAGCTTGTTTTAGTCATATTTCGTTGGGGCTCTCATCCAACATGGCCTGAAACTGCACCCAAAGAACTGTCGACTTTTGGAACCGCAGATCGTATGTTTAGGCCACACGATATCTTCTGGTGGAATCGGTACTTCCGCTCAGAAGATTTGTTCAAGTTCTTAACCGATCCCGCCCTGGGTCTCAATCTAAAGTCCGCCCTTTCCTTGGGATATGCCAAATGCCAGTACTATGGTGATTACGTCGAAAACTTTGCTGAATTCGCCGTGCCGCTTTACTGCATTACGGAAAAGCATCGCCTGTTTAGCTGGTCTCCGGAAGCAGAAACAGCTTTTATCAGGTTGAAAACGACATTAACACCTCCTCCAATGCTGGCCTCCCTAGTATCAAGCACGAAATTAATCACCAATATTGATCCAATCGTCACCAACAACGAGACGCTCATGGTTCTTGACCGTGATGCTTCTCTGACGGCCGCTGGTAGGGTTTTGAGCCAAATCCAGGGTGGAAAAGAATAAAAGAACAACACCTATTCCGCTAACTTGCTATCATTCAAAGTTTCGATTTCGAAATCTTCTACCGGGCTGGAAAGCACCACGGCGCCGCTGACAGCTTGTCCCGTCGACCCTACGATCCGGATTGCAAGCATTGCACACGTGAGGAAGACGGGAGCAATGAAGACGACGAGCTTGGTGTGTGCCGTGTCAACAGGTTGTTCCTCTCTGCAAGTGATCGTCAGTGTGCGAGGACAGGATTTTTTAGCTGCACCCCGGGATGACCTGTTACACTCAGCTCCGAAGAATGATCCAGACATCGGCCCAGTCTTAACGGCAAAGCAACGTGAAACTCGACCAGATCCCCTAGAACGGCCACCGTTGAGCGACGCTACCCAATATGGTATTTTCTGCTGCCGTTGAAGCTGAATTTGCTCTTAATGAAAGTCAGCAGTTTAGCTTGAGCAAGCGGTTGCTGAGCAGGTTGTTGTGTTGCAGCTTTTTCTTCGACTTCCATTGAATCGTCTGATTCATCTTCTATCATGTCATGGTCGGTATTCTTTCTTACTGGGTTATTGTCGGGGAATTCCTCTACATCGGAAACCTGAGGCGACTTAACAGGTGGTGGACGAGCAAGCTGTTGTATTCGTCGATGCAATCGCCCTTCCGCGTTCTGCGGTTTGCCTATTGCCGGGTTATGGAATGGAGAACCTAAGTCGGCTGGTCCTCGCGGCTTTATTTCCCTTTGAATTGCACTCTCTCGGTATTGAATAGCAACCTGAACATCTCTGCGAGGTCTTTCACGACCTTGATCCCTTCGACGACCTTGTTTATTCGTCTTATTTTGTTGTTCGTGCCTAGGTTTTCAAAATTTAAATTTGTAAAAAGTAATCAGCACCAACCACCGTTCCAATAACCTGGTTTTGTTAACGACGTTTTACCCCCAGGTGAAAGTTAACCCTCGTGAGCTATTGAAGCAGCCAGTGTAAAGACAAAGGTATGTACAAATCCCGGTTAGAAATCGTCTGATCAGCTGTGTACTTAAAAGCTTTGTGAGTCAACTATCTCACCATAGTGTTTATTTCCAGGACCCAAAATCATTCGTAATTTCATCGTCGAAAACGACTGCAATTTCGAAGATTCTGAGGTATCAACCGCTGACACAGCCATCAAAGTAAAAGGAAAGATCTGCGCGAAGTACGAGTACCTTGGCATCTTTCTGAACAAACTTAACATAAACTATTAATTATGCCCTAGGCGCGAGGCCATGCATAAAGGCCATGCTGGGGTGAACTTACTGCGTATACCGTCGAAACTACCCCGTGTCTGATTTTCTAAAATAATGGCGATGGTGCAATGGTTTTTAAAATATTTTGTATATGCATTGAAATGAAAATAAAAATAAATGTGTTCACGTTTCGTATTCACTCTCCTTTCAGTTTTTGCGTCCTTTTATTTTCACACTAATGAGAGCAGGAGATATCTCATCTCCAGTTTCCAAATGTTTAAGGTTCAGTAAAGGCGAGAGTTTTCCTTCAAGAAATGAGACCCGTTCATAACAGCATTTTATATCGTATTGATCGAAAAAAGAAAAAAAAAACAACTCGCTTGATATTTACAATTAAAAAATAAAATTAAAAAGGATTATTTTTATTCATAATACTCGACACAGCCAACTTTTCACCCCCTTTGGCAAGTTCTGGCAACGGCCCTGATTCATAAAATTTCGGAAATAACACTCATTAACAAAGAGGAGGGCTACACACTTTGAAAATAAAGCGCTGTTTTGTGCTGTCCATCCTGAAAGTTGGAGTTAAAGAATTTTGATGAAAGCAAAGCCTCTGACGCGACGCTAACGTGGTTTGTTGGTGTTGCAGCACGTGGCATCGGAAATGCGTCAGGAGTGCAAATGCCACGGCATGTCGGGATCATGCACCGTCAAGACCTGCTGGATGCGGCTGCCGTCACTCCGGGTCGTCAGCGACAACATCAAAGATAGTTTCGACGGCGCGTCTCGAGTCCTGGTGACCAACTCCGGGAGTGTGCGCAGCGACGGCAACCAAAACCATAACCACTTCAACAATCGGCCGCGCCTCAACAGCCCACCGGGCAACGGTCATTCGCGGCCGAACCGAGTCGCCAAATCTCACAAAAATGCCAACAACATCAATACCAATCGACACAATGGTCCTCGGCACAAGAAATCCAGGTATAACTTTTACCTTAAACCGTACGATCCCACGCACAAGCCCCCAGGGCCCAAAGACTTAGTGTACCTCGAGTTGTCTCCGAACTTCTGCGAGCCCGATCCCACCCTAGGGATCACCGGCACGCGGGGACGCCAGTGCAACGATACTTCCATCGGTGTGGACGGCTGTGATCTGATGTGCTGTGGTCGCGGCTACCGGACGCAAGAGGTGCACGTCATGGAGAGGTGCTCCTGCGTCTTCCACTGGTGTTGCGCAGTCAAATGCGAACTCTGCAATGTCAAGAAAACGATTCACACGTGCTTGTAAATAGACGAAACAACGAAAGATTTGCTCCTGCGAATTCCTTTGACTTCTTCCTCCAGTATACTGAAAGAAACACTGGGACGGGAGGAAGTGATTGACCTGTCTTTTGCGGTGAAGACTCATCAGACGGACAAACGCAACGTGCTCACGTGGAAATAAAAATGACGAATCGATAGGTGCATTTTTATTTCCGAGGAATGTAATCACGAAGAGGGAGTGTGAGTTCCACCGACCCAGAATGCAAAACCTGCAAAAAAACCTTCTCTTTTGTGACCATCCGCTAATTATAGTTCCTTTCCCGTGTAATATTTCAATACACTTGCAACTTTGATGGCGCTTTTTTTTTAAATCAGGTAATACACAGGAATATGCCATACAGACCTGTAAAAGACGACTGTTCTTAAAGACAATGTAAGAAATCAAAAACTGCTAGCTGAATTAATGTGCATTTTCTTTGCTGTTTAATAGCAATGTAATTCTTTGTAATTTTTTTTAATTTTAGTTCTGTGAACATCTTTACCTGTTCAGTGAACTGTACATTATTGCTAGCCTGTACTCTTGATCAAAACGGGGCGACTTTGCTTCGACGAACGCGACCATCCATCGCAAATGATGTAAAAAAATTGTTCCTCAATGGAAACGCGTGCCTCATGTTTGCGTGGCATGTAGGCATGCGTTTGTGTGTATGGTGATTCAAGCTTAATGTAAAACGGTAAATTAATATTACCGGTACGGTATAATGACAAATGTCATTATAATGTTATTTTAGCATTTCAATGAACTGAACTATTTTATTCAGTAAAATATTAAAGTATTTTCATTTAAGTATTCAGTAAGTGTTTCCAGTAGAATGTTCAGTGAAGTATTTTGAAAACCATACCATATGCCAATAGTGTCGGGAATTCCTATTTTCGTAGGATTGCATGCAGTGCTCAGTCCTTCCTTTACTCGTCTCATCAAGCTGTTAAAGATTTGAAGGTACCCATGACTGGTAACGAACCAGTCTCCGTTAACACGCATTCAATGGAATGAACACGGTACCCGGCTTCCATCAAATTTACCAGTCGTTGGAGAGTACCTTTCGGTGGAATGGTTTGGGAACATAACTGCGAACAAATTTCGTTATGGTAATTTGGTCACACCGTGCAATCACGAGGTGCCAGAGGCCGAATAATGAGATGTAAAAAACACAGTCCAATGGGGCAACATTTTAACATCTCAGTGTTCGGCCTCTACCGCCTCCTCGTGGGATTTCGCTACAACATAAGTACCGAAACAGAAGTTACTCGCAGCCATGATCCAAACCCATTCCACCAAAAGGTACACTCGGACGACTAGTACTTTTGATGGGAACCGGGTACCTTGATAAATCCTTTGAACGCGTGTAGATGGAAATTGATGCGTTTCCGGACATGGGTACCTCAATACATTCTTTTATCAGCCCGATGAGTGGGTGGAGTACGGAAACCTCAAATCGTCAATTCAACGAATATTATAATGAAACCTTGCGTAGTATTTCTCATTATCGATCAAGAATCGATTAAGCCCCGGACGGGTTCGCAAATTGCTCGTGTTAAATTGTAAAACGAGATTTTCAACACGTAGACCTGATGTAAGCCACCTTACGATGCATAACCGATTTCCCTTTCTGTGTACACATTTCATGGACTGATACTTCTTGCTTTTATTTGATACGGTAATTCAGCTTGAAAAAATACAATAA
>Ga0058701_10003460_pt1 | contig 12494 bp, 6 predicted proteins | sample AgamicOrMae_FD_97039 | JGI IMG/M metagenome (GOLD analysis project Ga0058701, IMG submission 97039) | Agave microbial communities from Guanajuato, Mexico - Or.Ma.e | ecosystem: Host-associated > Plants > Phyllosphere > Phylloplane/Leaf | place: Guanajuato, Mexico | collected 2012-06-04
TCCCAGAGGCTCCCAGGAGACCCCAAGGAGCCCTCAAGAGCCCCCCGGTACCCCCCCGGGAGCCCCTGAAAGTCCCCTCCTGCGCGACGCGTCATCGTTGCCAAAGGTGCCGCGTAATTCTTAGTTCGTGTCTCGACAGCGTTAAGATCCGTGGCGCAAACGATCACCCATAATTGCTATCAACCAGAGGCGATCCCATTAGAAGACTCAGCTGGCAGGCGGTAGCCCTCATATTTCGAGATTTCCGCTTCGGTCATCCCTAAAACCTCACAGGACTTTGAATAAAAAGTACATATTTGAGCTAAAACGCAAATTGACTTTGTTTACTCTTTAAGAAATTTTGTAAGCTCCACAGAAGATAACAAAAGCTAAGACCCAATCTAGCAATATGTAGCATTCAACTTAGCTCCTCGGACATAATTCCCCTCACCCATAACTAGCATAATTACTAAAATTCCACTTACCTTAACATCAACCAACATCACTCGAGCTACACTACCACCATACGTAATTGAACAGAACTCAAAACTAACTCAGCCACAATCTAGGGTAGGTAACCCTACTGCAACTTATTTTAGTCACATATAACGCTCTGATTCAATTTAATTTTACAACAACCGCGCTAATTCATTTGGTGAGTTCACACAAGATATTGGAAGCTAAAATTAGCTATATTAATTATAACGTAACCTATTGTAAGCTAAATCCACTTATGCATGCCCAACTTCAACTAACGGAATCTAACATCTCTTGCACCCGAATATGATGTTGTCAAAGCATTTTCAGGGAGGGAGAAAACTCCGCACAGCTAGGATAAACATCATCCTTTCAAAAAGATTCTTTTATACTGCCTTTCCCGCCTGGGCCACGAGTACGGCTTTATAGTACGGGCTCCTTGATGCGGGTATTCAAGATCAAGTAAATTACTTATGCCAAGATTATCCTTGGTTATTATGCTAGTATCCTAAGGACAGCTACGACCAAACAACCAAGCAGCTCTCTTCAACCAGCCCAGTGGAGCGAGGCACCAAATATCCTTGAATTTTCTTACGTTACCTTACTAAACCTCTAGCGCAATGTTAAGAAAGATCCCAGGTTTGAAAATCTACACCAGCATGGATACTTGAGCACCAATATCCAAGGTTTCTTCAAGGAAATCTGTGCTGAATAATAAATATAAAAGGTCAAACCTTGGATATGCGTGCTTAATCCTTCATACTATCACGGATTCTCAATCCTGGGGCAATTAACTTAAAACTAGTCTAACTTAATATAACCTAGGCTATTAACCATCGTCACCGTAATGGCTCACACTTCTCGGGATCACTTGTCACTACTGAGGAGTAAGTGGTATCCCTGTAGGCGACTGTGATGTTAGGTTACTTTAGGTTAAAATACACGGTTATATCCTCACTCTGCAGTTACTCTGGTTAGCGGTGAGAGGTATATAACCAAAGATGGGAAATTCAACTTTTAAAAAATACGGGCAAATAAAACTTTTGTGACATTCTCACCGAGATTTACCGCGGGCATTAGATTTTCCTCACAGCCTAACAGACATGAAAGTCAGTTGTAAAAATAGGCAACATCACCAGTCAAGCACTGTAAAGCCAAAGTTACCTCCCAGATGCTTAACTTTCTGTAAACTTCGCTGCACCAAAGTTTCGCAATTGTACATTTTTTTGCGCTTGCCTTTTTTCTTTGTACATCTTGAGCCGCGAAGAGAAAAATATGACTGACATGAAAGCAAACAAATGCACTGAGGCGAAATAAAATGCCTGGCTGAACCAGACAGAAAACGATGCATTATCATAGTTACCTGTTGGCGAGGAGATTCAAAATCAAATTTTAGACTGCACGTCCTCAAAGGCAACAAACACGTGTTATTTCTGACGATAGTGGTGAGAAATACTGAAACAACAATGAAGCAAATTCCTAAGGTAACCCAAGCTTCTTTGCCGTAAACGCCCTTGATTTTAGGTCCCTTCAACTGAACAAATTAATGTAATTCGCAATTTGCGCATTAGCAAAGAAAAAATTCTTACCGGTACATTTAAAGGTACCTAATACTGTAGGCCAATTATAAAACGTATTTCATATTTTCTCACGCGTAAAAATCTTGTTTTTGCCTTTCCTCAGAGTAGCGTTTGGTGTGCTTTTACTTTTAGGTTAATAATACAAGTGCAAGAAAAAACCTGCATAACCTTGTGTCGAACCTGAATAACTTGCGATTTGCCAGGTTACCAAACAAACGTAAGTTCTACTTCGAAGTAGATTACAAACAGCACAGCAAGCTCTCGTAACAAAGAGTTGAAAGGAAAAGTATAGTCGTCAGCAAAACAAAACATGTTCAAGTCCCGGGAGACTTTCCCGAACTACACGTTTGTTTTTGCAGTGAGCACGTACAGTCATTTCCAGGACTCGGGACTAGCTAAATAAACTTTTAAGAAGACAGTTTTGAGGCAGCGGCAAGCTTTGATACAATGGAAATGATCGAGCAGCACTCAAGATATTATATGGCATATCTTGCCATAAGAGATCACTGCTGGATTTTCTGTCTTAATAACGCGACGCCTTGCTGTTATTTTCGCAGCACGTTTCACAATGAATGTCCCACCTATCAGATTTTTTTAGGGGGAACAGAGGTGCACTGCAACGAAAGGTGGCAATTTCTTTTTTCTGTCCCATGGATTCATATTCTGTCTCATTATGGGCGTGAATAGATGATACCGTAGGTTCTCAATTGGCATAAAGCAACAACGACGGTGGATCAGCGTATAAAAGAAGTTAAACCTATTTAGGGTGCTTTGTGCTTAGCTTCGCTGTCAAAAGTGTTACTCAATAGGTAGAACTTTCAGGTTGACAATGTGGGGAAGATGGAAAAGAGGTGTGGGCCTGTAATGAAACGGTATAACTAACAGCACCGTTAGCGTAGCATGGCACACTTTCTATTAGCTTGCACGGGTTGCCCTCGGCATAGCTCACATCATGCTATTTGACCCACAGAACGGGTCAGTATCGAATCAAATGACAGAGATCTTCTTCAACACATTATATTTCCGGGTTGTTCACGACACACGATCGACATTTAACTGGATGATAGCAATCTTCCACATATAATTATCTAAAAACATATTTCAAATTTTGTAGGCATGAATCAGTGAGTAAGATTTGCTCCTGAAATCTTTGTGCAAATACTGTAACCGGAATTCTTTTCAAGCACAACGCATTTCTGGGTTCAAAATACCTTGATAGTAGATCACAACTTTTATCATTCAACGAATAGAATGTGTTTCCAGATATCACGTATTAGTCTTCTGTCGAGTAATGCGCGGACTATGAGATAACTCGGCACCTCCATGGGAGAGTCGACCAGTTCCAAAAGCTGAGCTTTAAAGTAGATCAGGTTTGAGAGCGTGCAAAATCTCCCTTTTAGCCAGGGTTGTTAACGATAATTTATCGATTATCGGCGATAATCGCATTGCGATAATTAAATTATCGATTATCGTTATCGCGATAAAAACGTATTCGGCGTTATCGTTATCGCGATACGATAACTTTGCTGGTTATCGGATTATCGAACGATAATAATATAACGATAATTTTATAAAGTCGGTTTTTCTTATTAGGATTGGCTTTTCAGCCCGCCGGCGATCATTGCCACCCCGCCGCCGCACTGCTCCGTAGCGCGGGGAATAAAAACAACAGCTCTTTCGCGCCCTGCCGCGGCGGGCTGCGACACGAATGACCTCCGGCGGCTGTAAATGTAACCACCATTCACTTATCGTTATCATAGGAGTTATCAAATTACTACCAACTCTTCTGAATCAGAAAAATTGCTTTCCAAACGTTTTAAGGAAAACTATTATAGGACAGGACAACCTGTTCCCATTATTAGCCTGGCATGACCACTTTCAAAACAAGAATATCTGAGCAGCTCTGATCTTAAAGTCGATGAGGTCAATACAATAAATTAAATTATCCTATTCTACTCACGAAAGTTCTTTTTTGTTAACGTGCGTTGCTAAACTTACAATAAAGCAATAGAACCAAGACTATGTAACTGCAAATTTCCATTTTGGCAAAAATACGCAAACTCTATAGAATATTATCGTTATCGCCGATAAACCGACAATTTATCGTTATCGCGATAATTTTGAGTTGGCGCGTTATTGTCATCGTGATAACGATAATTCTCATCCCGTTATCGTTATCGCGATAATTAAAAAAAATTATCGTTAACAACCCTGCTTTTAGCCTTGACCAAGTTATTTTTATTCGTGAGCTTTAATTCAGAATTCATGAAGAATATACATTTCGGAGGCAAAAGAGAATGTTCCGTCATTGTCATTCATTTCAGACGAATGATAAATGAACTTTTTACAACAATAAATAACATTTAAAACGTTCGTTGAACTACACTAAAACTGAGCTTTGAAAACTCGTTGTCTTACATGGAGGTGCCGAACTCAGGTTATTAAAAAGGTATTTGAACGCTTTCCATATATTCAATCTGAAAATGGGATACTACGATAGGCTATCTCTAAAATTGAGAAAAAATAAAAATAAATAAATAATGGCCACGTTTAAAAATAACGAGGTCGCACAACCTGGAAATATTGCTTACGATGTTCTTAAGTCTACCAGAATAAATTACCAGCCTTGACTAAGGTGGTACGCCATCATTGCTCAGAATGCGTGAAACGCTTCACAAAGTTGAGCTTAAAGGAATAAATACTAGAATACCCTTAGGTGTTAGTATGCAGATTTGACCTGTTGATTGCGAGTGCGATTGAACCTTCTCCCTCGCCATGGTCGCGCAACCACAGAGTCACGCAAACGAAAGGTCTTCCGGCTCCCACATTTCAGGAAGCCCTTTATATAAACATAAATCTCGTATCAAAAGGCGACAGTTAATGGGTTTCGTAACCCCATAGGAAGGTACTCCATGACTGGCCGCCTTCCAAACTACAAGCGGCACTGCGCCCTGGTAAAAATAATACCTAGTTTCGATAGCATACCACTACACTGATGAGCGACTTTTAATGTCTGAAAAACGAAAGTTAGCATAAGGATTCGTGGCTGTAATACACCTCAAAACCCTATCAAGAAGGGCAGGTTCTTGTCTCTAGTCTCTCTGTTTTACGCAAGAGCATTTCTTGAGAAGGTTAGATCGATTCAATACGGGGAATTTCAATAAAAGAGATCTGTAAATAATTGACGGATTTTGCTCTTTTGATCGGTCACCACAAAAGGTCCTGGATCCAAGAACCTATTGTTTGAGGATCCTATTTACAGGAGGTTTCGTCCGCAGATAATTTCCTCGAACGCATCACCGTTTCCTGGAAGACCTTTCCCGAAACATGTTTTATCAGGGCATCGTAGAATTTTTCTCGTAGAGATACAAAACTCAGATCACGTTCGTCAGTCTCATAAATCATGGAGCATTCAGCAAACCCATGCATGATGCTAGGAATTACATTGTCTGCACTTTCAATTTGGAATCGCCCATTTTGTGTGTTTCTGGAACTTTCATTTCTCGCTGAGCGGAGCGACAGCGAGGTGGAAAACTGGACACTAATCTACCGTAACGTCACCCAGCATGATATCACTTCTTGGAGTCAACAGTCAACTGCTGAAAACGAAATAGCATGCGTTTTGATATTTGAACTGAATGACCTTTATTTTGAAGTAGGTAATAAGGTATCCATCTGAACCTATTTTAACATAGCCTAGGTTTTTTAACGTCATCTGAGATAACCTCATCTATTTTAGGCTAACTTGCATTGACCAATCTAACATACGTGGTTTAAAGTACTTTGTCGTCGAAATGTATTGAGGGTAAACCAGGCCGGTATATAACTCAAAAGGTATCAAGTGCAGCCTGGAGAGCTTACAGTGGGCGCACAAAGACTGGAATGAGAGACGTAAGTGTCACCTAACAAACGCAAATCGGCCCAGTACAATGATAAATCCGGTGATGGTGAAAGCGAGCATCCGGTAGACCTTCACCAACAAGTGGTCGAGCTTTAGAGTTAGCGTACGCCCCACCTGTTGAGTGGCATCCGCCCTCAGCAGCGTTGCCAAACACCCACCTGAATTTACTCAGGCATTTTACTTAAGGGCCTTGCAAACGGTCTGTTAAAATTATCCCTTCCTGTCTTTTAGAAGGCTGCTTGCTTAAATAGGCAAACCTTTCCATTAATCCTAAAGAGTCATTTTATAGCAACCATTTTTAGCTGGTACTTAAGATGACATTCTCTGTTTTACGGAGTTCTCAGATCCTCGAGGCATTATTTTCTTCGGGTAGCTGTCATAAGCGCCAAAAACCACAGGCGCCAATCCGTAACAGCCAAACGAGAAAAGTCGCAAACGCCAAAGCTCTTAACCACAATACTAACATTGCCTAACCTAACTTAACCTAATTTAACCTAACCTAACTTAGCCTAACAAACCTTAACGTAACCTAACTTGACCTAACCTAACCTATACGAACTTTGGCGTTTGGACTTTTCTCGTTTCGCGATAACGGACTGGCGCTTGCGGCGTTGGCGCTTGTGATTTTTGGCGCTATCAAATGCCCCCCATTTCCTTCAAGAAGAACCAAAGAGGAATATGGTGCTGCATTAGGCCTACCAATATTCCCACGCATAGCCGTATTTCTTTAGATTAGACTGCTTTTACGACTTGAAAATCTTTCCAAGACAAAAGAATTCCGGTAAGAATGTTGGAGGGATAGAATTACTTTGCTTAGTTTTCTTGTTTTTTCAATTCATCCGTTTTGCTTAGGTTTTTCAGATTTTTTTCCAAGGAGCTCCTAACACTGCTTTTGAAATAATCATACTGAAGAGCGAAACTTACCTGAACCATGAATTTCCCTAGGGTGGGATAAAACTTATTTTTCCTTGTCTCTTTGGATAACAAAGACTCTACAAAAAGAATGTAGCTGGTTCAAGACTAGTTTCAGCATAAGAAAGCTAATTTAGACTCCATTAACAAAGCTGACTGAAAATATACACGACATGTGTGTACTTATCAACGAAGAATAAAACTTGTATATACCAAAACGCAGGCTCTGCCGAAGTTCGAGGTAGATACCGGTACTTTGGGCATCCTCACAGTTTAGTGAACCTAAGAAAGAGGAGAAATGTAGTCTAATTCTCCCACAACAAACTATAAACGAAGTTTTGTTTCACAGTACAGGCATATAAATTTTGACTTAAAATTGTCTTAACTTGGGTTTAACTCTGTTGATTCTATTACGATTAGGGCTCGAAACCTGCTCAACGAGAATTAATGTGTATCCTCAATCAGTATAAGGGGTGGGTTGTTCGAACTTCTCAACTTTCTTCTATTTCACTCGCGCATCTTGACCTTTGTTAAGAAAGAACGGACGAATTCAAAAGGTACATTTTGTGGTGAGTTGCCTCACTGGCACCTAACCTAACTGAATCTAACAACCTCTCGTCTCCAAGTCTAAGTAGAATAAGTCTCAAGTAAAACCGCGTACATTTTTGTTGCAGGCTGCCACCGTTTAGAAGTAAACATCAGGTTTGGTGAACGCCGAGAGAAGGAACAAGGACGCACGACTCAAGAATCTGAACCCGTCCTCAACTTGCCTAAACTTGCATAACCTTGTCAAATCTAATCTAGCTAAACCTAGGCAAATCAACGCAGTTGGTGGAAAGCCCCTCGCAGAAGAAATCTTGATCTTTTCGCTAGATAATCGATTGGCCAGTGCAATGGTTTTGAAAGGGAAGCGGTTGTCATTTCTGTACCTTGTGACCCTGAGCCCACATACTTGAGGGTCGGCAAATACAGCCAACAATGCATTCAGTTGGCTATTCTTTCCGAATTTGGACCGTGCCCAATGTTTCAACAATGGCTGGTTCCAGTGGCGACGCTCTTTGTCCCGATAGAGTGACCCCCTTCTCTCGAGTCGTCTTTCAAACAATGAGGAATGTCCCATTGTTGAAGTCTTTGATGGAGAAAGACGTTATCGTTGCCGCATTGTTTTGACGGGAGGAAACCGTGCCATAGATTCCAGACCTTCGCGTCCGTTCTCCTGCCGGGCCATGTGTGCCTAGCGTCAAGCGGTCTCAACAACGAGACGGACGGACTCGCACACAACTCACTCTAGACTGACATGCAAAAGCGATCATTACGGTACACACCAAACCGATACAAAAATCTTTTTTTCTTTTCTTTTTCTTTTTTTTTGAAATCATACTATTATGATCGTCTGGGTGACTACGAGCTTTGGCCGAACATAGCGGACAAAAGCAAAACCTGCCCCTTCCCTTGTGCGTAAAATATTTAATGGTCAGCCAACGTTCGTATACTAGCAGACCTACGTCCTCAAAGAGTTGAGCATGACCCGTGCGACAGCCGCTAGAGAAAAGCCATTTTGGACAATTCACGGAACTAGATGTTTGATTATTCTTCGTGAAAAAGGATTTTGAAAATTTTCAGAGGACAATAAGATTTATCTATGGAATTTCAACTTAAATAATACCATTTCGAAGACTTTTGCAGTATACTTTTAAACTTGAAGAAAAGCGAAACAATTTAGGTTCCCATCAACAAAAAGAAGTTAACCGTAAAAAAACTCGTTCATGAATGAGCTGAATCGTATAAGATATAGGTAAAATCGTCTCAATGCAAACAAGTCATAAAAACTCATAGAAAGTATAGAAATTTTGAAGGAAAGCATCCCCGATTTTAGTCTCAGATGGCAGAACAGAAACGGTAGGCTGCCAGTGAATCTATTTGGGAGTTTGAGTATAGGGATAACAAAGTTGAAGTATACAGGCAATCAACGTCACAGTTGGGAAATCGGATTCAAAATCTATTTTCACAGAAAGGGATACCGACCTGTTGGCCCAACAGCTATTTTGCAACACAGTGACAAATCTTGTGACCTGTTCAGCAAAGTTGAGAGATTACGACCGGTTCTATCGGTGAAGCGGAACTCTGCCCGTTGAAGGCTAAATTTCCCCCAACTTCGGTTTAATGGTAGCAAATAAGGGCTGGTCATTTCGAATAAGCGCCAAGTTTGCTAACAACTATTTGGAACCTAAGTATTATCTTTCAAAGGAATCCAATATAAACTAAAAAAATAAAATAAAAATGGTCTTAATCTTTTTGGCTTGTAGTACATTTGCATGTCGACGCATTAAGCCGCATCCTAAATATTCTTTAAAATATAAACTACTATGCTGAAAATAATACAAATCAATTTTTGTGTACAAAATTTTAGAGTTTTAAACAATTGTAGGATAAAATGGGTCTTTTGTTTTCCAAAACCGCATTGAAAAACTGTGAAAGATTTTTATTTTGAAAGAATTCAAGAGAGAGGTCGTGCAGTCGATTTTCTCACATGACATTTGAAAACAATTTATTTGCGTGCAAAGCTGAAAGTGATCGGTTAACCAGAAAGGTACAGATTCGTCATGTATATTTTTATCGGATCTATTTTCCAAAAAAATGTTTCATGAAATGTTGATGCATAGTTCCACTTGAAAACACCATCGCACAAAAATTACGTTAGACGAAATTTCAATGTGAAAAGGAAGTTGCATGATGAATTGATGATTTCAGTGACCTTGTGGAATGCATTAAGAAGTTCGTGTGAATACTCGGCTGACTTTACATAAGTTATTCGCACTGGGCACTTTTCCAACGGCCGCAAAATAGTCGTGGCAAGCAACACTTCCGCACCAAAGACGTGGTAATTGTAAACTCTCGATCGGCTTGAGATGCGTTTTGAAGTTAAGTCCAAACTTGAGATGTGTTTCAGGAACAGCCGATTCATTAAATTAGCTCGCTCGACGAACCACACTCCGCAAAGAAAGAAAGAAATAAAACTAATCCGCATACTATGAAAATATTTTGTCTTTGGATGAAGAGAGACCAGTTTAAAACTTTACAGTTATCTTTCATGGATATTTTCGCGGAATGGGCTATAATTAGATAAAAAACTTGAAATCAGGATAAGTTCAAAATATGTGTATCTATTATCGTATGGCAATGTTTAAGAAAATTTGACCGTTTTGCTTTTACCTAATTAGAGCCTAAAGTTGGGAAAAAATGCATGGGCTCTTATGGCAGCCCCGAAAGATGGTGCTCACCCTGGTGAATCATGATTAATAGCGTCTGATTGAAATTAGATTATGAGCGAAAAAACTACTGCCAGTAGATTGGAGTTTTAGAAAGAATTTAGACAAGTTTAGCAGCAATTCACCGTTCCGATATTTTTGAAAACTTTAAAAGAAGCTGCATTTTGTAAAAAAGTGAGTCATATCAGCAACTTAATTTTTTTAAATCTACGAAATAAAACTTTATCATTGTGAAAATAAAGTGCGCAGAACAGCATGGGTAAATGTTTGTCAAAAGCGATAGTTTTCTCAATTTACAGATTTTAACGCCCGTTTATAATTTTTTGATGAACTTGACTTGTCGGAAGGGCTGATCCGTAAGTCCCCCCAAAAAAATGTGTTTGAGTAAGACTGAAAGCTTTTTATTCTCGACAGTATAATAAAAGTCCTTCTTTCACTTGTTTTTCTTCCAGAACAAAAACATCCTTGCTACAAATCAGTTCTTGTACACTGTTGTATAACAATAAAAGACGTATGGAGACCGTGGCCTGGTTTGGGTTGGGTGTCTATTTTGAACAGTCTGCGAGATATAACTATCAATTGCCTCATTGATCAGAAGTTCCTGTCGAGTTCCTTCATTTGATGTGGCGGGCGAAGGATAAATTCCGTCTTGAACAGAAACCAACAAAATACATCTTCAACTTGTGTAACCCAAAAGAGGTAGGGGCTTTCCTGAAGTGTGTATTATTTTTATCCACGGGATCTCTGAGAAATTGAAAAGAGCGTCCAGCCCTTCATCCTCCTGCAACGTTGTTTTCTCAAGCGGTCGATGTCGGTTTTGGCGGATGTCAACGGAAGCTAAAACTCCAGCAAGTAACTGAATTTGACAGAGTCCCAAAAGAAATCTAAATGTGGGCAAATATTGTTTGGAAACAGGGGCACTTAGACGGTTGAGCAATAGTAGGACCCTGCTGGGGGTCGTTTCAGAGGGTCACAGTGACGGGGGAAAGGGAGGGACTCCCCCCCCCCGTCCTGGCACCCGGCCAATCTCAAGAGATTGGCTTCACGGGAGAACGGAACGGAGGGCTTCGGCCACCCCCTGTTGTGTTTAGCCCCCCGGGATCTCGACCGGAAAAGGGTTCTTGGTGGCTATACGCTACGGAAGAGCTCTCTTCCTCCGTAGTCCCGAGCTAACGGTGAAAGTGTGTTTATGAAAAAGGCAGGACAATCCCACTAGCAAATAGACAGACGGTTATCTATTCCGTTATGCTTACCTCTAGCCCCGCAGGGATTCTGTTGATCAAACAAAATATCCCGTTTGGGTACACAGTAAATTTGGAAGGTCACCTTTTCTACTTCCTGTATACCACCTTTCACCACCTAGATTAGCGGAGCGAGACATCAAGTCCTCAAACCAATCTATTTCAGTGGCATAAGGCACGGTGCAGACGATTCATGCACGATATTATTGATTAATAAAAACAAATATCAAAATAAACATTTATTATCGATTAATAAAAATACACAATCGAAAACATGTGTTTTCATTTTGGAAATTAAGGTTGAGTCATAAGGGTCAAAACTGCTGGTCCGTAGGATTTTAGTTAGATTAGGACTTTTCATATACAAGAAAGGCATGGGAAAAGTTTAGTTGGGATCAATTTTCAAAGGCGCTGTACGTCGCAAACGAGCTGTGTTAGAAAAATACGGGTGAGAAGACTTTCCCCAAAGTTTTATTTTATCGAGCAGGCGTAAATCGATAGGAAGTGCGGTGTCATTCAATTATTTGGTTTGTCGCTGTGCCTCATCGCGCCAGAGCACAACTCCAAGCCGAGGTTAAGTGAGGCGAGGTGAGTGGGGCAAGAGGGGCTAGGTGAGCGGAGCGGGCGGGGCTGGCGAGCGCGAACACAAGGCGGCGATATTAAAGAAGCTCGTGACAGGAATCCGGTGACCAATCACAAGGGGCGATGGCCTTCTATTTGTTGAGCTTGTCAATTCCCTCGGATGGAACAGCAGGTGATTCCGTTAATATCTTTCCCTTTCCTATCACCTCCATTGCGTTCTCCGGTTTTGATCTACTCAGCACAATCAGAATATCGACGAGACTTACGCTGACGCACGACACAGATGCAATCGGTATAAAAAGAGGAATTTCACGGAAATCAACACCAAAAACTTTGAGATAAGTGGGAGACAGCTCTTAAAGAAGGAAAAGGTAATAAAAATGTGTATAACTGTTAAGTCACACAGGACAAATTAATCAACGGAATAGACAAAAGAAAAGAAAAGAAAAGAAAAGAAAAGAAAAGAAAAGAAAAGAAAAGAAAAGAAAAGAAAAGAAAAGAAAAGAAAAGAAAAGAAAAGAAAAGAAAAGAAAAGAAAAGAAAAGAAAAGAAA
>Ga0058701_10003461_pt1 | contig 12493 bp, 5 predicted proteins | sample AgamicOrMae_FD_97039 | JGI IMG/M metagenome (GOLD analysis project Ga0058701, IMG submission 97039) | Agave microbial communities from Guanajuato, Mexico - Or.Ma.e | ecosystem: Host-associated > Plants > Phyllosphere > Phylloplane/Leaf | place: Guanajuato, Mexico | collected 2012-06-04
AATCAAATTCATAGATCTCTTGAAGATCGAACGATTTTATTTGGTGCTTTTCTTGCGTATATCTCTCCGTTTCAAAGTTACGGAGGTGCAAAAAAATTGGAGCGCGCAATACTTTATTGACTGCTGGTACCAAGGTGTGGCTTTTGTTCCGATGGTTACCTCGATGTAAATTGGTCAAGTACCCCATTCCGTTTTGGCTACACACTGTGTAGCCAAAACGGAATGGCTACACAGCCGAAATGAAAAGGTCACTTACCCAGCTACTGCAGCTGCATAATTCGCAACTGGTTGGCTCGCTGCGGCAGCTCCGTAGGCCCTCGCGGCGGCAGCCGTGTAACTTGCGGCGGCGGCGGCGTAACTCGCTTGCTGCGCCGTTGACATGGGAGACTTGAGGAGGGGCGAGTTGGACGCCGCGGCTGCTACTGCGGCAGCAGCCTGAAAATAACAAACTTCATCAGCGACAACTCCAAATCCAGACAATGCCTACCTCCATGATTTACGAGGACCCGAACAGTTGACTAGGAGGCCTCTGAGCGACACCTCCCGTCAGGACGAATATTCACGAACCCACCCGAGGATATCAAGAGTGTATATGGATCATTTTTTCATTTGAATTCATCGTTAAATACGGAAGAGAGGCTTTAAATAGACGCACTGTATCAAGGAGGGACACTGTTTAATTTGACAGACGAAGAAAATGGACTCCTTTGTTAAATATGGCAAAAAAATTGAGATAAACCCACAAGGATTGGATTTTAAAACAGTCGAATTTTAGATATACGCCGAAATATCAGATAGCATTTGGTTACACGCCGCGGTGATCTGTAGGGGATTGAAAAACCGTGGGAGCCCAAAGCGTGACTTTGGCGTCATCTAGCGGCAGCAGCCCAAACTGTCGACGCTCTGCATGCCGCAGAGCCGTTAGTTCGGGATGATGCCGCTGGATGGCGCCAAGGTGAACGGACCACCAGTTTTTTCCATACCCTATACGGGAACACTACATCTCACTTCCTTTGAAGAGTTAAACTCAGCTCGTAGCCAAATAGGTGGATTGACATTGGTTTTTGATAAAACGCGCCGAAAAATTGATACGATAGTCTCTCTGCAATGATCAACTCCTTTCGAAAATATGCTTAGATACAGGAATACTAGATGCGATTTTCCTTAAAGCATCAACTTTAATTCGCGCTGGACTTACTAAACTGACAGTAGCATGATTAAAACGCGCCGATAGATCGAGTATTTCATGACAAGCGTTCCATATACCAATCCAGAAAACGTTCATTTCAAAGCAAGTGATGACGAGGAGTTCTACGAAAAGTAACTCCAACTAAGTGCAGTTGATTCTCATTAGATAGAAAAACGAGCAAACATTGGTTAAAAGAACATTCCAGAGAATAAATGAGCTTCACTTCTACTTTTAGTTCCTTTTTACAATGGTACTTGTACGAAAGCAGATTTTGAGTGATGACCTTAATAACATGCAAGTGCTGCCATCCAGCACGGTGAAGTCTCGCTCGTTCCAGTCATTACACAACCACCACGCAACTAACAAAACGAGTACTTGAATCTCGGTAAGAGTGATCAGAGTCACTACAAAAGCGCTAAAAGCTCCTTGTGCACACAATCATCAAGCACTTTACAAGAAACGAACACACCATTCACGGTAACTCATCAGCTGATTCAAATCTTAATCGGCGTTAGGAACCTGGCAAATGCTAAAGGTTTATCTCGTATCCTGTCTGCTCTCTTTTAAAGTAAAATTTCCCACGTCTGGTGACCCACCTTTCGTTGCTAAGCGAACGGAGCGCGACACGTACTCAACCTAGGTTAACCTAACGGACATCGCGGATTTGCTTGACAGGCTCCTCAACGAGCGGAGCCGCAGCGAAACGAGGCACAAGACACGAGACCTAACCTAGGATAACTTAGTTTTGGTCAACATAACCTTCGCGGTTGTTAATCTCCATAGGAAAGATCAAACCCAATTGAAGCATAAAAGTAAGAAAAAGTCATCTTTTAAAACGTGTAGGAATCGAATTACCGGAAAGAGATGGCGTGGGATCAAAAAAGACTCGTGTAGAGTCAAGATAAACTCACGAGAATCTCACTTAATCCACGTGTCTCTTGATACCTTAAGCTTAAAAAAAGTTGGGTGAAAAAGGGCAATATTGGGGTCAATGGAAAGAGGAAGGAGATAACAGAAAAGGGGAGGGGCAAACAAAACAAGGACGGGATTAAGAGAAATCGGGTAAGATGAAAAGAGATCGAAGCTTGACTCGATGCGTGCTGCATTCCGGCGAGAATACGAATCAGCTTACGAGAGTTACCGTAATGGTCGATGACATATTGGTTCACCAAAAAATACTCGTCCCAAGAAAAAAAAGATCGTGCACCCTTCTTAGTCACTTTAGGTGAGGTTCAGTTTTCCGTAACAAACACGGCACTGACACAGTGCAATTATCATTATAGATACTCAAAAATACGGTATGAAAAACCTGAGCCGTGCACTCGTCCACAACATTCACGTCAGGGTCAAGAAGACAAAAAAGACGCATGAAACGATCGAGGCCGAGTGCCATGCCAAAATTCGATAAACCTACAAATAACTCCTCAGATGTGAAAAAAAGGAAATAACAACGTTTTGGATTCAGTCAGATCGAGGTGAGCCGCCTCTCCTTGGTTTCCATAGTGCAGAGATACACGAATCTCGAGCACAAAAAAGAGAGAACGAAAAAGAAGTCACAGTTGACCGCATGCATGGTGATGTAAGCGATGGCTTGTCACCGTTTGCTGTACTGACACACCCCAATCCAAAATTATAAATGTTAGTCGACATGCCGCATCACTGTCCTACGAGACCTAGGCTTCACTTCACTCGGACAAAAGTCTTCAGGCATGACCGGAGAGATTCAGTCAATGACAAGCAAAGCACATTAAACTATTTGGACCTACACAGTTTACTGCTGGCCGAGGGGTGCAGGGTATCTTACATCTGCGTGCCACTTTAAAGGACTTAACGATAGATATTTCTCAGTGGGACAAGTCCACCATCACTGTCCTGTTCACTAATCAAAAATACCGGTACGATGGCGAACTTCCCCTGAACCCAAAACTGCCCAAGGCAGTGCCTTGACACTAACAAAGATTGGAAAACTGCGGAAGGCAAAGCAGGTATAGCACGCATTTTGGCTGATTTTCAAGATAGGCCAACCAAAAGCTTATCGACAATAGCTACAATGACATCGACATCAATCTCGACAATAACGAAAGAGTTTGTCGAGAGTTTCCCTTAGTCACGGCTGCTGATCGGTCTATCTCGAATGCTAGCCAAAATATATGTACAGTCGGGGACAGAAGTGGCTGACAAATGATTTTTTGTTCTTCCGAATTTAGGTTGGCAACACGATAAAAATCGACTAAAACGTAGGAGCCCTTCACTGACTAAATACATTTGCAGTACCAACACAAATTGGAAAAAAGCAAGAAAAATTGTCAGCCATTTATGCCCTCGACTGTACGTATTACACCTGTACTATCTTCACACCCGAACAGATATAAATAATTTTCAAACGTAAAGATGAGCTATTTGCTTCTGGAAACAATGAATATCCCTGCTCCTAGTCAGCTAGACCCGCTTCCGATATCAAAATTTTAACAGATGTAATGCGTTTATATCCTTTTTTTGTTGATAATTTTCCAAAGTAGAACTATCGACAAGAAGCTCTCGCCACTGATTACTTCCTTACGCACGACTTGAAAAGACACCAAAGGTATGTATTTTGTTTTAAATCTTCAAATTCGAAGCGGGTGATTTTGAGACAAAAACTAGCGGTCCAACAAAACAAGTTGGTTAAACCACTGGAAACCAAGAGACACAGTCAAGATGACATTCGTCAGTGCTGCCAACAAAACTTGCCTTGGAACGAAATTATGTTCCGAGTTATGTACGCCACATCCTTTAAGCCTGCAAGTACCTACACTACGAGCATTTAATGTGTATAATACATCCGTTAAAAGTAAAGACAAACTAATGTAGCATCTGCACTATCACTCGAGAAAAACTTGCGTTACCAACAACTTCCACGGGGAAACTAATGAAATATTAAGAAACCGACGCTGACAATAAAGGTCATAACTGTCGCGTTCCAATTTTGAAATTTTACATTTTTCGGCTTCTGCAGCATCAACTTTAAATAAAGTACAGGCACAGCGTTTTGCAGCTTAACAGAAAACAACGAAAATACTTATCTGCATACTGCAAGTAACCTGGCTGAACATCTTTTAGGTTATGAAACCAAGTGCCAGTTAAAGTAGCCTTTTTTAAAATATTTATTTTTCAGATAATGTTTTAAAAGATAATAATTCTTAAAAATCCTCTACGTAAATTAAAAAAGTTACAGAGCCCCGAGGAAATATTGTGGAAAACACAGGAACTTTCGAGTGATATGTGCAAGATTTCCCTTCACTCCCAGTGCCAGCAAAGATCCGTGTTCCCTACACATTAATGCATGCCCAACTCGGTACGTATCCGGTGAAGACACTGCCTTTGTGTATTAACACGAGTACAAAAATAAAAACACGGGCCGTTTGTTCAAACGTACTCTACTCGTACAGTGCATTTCAGTACTAGTATTTAAGATCGCAGATTAATACTGGTTCATTTCACAGTAAGCAGGAGAAGAAGGTTTATCATTCGAAAAATGAAAAAAAGGGTTTTTTTACCTCTGATACGCACGAAGCCGCCTGCCAACAAAAAGCAACTTCACATACCAGCCTCCAAACAAAATGACTTAAAAACTTTCGCGCCAATCGAGTTTAAAACGCTTATCGTTTTAAAGACAGGCTTCTATTTTCTTTTAACTTTAATATTGCTCACAAAATGCTCCAAAGATGCTAGAACAATTTAGTCCAGACTTTGATTTTAATTAAAGTAGAACTAGGAAGAGAGAAAACAATTTATAATGACTAGTTAACTCGATAGTGAACATTTAGCAAGCATTTTAGAGACAGGCTTAAATCCCCGACAAACTACTTAACCCTATCCTCTTTTGAGCTTCAAAAAATTCAAATCAATTACCCTTTATATTGACAAATATATTGGGCTAGACTTCTGGCCATTTCCTGAAAATACTCAGTGCCCACGGAGAAATGCTTTGTCGAAATGACGTCGATATCAAAAAACGATGGATATAACTGATCGATCCAACGTAATTTTGTCTCCTTTTCGACGAGATCGAAAACTCCTCGGTTTGAGGGGGCAGTATCACTTCGAAGCGATCAGTTAAATCGATGGCTTTTAGATATCGACGACATTTTGATATGTCATTTCTCACTGGGATGTATAAAAATCTGTCTAGTAGGTAAATATCCGTTAAGGACCTAAAATGATTGATACGGTCGATACATTTTTCAAGGGCAAGAAAATCTAGACGGACTCTCATTTCCTCAAATATACTATAACGGCGTAAAGAAAATAAAATGTCGGTTTATAAAAGGAAAGCAATCAGCCAACCAAGAGACACCGATGAAAGTCGAGCCTTTCTCGAGGCTAACTTTGCTCACCGCTATCTGCGTCATCAACCCCTATCAAGTTATCTTCAGCGTTCGCAATTAACACAGAGCTACGCTTAATTTGATTTTCGACTTCTAGGAGGCAAGCCTCAACCGAACGCTTTAAACGTTCACGTTCGCTTCTCCTCAGTGTCGCCTGATTTCGCGAATCCGTCATTTTTAAACGCAGTTAACAAAAGATAACCTCAAAAACAGCCCCACTTTTAAACTGCTCGTCTCGAGAGAGATCGAACACATATCAGATATACTAGGTTGTCTCCGAGGGTTATCAATTGAATCGCGGGTAAAATGTACAAAACCACGAAATCTGGCAACACTGTCCAAGGCGAGAAGAGGTAAGAAAAGTAATAATTCTACAAACGGAAAGTGCTACGAAGCAAGGCACCAGAACACGTTACCTGTAATCTGTAGTTGTTATCTGCAGCCGATGCTACTGCCAGGTACGGATCAAAATACATGCTGTGGGCAAAACAAGAAATCACATCAGAACAGGCTCTTCGGTCACAAGTTGTCAGTACTTCATTAAACTTCATTTTTGGTTTAATTGTTGCACATATTGGAAGCACCCAAAACATGAAACTATGACGGCCAGAATCACCGGGCCAAAGATGTCAATCCATGCAAATAGGGTTGAAAAGTTGTGTCTAAAACATGGGTTAAAAAAGTTGACAAGAAAAACTTCATGCTTATCAATGGTGCGCACCGTAGTTTAACAAGCTGATACGTTCCGTTACCACTAATCGGTTTTGGTGCAAGTCAGTAGAGATACTTTTAAGCAAGAATTGTCAACCGCAACCCCACAAAACCTCGACAGAGGGAAAGCCTCATTTCACATGCCGGCCACGTGGGTCTACCTTCACACACGGCTTGTGCACCAAACTAAGGTGTGTTCGAGTGTGTGCAGTCTCGACGGGGTTTCCATACTTACGTACTACCAAGGAGTTTCACACCCAAAAATCGACCCGACCTACCAGCTACTAAAACCCACACAAGACCGCGGTTTGGATGGGATAAACAAATATTTCACCTAACCTAAAACTTTATAGGGAATAGTTATAGTTTTCAACGAACAATCAAAAAAGGATGACTTGATTTATGACAAAAGTACTCGTTAAAGTGCTAACGTTAGAGGTACACACCGTGTGTCTGATAATTATGTAGCTTTCATCAAGCTACATAGAGTGAACATTTTTCCATAAGTTCAGTGAACGAGTACCTTGTTAAAAATCGTCTTGACCATCCTTTTTTAGACACCTGCGTTAAGCCTCGTGACATTTAAAGAGACGTTGGGAATCTCAAACTGTGATCAGTTTTCTTCCAGAGAAATTCTTAGGCTTTTTTAAACTCTTACCTAGTTAAAAAGAAACCCAGATTTTATATTCCTATGCTTACATTCTCGAAGGCAAGTTTGATATGATTCCAGATACTCCCGCGATTGAGGCACTCATGGTTTATGACCAAATAAGAAGGGTAAGTCATAGACAAGAAAATTTAAAAACTATTATCCAGACCCGGCCTGCTTATTCCAGAGAGAAAAAAAATCGGCGGTCAAAGACGATCCACTTTAAAACTGAGATGACACCACTCGTAGGATTTTTGAGTCACTTCGGAGAGCAGCTTCTTGAAAGCAGCTCCTCGAGTCTCGTTTGAAAATTTTGATCTTGATTGTAAGTCCCTAATCCCTTATGGTTGAATAGTTCCCTTCATTACCGATATTGAGTTCGTCAGTTCACAAGTTTTGGACACCAGTAAGGCAAACGTAAATCCTTCAAATATTGGAAAAAAGTATCAGTCCAAAATCGCAAGTGCAACGTGGTTGAAGTTTAACTTGATAGACATGAAGCATTGATACAAAACCAAAACAATAAAAAGAGGCTTATTCATAATCCGAACTCCGCGGAGACTCCAAAGCGCCGCTAATTCGGATAGGGCAGCATTCTTTTCAGTCTGAATTGGCATCCGTCAGGGCGACGACTAAACGAACACACTCAGTCATAGAAATAGACTGAGACATACACTGAGTTATAATAGTCAGAGTATAACTATTTCTAAGTTCAAAAAAAAAAAAAAAAATCGTTGAACATTTACATCTAACATACGTGAAGACCTATCCAAATTGCCAAACCCGATATTTTTGTCTAGGAATCGGTGGAAAAGGGACGGTACGATAGGGGGACCTTATGGTGTCCAAACCAAGTATCCTGAAGGGCTCGACTCTGTGTTGGGGGTTTCCCTCCCGCCCGCCCACATACTCACGCTGGGTAGCCCTGGAGGGCAGTGCCCTGGAGGGCGGTGGCTGCAGCGGCAGCCGCCAAGGGCGCAGGGTGTCTAGCGAACGCAGCTGCGGCAGCCGCGGGGAAAGTGGCGCGGGCGCGGCCCCGTTGTATAGCCACCCCACGAAGGGCCGCTGCTACGCAAACAAACCATACGATACCATGCAGACACACCAAGAGAGACGGAGGAAGTTAGCAGGTTATCTCTGGTGGGGGATTCTAGGCGCGTCTCGAACGACGCGACTGCACTCATGGCAGTCTAAGTCTCGCATGCCGTCCAATGAGCACACAATGTGAGTGAGAAAGTGAGTGAGACAGAGAGGTTGCAATCACAATCCAAACGCCCGTCCGGAGGGAGACAGAGAGAGGGTGGGTGTGAGAAAAAAGAAGACCACGGGTGCTGGTTGACACACATTCCTTCAAACACGCAATTTTCTCGAGACGCTCCCAGGTAGCTTAAGACGGAAAATCATTCTTAGGTTCGTCCCTTTTCATTCAAAATTCCTCAAATTTATTCAAAATTCCTCGAATTTATTCAAAATTCCTCGAATTTATTCAAAATTCCTCGAATTCATTCAAAATTCCTCGAATTCATTCAAAATTCCTCGAATTTATTCAAAATTCCTCGAATTCATTCAAAATTCCTCGAATCCATTCAAAATTCCTCGAATCCATTCAAAATTCCTCGAATTCATTCAAAATTCCTCGAATCCATTCAAAATTCCTCGAATTTATTCCAAATTCTTCGAATTCATTCAAAATTCTTCAAATTCATTCAAAATCCCTCGAATAAAAGCAGAACGGCGGGATGTAAGTCCCCGAAGCAGGGTGATAACTGTAACGAGGTGATACGCTATAACCATGAGAGTAGAGCGCCCTACTCTCATGCTATAACGGTAGAATCACTCCCGCCAAAAGTGGGAGACGTCTTCTGACGCCACTTGTTTGTGCGGGTTGCCTATTTACAGGGTGAAAGGCAGCCTTTTCTCGTGTCGAACGAAGCCGAACTCTTCCGGACTTACCCGACCAAGCTGCCTTTCATCCTGTAAGTAGGCGGCCCGCACAAACAGCAGGCGTCAGAAAACGTCTCCCGTTCTCTTAGTGTATAAGACCAGAATGACTCCACCGTTATAGAGCCACCTTGCCCCGAAGCCTGAGGTCTATTCGCGGAGGTTGCACAGGGACGCCAACCTCAGAATGATTTTCCTTCTGTGTAATCAACTTTTAAAAAAATCGACCAAAACAAAAAACTTCCAATATCGCAAACTTGGTATTGGCGACCCTTCAAAAAGAACAAAAATATAGAAAACATATTTTAAAAACCTAACTTTAAAAACTTGAATTGTTCCCAGACTCGTGTTCAAATCCGTGTAGTCACAAGTTACTACAACTGAGGTTTAAATTTACTCTAACCACAAATTTGCTCCATTCATAAAAGGCCCATAACCGTTAAATTTTCTAAAATAATTTGAGGATTAAACTGACGGAGGAAATTAACGACGTCGATTTGCAGTTATTAAAATTACAAAGGTAAATACCAATATCCTCCTTTCTTCGGAACGACTATTACCCTTACTTCATTGCAATTTCTCACTTTGATGAGATACCCGGAAGTGGCGGTCAAACAGAAAGAAACCAAAACCCTAAGAGAAGATGGAAGGAAAACTCATGCATTGTACCTACATGCAGACCAAAACTACTCAAGTCCCCTTGCTTCGGTTCCATTGACTTCGCTTCCATTCCCAGCGAATCGGTGTAGAGAAAAGAAAAACACATCAAACCAAACTGCGAAGGGCAACTGCGCCCATCTTTTTTGTTTTGCAAAGTTAGGTGCCCCAGATAGCCTGAGAGAAGATCTCATCTATTTTAAACTTATGAAATATGCTATTTTTCAACTCACTTCAATAGAAATAAAGTTTACGTAAATTTCAAATCTTCACCAGAAAAAAATAAAAAAAATATGGTTGATGCCAAGCTTACTCAGACCGCTGAAAACCCCGCTAAAAACTGTATTCTTAAGCACACTAAACGACTATGTCACAGCAAAAGGCAGTTTTCATTCAGGAAGCGGCAAAACTCCTCCAAAATTAACTGAGGCCCTTAATCTGGATTTCACCTTAAAATAACGTAAGCTTGAAATACGGAAAAAACGTTAGAATTCAAATAACAAGGAATGTGAACTTCGTTTACTATTGCCGCTTCTCAGAACACAGCACATTTTCGTGACCACCCTCAACGAAACTTGGAAAACTTGATTCAAGAACATTCAATGCGCTTGAAACAATATTTAATTTCTTGAAACAAGCTTACAACGAGATATACAGGCAAAGGCTACCTGGGGCGAGAGAGCGCGAGCAAAACTGCGTGAAGTTCAGGTCGAGTGACGAACCAGCGGTGAGAGAGGTTAGAAAACTAAATTAACTGTCAAATACCATAACGTTTAGACTGCATGCATTGTGTGCTCGGAATCACTAGTGGGACATCTAAAAGGCTATGAAGAGCTTTTTACAGTAACAAACGACCGAACGGCATGCGGGAAGGAGGTGCGACAAGAGAAACACGCGTTAGGTTAGACATTTATCGTCTCGCTTCGATGTTTCTCGAAACGAGGGAGCAATATCGATCTATCGATCGATCGAGCGAGCAGTACCTCCTGCGCGCGGTGCGGGGGGTTAGCACCATAGGCGCAGCAGCCGTCGCTGTACTAGGAGGCGTGGCGAGGGGGGTGGCCGAAGCCCCCAGTAACGACCACGGTACCGCCGGTAGTCTAAACCCTGTACGCACATAACACTCAAGCATCTCAAATATATCCAAGCACCACCAAATCAGCTCTTCAATTTGCGAGGAAAACGTCAACAAAGGTCACCAAATCTGTTAATGGTCACTAATTCGTGTCAAGCGAAAACTCCGGATTTTTTTGAGTTTTTCAGGCTTGAAATATAGAAAAACAGTAATTAGGAACTGATACAATTTATGTTTTAGAGAAAGTTGAGGTGGTATTTTCAATTAACCCACTACCGCCCAGCGATGCCGTTCAGAAACAGAACACTTTATTTTAGAGGATCTTTTAAGTACAGTATTGTTACAATTTAAAAAAATATCACCCCTCTGGAAACTTGAAATTTAATAATTTAGACATTTTTCAAAGCTTCAAATTCGTATTTTCACGGACAGATTCCTTCCAACTTCTGTTAAGCTGAATTTCCCTCCAAGTACTTTGGGCTGTTATGGGTTAATACACAAAAAATACGCTGAGATTTTAGTCTATGAGTCAAGATTTGCAGAAGGTCGAGAACACCCGGTAGAATGAAATCGCCAAATATAATAATACTATTAGTCCTGTATTGCCTCGTGTATAAAGAGTAAAGGTTGCGCATACACATTTTTTTCATTGAAATTTGCAAGAGCGAAAAAAAAAAGAAATTTAATGTCTTTGAAAGGGCTTTTTTCTTCACATAATGCGACGCTGCTTTTAAAAGGTTTCTTTAGTGCTGTTTCTGAACGACATTTCTAGGCTGTTAGGAACTCGAAGATTTCAATGATGCTTTAAAGGCAGAAAAAATTGCCCACAAATTCATCATATCTCAGCATCAAAAGTTTCTATTAAAATAAGATTCCATCTTGAAGATCTTCCTTAATTTGCTGATGTAAAATTGAATTCCGACATTGGAACATTTTAAATGTGAAGAGGATTAGAGAAGCATCACTTTGAATCGTGAATTAAAGTATTTCCTTCTGAAGCAGTTTTGACAGATGGAAGATCGCCTGCTCCAGACGGTATAGGCAACACGCGCCACACCGATGTTGCGCATGCTGCCTATGCGATTAAAGGCAGGGGCTCCAGTTCTCCATTGCATAGCGCCTCAAAACAACAGCTTCATATGACTGGTGGAAACTTTAGAGCTTCGCGTAACAGAGGCGTTCCATTGGACTACACAGTAAAAACGACCCTTTTCTACCTAGACGCTCTCTACGGCGTAACAAAAGAACCGAATAAAATATCGTAAGTTCCTTAGGTTTTTGGAGGTGCTTGAACTACAAACAACACAGGAATAGAAACAAATTGTATGAGAACAAAATCACAATGCTCAACACAATAAAAACTTGCGCCTCCTGATATATACCTTCTTGGCTACCAGAGTCAAACTACCAAGTTGGTAGTTAATTTCAAGTAAAGATCTTGAAATAAAAAAATTAAAAAAACTACGCGTTATTTAGTGCACATGACCCGTGACGGAGCTTCTGCTACCTAGGGCGGTAGCAGATAACTGAATTGAAAAAGAGTTTATTAATATAATCACGAAGAGGCACATGATTTTTACTGTGATCAGCTTCAGCACAGCCAAAGGACGTAAGATCAGCAGCTTGAATTGAAAATTACTGCAACGATTTCGGTTAACTTACTGAGGAATTCGACCTCTAAGAAATTCAGCTATCTCTAGACAAAGATGAAATTTTAGGAAAACATAAGATTAATTTCATGTCCTTTGAATAAGTTCGCAAAAATTCGAAGATTTTTTTTGAGTTAAAGTTAAAATTGAGTTCGTAGACAATAGAAATATTACCGCAAAGGCTTTGAATATTTACGACTTTTATCATACTTTGGGGCTGATCCTTACTGATCTGAAATAAGCTGAATATTCTTG
>Ga0058701_10003462_pt1 | contig 12492 bp, 9 predicted proteins | sample AgamicOrMae_FD_97039 | JGI IMG/M metagenome (GOLD analysis project Ga0058701, IMG submission 97039) | Agave microbial communities from Guanajuato, Mexico - Or.Ma.e | ecosystem: Host-associated > Plants > Phyllosphere > Phylloplane/Leaf | place: Guanajuato, Mexico | collected 2012-06-04
GCGCGTGGGCCGGCTTGGGGCGCAACGTTTTTTAGACGTTGGACGCCTCGAAACGGGTGGCAGTCCGGGCTCCCGGCTGTCCATCGGCTTGGGTAACCCCTCGATGGGTCCCAAGCCAAGACCCGGGTAAGTAATAATTTTTAATTTTTAAAACCAGACCAACCGCTCATCGACCAAACTCGACAGCACGTTAGCATACCTGGAATCCCACCAGGCGTCATACATAGCGCATAGAGTAGACGCAGACGCGCAGTGATGAAGCTTCCGGCCAGACAGCCCTCAACAAGCGCGCGATCCGTGCTCAGTAGCGCATGCGAACCTGTAGACTGCTCTCCGGCCCACTACGGCCACCCGCCAAGGCTCTAGATACTGTCTCGAGCAGTCTCAAGTGTCCAGTTGACGAATAGAGCCCACAGCATGCAATTGTATCTATCTTGGGCTTGACAATGGCGCCCGGCGGCCCACCATCTGGTATATACACACCCGTATATCCCGACCCCCAATGCACTGCCCCTCCACCTCGAGCGTCCCCTCTTGGCTTCGCTCCCTGCTGGGATCTGAGCCACCCGCAAAACTCCCTCATGGCTAACCCTCCGGGGGAAGTCGCTCTAACAAATAATAGCCTTCTCGCCGGGGAGGCTGCCCACGAAATCTAGCGTTCCCCTCGAGGAGTGCCGCTCCACAAAGTCCATGGCCGACCCCCCGGGGAAGGCCGCCTCCAAACTAAGCTCCCATGGGCGTCACACCCTCAACCGCGCAGGCGCACGAGTGCCACCAGACGCATGCGCAAACGACGACGAGTGCGTCAACGAGACGCGTGGATCCAACCGAACTAGAACCACAAATCAAGAACCGCACTCTCAAGCAAAAGTCAGAAGTGAACCCGGAGAAAAAGTCAGAACCTGCAGAGGAAGTCGGAACTCGTAGAGAGCATCAGAGCTCGCTGTACACCAAACAGGACCATCAACGAGCAGCCATCAGCAAACCAACCTAGAAAACCCACTCATCCAGCCCATCCACGCACCAAGACCATCGGGCTCCTACACCAAGACCACGCATCTGTGGACTCGATTCGTCAAGGCCCTTGGATACAATAGCGCCTCCGGCGTCAGCCGACTCTCGTTGTCTCAGAGACGCTTAATATACTCCAAACGAAGCCTGGCCTGCCATCCGGACAAGCACCCGAGCGATAAAAAGGATGAGGCCACACAGGCCAAAACCCTGCTAAACCTGGCTGAAGAACAACTAATAGACGACGAAGCTGCGGCCACCAGGTACCTCCAGTCGGGGGTCCCCGCTGAGGTCCACAACTGTGCCGAGCTAGAAGGAACCGCCAAACTGATAAACGAACTCTCGGGCGATGTCCCCTCCTCTACAACCAACGAGCAATTAACACCGCCTCGCACCCCTGAGAGACCATCCACGCTTGCCCCGGGCAACATGCTAAGGTGGCTGGCCAGCACGAAGCGGACTCGAGGCAACAGCTCGCCACCTAACACCCCGAGAGTGAATCCCAGGTGCCGGTCAGAGGCCGCACAAATCGTACACCTCATCGACTGGTCCGAGTCGGCTGTTGGGGGGCAAATAGTTGCACGCGTCCCAGCGGCAAACAAACAACCCAGCCAAGCGGACAACGGGCCCGACAGCAGCCCTGAGGGCCCCCCTCGGCGCTAACCCAAGAAGGCCAAGGCCAGAGCCTTTTCATCGGCTGGCTTTCAATTGAGAGGGGCCAAGATGATCTTCAGTAAAAGCCGCGAACACGGCTCATCGTTCTTGGTACAATGGGCGGCCAAACCCTACTTAACCACCTGGCTTAGGGAAGAGGAAGTGGTTACCCCCTTCCCCCAAGCCTGCCGGGAGTATCTCAAGAGCTTGGCTTGCACCAGCCCCAAGGGGCTGGCGCACCTCGCTAGGAGCGCGGGCTCCATCATTGATCCAATAGAATAGAACCTCTCAAGCCAACCTCCGTCCGCCGGTCGCGGCCTTAACCGGCCACGATCGCAACCAAACCTTTATCGAAAAATAAACAATCAAAAACAAACAAACCCCCTCTCTCCTCGCCTCCGCAACCAACCTCACTCACTCACAACCACACTCACAATTCTGGAAAATCGCACATAAGTCCCCACGGACCTCCTCTCTCGTCAGTCACCACCATTCACCTAGGGGTCCACCGTCATCCCACCAGCACAATGAGTCGGGCCCCGCCAGGGGCAAGTCCGACGAAGACATAGCACCTGGCCGGGCCTGCCTGGGGCAAGGGCGCCTGTCTCATCAACCAGAGCCCGCTCAACCAGGTGGCGGCGCGGGCTCCCGGCCGTCCACCGGGCATGACACCAGTCATGACCGCATCCAAATACTTAACACCAACCAAACCAACCACCAATCAACCAACCATGGGAAGACTCAGGACGATAAACTGACTCACGAGGAAGGACAACTAAGGAGAGAGACCCCGGTACCAATAAACGGCGGACAAATACCACATAACCTACGGAGGCATCACAGGCAACACAACAACACAAACACATCGACAGGACACGGGAAAGGCACAAATAAAGGCTGGAGTGGTCGGCAGGATCCATCTCCCCCTGGGGGGCAGGATCCCAGCAGTAATGCTCAGCCGTGTGAGCCAGTGCATCGGCCATTACCTGACCGTTTCAGTCGACCCGAGATGACAAGAATTAGCCATGGTGGACCAGGAAGGGGGCAGGCAATCAAGACCCACAAATGACTGTCAGCAACGTTGGTCGAACCCTGCGCGCAATTTCCGAGGTGTGTCCACGGCCTTGTCAGCTAGGCTGGCATAAATGGCAAAACGTTAAATCAACTAACTAAGGGCTCTTGAGAAAAGTTAAGAGAAGTGTGAACTGCTCCATGTGATAGGGCCGGGAAGGAGACCTGAATTGGAGGATTTGCCAAGATACAGCATAGCAGGACACGAGATTGCATCGAGAGAATTCATCAAAATACTTGGCGTCCCTATAGACAAATGTCTGCAACTAAAATATGACACAGACGAGGTGATGGATAAAGTTAACCAGGCGAAGGAATTCCTCAGGCATCTCAAGATTTCTGGTCTAGTTACAAATATGCATGAGTGGAAAGAACTTTTTGAGTCATTTCTAAAAAGCGTCTTGGTGCACAACTATACGCCTATTTTGGCAATTGATGTCAAGGCACGCATTTGGGTAGGCAGGAATTTGGTCTACGCGATCCCATATGGCCTAGGCATTCATAGCCTTGTGCCACACAGTCTTATCCAGCTCCTGACTGGCCTTGACAACACAGAGGAGACTGTACAAGACCAACTTGTCAAAGGGGGCACAAATCTGAACACTGGAAAAGGCCTGAGACACGAATATCCGATGCTTGAGGAAATATTCCACCATGGGGGCCTTCTGAGCTATATAAACAAAATGGCAGCAAGACCATCAAAACCAACCGACCAGAATTGTCAACAGACCTGACAACACTAGGCAACTTTAATCTGGAGCTTGAGTTCAAATACTGTGAGGGAATCTTTCACAGAGCCGGGACTTTGGTCTGGTTGGTTGGGTCAATGGCGCGGAAACGAGCCTACCAAGGGCAACCAGAGGCCACTACCAGAGATCGGGCAAACCAAGGGTCATGTCGATCATTTTGCAGCTCATTCCTGGTGCTATTCAACAACATAGATAGGCCAAGTATTATAAAAGAAGAACAAATATCCAATCCATCATACAGACTTGGCTTCTACAACACCCTGGCGACTTTGTGGAAGAGATGCCAAGATAGCTCAGAGACCACAAACATTATTATGCATGAATCCGATAGCGCAATCATGGCACTCAAAAATATACAGAATGGAGACAATCACATTGTTAAGCTAAGAGAAAATCTGGCTAGATCACGTCTCCAGCTTTTTTAGCCTCCAAGGATCAGTGGACCAAGCTTGTCAAGATCATTCTAGAGAACCCGGAACCACCTGACCAAAAGACCAATATTTATGGCCCAATGTTGCACTGAGAAAGCTTAGGAACATTCGAAGGGGGGCACTGCAGGTCGAAAGGGCCAGAGACTGAATAACCAGATAACAAAGACCATGAGGCACCTATGTCCACTTGCAGCCCCCTGGATCTCACTCCCACTTGACCAACTCTCCAATCAGACGATCATTATGTTGACGGGACTTGTGACGGCCCAGCAAAAGATCTTGGTGCGTGGGGAGCTAGCTCCCCAGGAGACCAAGTACCCAGGCTGCCGTTGCATAAGGAACCCTGAATCTGACACCACAAGTACCCCGATCCATCGTATGACAACTTTACTATACCAAGACCGGGCAGGTTGGCAAGGCAAGAGAAATTATGCAAGGCAAGGATAAGTCGCTTACCAAGACCGAGCTCCTTCGCCAGCTCACCATACTAGCTATCTTACCAACCAATATGAGCACTGCACCTAGAGACCAAGAGACCAGAAATAAAAACTTAGAAATTTCGAACCCACAAATCTGTGCTGGCGTCGCTTCATTTTTTGCCTCTTCTTCTTCTAAACAAGGTGGTTTCTTGCTGCTGTCTGTCTATTCGTCTCCTTTCTCCTTCTCTCGGGCCCCTGGTTGAGATCGGTTGGCAGAGGGTCTCGGCAAGGAGACCATCTAACCACTGTACCCCAAGACCATTTGTCAAACTCAGTCCCCACAGGCCGCAAATGCGCGTACAGCTCACCTTGGGGACGAGTATGAAAGTCGGCCTCGAGGCCGCGCACGCCTTCAGTCGGGTCCACGGCGGGTGAGGTGACTGATGGAAGCATTAACACCGAGTTTGCTTCTCCAAACAAACTCGGTGGTCGACATGCCCCAGATAAGCCGTCTGAAATCCGATCCAGATGACATCAATTATAAACATAAAATCTGTAAACAAGCGACGAGAGACATCTCTCGTTGCTTGGCAACTACACACAAATAAACGTTTTGTGATTGAACCGGACGGGTATAAATACCGGCCAGTCCGATCACAAAATCAGTCAATTCTCAGACTCCAATAAGGAGACAAATATTGCACAAAGTCCCTACCAATCTATATGGTAGCAGAGGAAGCAGCGATACCACCACCATAGGACCAGACAAAAGTTCGAGTAGGCTGGTGCGATACCAAACGCCCAATATGGTAACTATTGTGTACCAGACGATGTCTGTGTAGCCCGTCATCAACCAATTAACCATTACATCTCCATTGCACATTCATTGCACTTCCGTTGCGCCTCTATTGGACCTCCACTGCACGTTTACTGGATGCGATAGGACCCCAAATCTGGACCCCAACGACCGAATCGAGGCTGTGCCCAGAGCGCGGCTTCTTCGGTCACTTCCGTCACTGGACCCCAGGACTCGACTCGCGGCTGTAGCGCAGCTTATTCGGCAACCGCTGGACCCCAAGCACCGAATCGAGGCTGTTCCCAGGGCGCGGCCTCTTCGGTGATTTCCACAGCAGGATCTGAATACCAGATTTGTGAACAAGAGGATCGCGAATTCGACCAGTTTTTGGAGGACCTAGAGAATGATGACCAGTTGAGGGCCAGTAGGACAAATTTGGGGGATGGGTGCAGCTGGGCAAATTCGAGCATCAAGCCCTGGATGCAACACAGGATTCCGCGTAAATCAGAGTTGCTAGGCCAGGAAGTACCGAGATCCGTGAGAGAGCGTCTCAGTTATACCGTCAAAATTCGATCCTTACTGAAGAGAAAACCACAAAACGAAGCAGACATCAAGGAGTGTCGCAAGATTTGGCGCAACATCGTAGTCGTAAAAATTGAAGACATTGGATACTCTATGGGCGATGTTGTATACTATTACGTTCAGTTGGGTCGACGGAAATCAAATTGAAGACGGAGGAAAGTATTTCAGACACTTGGACTTCAAGATACAGTCAGGTCTTGATTTGTTTAAATCTATTTGGGTAGTTAAGGGTTGTGCAGGGCCTAACGCACCCTTATTTGAGAAAATTGAATGAAATAGATAAAATTAAAGTTGCCAAAATATATAGTCTCCAGTTGTTGTAGTGTCAAATTATTGATGGTTTTAGAAGCCTGATCATCACAAAATTGTTCAAGATGGCACAAAGAGAAATTGTCCTGGCACAAGGAGACTCAAATCTCAAAATAGATTTCTGTGGTGACAAGTTAGAAGATGATAATTGGGTGGCATGGAAGTGGCATATGACTCGATTTCTGAGATCAAAGAACCTAATGGATGCTATAGAGGGCCAATTCGTTGGAATCAAGAATGATGTGGTTCTGACACATATTGGAAAAGCACTTTCGAAAAAGGCGAAAGGGCTAATTGTGGCACAGGAATCAGCCTATCAGGCATCGAGGATTCTCGAGACTGTTTATGAAAATAAAACAACCTTCGAGAAACAGGATTTGTTAGCCAAATTACATGGCTTTAGATTCAAAAGTAATGGTACAATAGCAGATGATTTCAGTGAACTTCAAACAATCATTTCAAGGTTGCGCTTACTTGGCCACAATGTGGATGATGACACGCAAATGAGTATCATTATGCGTGCTCTTCCGAAAGAGTTCAATTATCTCACGTCATTCAAGATGCTGCCACCGGCAACAAGAACTCTTGCTCACCTCACTGGAAATGTTCTCTCAGTTGCTCGTGAAACGCAAAATACAGCAAATACTGATGAGACAGCCTTAGTTTCGCAAATACCTTGGCAGAACAGGAACAATCGTGATAGAAGATTTTCATCTTCAAGACAGCAACGAACTGGATATAGACCTCAACAGGCTAAAAGGCGGTCAAGTCAGGATAACAATCGTGTGAGGATGGAAGGAAATTGTTACTTTTGCAAGAAACCCGGTCATTGGAAGAACGAGTGTGGGAAAAATCCAATGAATAAAGATAAGAATAAGAATCCAAATCCGTTCAATCAGAAGGCAAGACCACCGATGGAGAATCATCAAGATCATGCACCCATGTCTCTAATGGTTCTCGATGTTATCTACCCAGATAAATGGATTTTTGATAGTGGATCGTCGATGCATATGACATCAAACCTTTCTTGGTTGACCGATGTAGTTGAACTAACTGACCCTATAAGTGTAAAAATAGGTTATGGATCATACTTAGAGGCAACAGCAAAAGGAAAAGTTGTGACCAATGTAAGAACAATGGAACCGGTCTTCTACGTTCCGAAACTAGCAGCAAACTTGTTTTCAGCTAACAGTGTCATTAATAAAGGAATGAAGGTAGTTATGAGTGGGAACAATCTTGAACTGTTCAAAGATGATCAACCAATAGCCACTGGTTACAAAGAACACTTCAGCTTTGTGATAAACATAAGTGTTAGAAATGTCCATACTGCATTCGTTGCAACCCATGATGAATGGCACAAGCGATTCTGTCATGTATCAGCGGATCTAATCGATAAAATGCATAAGAATAATATTGTCGAAAGAATCAAGATTGGACAGGAGGCCCCAACTTGCATTGACTGTAGCTTGAACAAGTGTAAACGAACCAGTCATCAATTGAGAAGTACTCCAAAAACGACAGTACCTGGTCAAGTATTACATTTCGACACTGTTGGTCCGATGAATGTACCAAGTCTTGAGGGAAAGTCGAGGTATTGGTTACTCTGCAAAGATGAGGCTACTCGTTATAAAATGGTTGCTTTCGTTTCAACGAAAGCTGATATACCAGATCGAGTCATCCGACTGATCAAACAAGCATTTTTCATCACACAGAATCAATTAGTACATGTGGTGACGGATAATGGGACGGAGTTCACGAATAATGTTCTTCGGAGATACTTCAAGAAAGAGCACATCACGCAGAGAACATCTGCGCCTTACGTTCCACAACAAAATGGATCTGTAGAACGTGATGTTGGAACAATCACAGGAATGGTCCGTACGTTGTTGAACTCAGATCAACTTAATCGAAATCTCTGGGCCGAAGCGATTAGAACAGTAGTCTATGTCTTGAATCGATGTATCACCACTAATGATATGAACAAGACTCCTTATGAAAAGTGGTTTGGTAGAATACCTAATGTATCAAACCTGAAAGTCTTTGGACAAAAAGCTTTCATCCTTGATCATCAAAAACGATCAAAATTGGACCCCAACGCTGTTAAAGTAATCTTTGTTAGTTACACAGATACTTTCAATACATTTCGCTTCTACGATCCGAAAAAGAACCGCATTATCATAAGTTGTGATGCGACATTCGCAAATCTAGAGATTCAAGATTCGAGTTCACAGTATATCTTCAAGGATGATGAAGAAGGAATGAGACTCCTTGGAAGTCAGGCAGTTGTTGATGATGCCTCCTCATCAAGCAGTGAAGAAGAAGAGCCACAACCAAGTACATCGGGTGTCAATAAAAACAAAGGAATAGAGGTAAATCTACATGGTGGTATTGGTCGCCCAAAAGTAACTTTTCATCCAGATGTTAGGATTTACACAGCTCCTCTATCTGGGAATATGGACGATACTGATCCGTTAACCTACACAGAGGCAATGAACAGACCAGATAAAGCATCTTGGGAGACAGCAATCAAAGAAGAATTGGATTCAATCAATCATAACAAAGTGTGGAGGATTTTTGACAAGCCAGAAAATACGAACATTGTGTCGACCAAATGGATATTCAAGATGAAGAAGAGCCCTGAAGGCAAAGTCCAGCGATACAAGGCTAGACTGGTTGCCAGAGGATTCTCCCAACAATATGGTATCGACTATCTAGAAACATATGCGCCTGTTGCTTCATCAATCACCATTAGACTGTCGTTAGCGGCAATGCCATTATTCAAATGGAAAGTCCGTGGATTTGATGTTAAGACAGCCTTTCTATATGGGGGTCTAGACGAAAAAGTGTACATTGAACAACCGGTAGGATTAAATATACAGGAGGGCAAGGTTCTACAACTCATGAAAAGCTTATATGGTCTAAAACAGGCGCCTTGCCAATGGAATATCAAATTCACGAATGCCTTAGCGAATATTGGACTATTACAAGCGAAAGAAGATCGTTGTATATTCTATAAATCAAATCCACTAGTTATTGTTTGCATTTATGTCGATGATGGATTGGTGTTCTCATCGCAAGACAAAGAGATAGATATTGTCATACAGGCACTTAAGAGTAATTTTGAGGTTCATAGTGTCGATCCCACGACATACTTGGGATTCCAGATAAGATTCTCCGAGAATTCTGTCACCATCCATCAGACAGGATACATCAAAAGACTTCTCAAAACGTTCAATGTGCAAGATTGCACTCCTGCATCTGTGCCAGCAGCACAGGAGGGTAGAATAGATGAATCTCCGCCTGTTGATGATCATTACCCTTATCGAGAGTTGATTGGAGCCCTATTGTATGCTGCTGTCACAGCTAGACCAGACATAGCCTATGCTGTCTCAAAATTGAGCAGAAAATTAGTTTCCCCAACAGAACATGATTGGGAGGCAGCTAAACAAGTTCTCCGGTACCTGAAAGGTACGTCAGACTTGGGAATTGTCTATGATGATAAAGGGAACAAGGAGCCACTTGCGTACTGCGACTCTGACTTTGCCGGAGACCAATCAGGGAAGTCTACCTCTGGAAGAGTCGTTTTCTTTGGAAATGCCGTCGTCTACTGGAAAAGTTCACGGCAAACTCTAGTAACAGTCATGTGTGATAACACTTCGGCGATACACATTGTGAAAGACGAAAAGGCCATTCAAAGAACTCGGCATATGACAGTCAGAGCTTCATATCCGAGAGAACAAGAAAGCAATGGTGTTGTAAGAATCAAGCATTGTGAAGCTGACCAGCAAAGGGCTGATATTTTAACAAAAACAACAAGCTCCATCACATTCTTCAAGTTGAGGAAATTGTTGATGAACCTACTAACCATTTTCATAGTGATGGGACTAACCAATGGACAATTGTTTGAATTATCTGGATCTCTCCTCTGGAGATTAGTACCGGATAAAGTGGTATATGAGAAGACAAAATTATTCGAAATAAATTACTGTTTTCAAAATCCTTGTTTGTCGATCAAGGAGAGAATGGCTTATCAACTGGTATGGACAGTCCCGAATCCATATTGGGAGACTCAAGAAAAATGTTCTGGACTGTGGAAATCAAGATTTTCGGCCAACATGAAGCGTTTCATAAAACTGAACAACAATACTGACTATGAATTCGAGGATAAAGAAATAGAATATGATGACAGAACACCCATGCTATTTGGAGAAAATAAGGGGAGAATGCTCGGAGTATTTGTCGAAGGTGTTAAAATTTTGTGTTACACTAACATGGTGAAAACGGTGTGGAATTACTTCTCACCAGGAGAAGACGATGATCAAATAAGGGATCTGTTCAAGTCACAACAAACACAAGATAAGGTGATCGGAACCCTATTAAAGAATGTTGAAAACCTGACTAGAGAAGTTAATGGCATCAAAAATATGTTATTAGACTTATATGGGGGTTGGCCTAAACATGTCATTGCGTTCATAGCAATGACCAACAAAATCGATAGAATGGGAGACATTCTGGAGGTTATTGTAGACAAAGCAAGTGAAGGAAAAATAGATACGAAGAAACTTACCAAATTGTTGAACATCACTGACTTGCACTCGATATCAGAGGAGGATACCTCCTTCATTAAATTAGTCAAGTTAACAAATAATTGTGTCAAGCTTGTATTCACTGGTAATCAAGCTTCGAAAGATACAAAGGTCTATCGAATAGATCCTTTCAAAATCTGGACCGATCTAGCAGATAGACCTAGATACATGAAATATGACGGAGCCGGACTTATAATCCATAACCACACGAGTGATTGTACAGCAGCTGTACTAAATGAATACACACTATTGGAAGATGCTGTACACAAGATTGTGTTTGATTGTATTGTTCATTGGACTGACTACTTGTTTGGCTCAGCAGCCACCGGCTTTTATAGCCGGTGGCCCTGCCGCATTGTGCCGCAGTCTGGGCGGAGCTTCCGCCCAGACTGCCGCATAGGCGGGGCCTCTGATGCCGCAACCTAGGCTCCGCCTCAGGTTGCCCTTCCGCCACTACTCCCACTGGGAGTCAATGCCAGCACTGGTGTCGGGGCTGGCGTAGCTTCCACACACACGCATGGTGACACAACGTTGTCAAATATCTAAATTCAGGGATTCAAGGCTTGATATATGGAAACTTGAAACTGAAGTGGATGACATCTTCAAAATTCCACTATTAACACAATACAAACTTGATGGCGATAGATTCCACATACATTGTTTCCCTGACAATATAACAATAATGAATGGACCAGTGAGTGAAACACACAAATGTCCTACCATTCCTTTCAAGATATCAGTAGTGAATAATTTTTCGACATCAACAGAAACTATGATAAATGAAATTGTTATACCAAATATAAGTCAGATTACTACTGATCCAATGGAGAATGAAAATGTAAAAATGAGTGAGATCAATCTCAGTACAGATTATAGAGAAATGATAACAAATCTCTCTATGGCCAGAAGGCTACTCAGAGAATCATTCATTGTGAGCAGGGACGATGTGAAATTGACATTTGGATCGTTAACCTCATTGGCTGTAATCTGTGGTTTGGTCATAATAGCAAGATATGTGTATAAACACTATTCTGAGTCCAGAGTAACCGGAAGTGTGTTTCAAAGAAGAGGAAGTCCATTACCTATATCATGTAAATTAACAGGAGTTGAAACTATAAAAATGGATGAACTATCTGGGGCACAGGAGGGTGATGGAAGCAGTCACACCGAGTTTGCTTCTCTAAACAAACTCGGTGGTCGACATGCCCCAGATAAGCCGTCTGCATGCTCATCTGAGCATGCAGACAAAACAATCAAGTAAGTCATCTGGATCGGATGAGCATCCGATCCAGATGATATCAATTATAAACATGAAATCTGTAAACAAGCGACGAGAGATGTCTCTCGTCGCTTGGCAACTACACACAAATAAACGTTGTGTGTAACCAACCTACCAATCCATAGTGACAGATCAAAAAGTCGTGGCGCGCCGGCCGGCTTAGGGCGCAGAGCTGAGTGGCAGCGGATGCCTCAAGTCGGGTGGCAGACCAGGCTACCGGCTGTCCACCGGTCCTCGGCCCCTCGCCAGGCCCCGGGCCAAGACCCCGCAAGATAAATTAATTTTCATTTTAAACCAACCATCGGTAGGTAGGTTCCGTGGTCGGAACCAGAATACTAAGACACCCCCAAGAACCTAGAGACCTGGTCCGCACAGGCCATCAAGTCGCGCGCAATTTCGCACAGGGCCGAGTATAAAAGGGCGGCCACGGGGCCGCGGCGCGTTACTCTCTCCCGCGCGGGCGATTCGCACAGAAGAACTCAGGGGCTTTAGCGACGGCCGGCTTGAGGCATGAGCCAAGGGGCTTTGGCCGCCTGAGTCCAGGTGGCAGTCCGGGTTGTCCGGCTGACCATCGGCCCGGGGCTTCTGGCAGGGCCACCAGCGCC
>Ga0058701_10003463_pt1 | contig 12491 bp, 3 predicted proteins | sample AgamicOrMae_FD_97039 | JGI IMG/M metagenome (GOLD analysis project Ga0058701, IMG submission 97039) | Agave microbial communities from Guanajuato, Mexico - Or.Ma.e | ecosystem: Host-associated > Plants > Phyllosphere > Phylloplane/Leaf | place: Guanajuato, Mexico | collected 2012-06-04
ACCTTACCCTACTAGGTCTAAAGGCGTAGTTAGAGGTTTGGTCTACCATTTATCCGCTTAAAGTGAAATTAAACTGAGGTGAAACTCAGAAGTATAAAATCCAACATTCTGAGCTGAAGATGTTCACTCACATGTTTTCGGATGCCAAGAAAATGTTTTATCGATAAAGTGACAAAATAATTCATTTCTATCCGCCGGAATTCATTTATTCTTCGCTCAATATTTTTTCTTCTTACAGTAAGATAAAACTTTGTTGTTTCTATCAAAAATCATTTCTGTGGATATCTCTTGATCCAGGTTCGCAGGTCTGCATGTAAAATGTCCTGCGTATACTTGAGTAGAATTATACGTTCGTGGACTTTTCTCACGAACCGCCTTGTGCTGAGATAATCTGTCATAAGTAGGGATTGAGCCCACAAGTCAATTCAGTTGCCATGAATTATGGAACTATGTGCTGCACCTCAGCGGCTGAGGCAAGCCTCAGGAATCGAGAAAATGTCCTGAAAAGGATACGAGGCTTATTCAAATGGACACTCCATAGCGGATGCGACGAAACTACAGTAAATAAAGAGATCTAATAATGTTGCCAACTAAAACGTTGATTCGTAGACTTGAAGTGTTGTTTTAAAGTCTCCTATGACCTCATTAAAGGAGTCGCCTTGCTTTACATACTTGTTTTGGCTCTTTTCGTGGTATGAAAGTAACCAAAGACATTTAAAACTAAAAACTAAAATAAAGAACATAGCCCTAACAGCCCTAAGTATTTGGAGTGAAATTTAGCTTAAGAGAAATTCGAAGGACTTTTTCCATTAAATAACGCATTTTTAAGCTTTCGAAAATGCGTAAATTATGAACTTTCAGGTTTCCAGAGGGGTTATTTTTTAAATTGTTTCAATACTGAACTAAAAAGATCCTCCAAAATAAATTATTCTGTTTCCGAACGGCATTGCTGGGTTAATTACGCACAGAAAGATTTTCTGATGCCAAGAAATTTTCTCTTGATAACATTTTATTTTTCTGCCGCAATAATTACTTTTCTCGGCACAAGATAAAAAATCTTGCAGCAAGAAAATAATTTTTGTACGCCCCTGACAGCTAGGGGCCCGTTGCGAGACTTGGCTATCTCCAAAGAAAGAACCTCGGGTTCACCTAACGGTGTTCCTCATCTTAATCTTAAATAATGGAAAAAAATTCTTGGCATCAGAAAATATTTCTGTGAGTGTTCGTTCTGTCAGTAGTAAGAGTACTTGGCGAGCTTTCAGTAATGAAAAGCCCCAATTCAAGTGCACTTTGCTGCCTCTTGACATCAAGACCAGAACAATGAACCTAAATCCGCCTCAATCACTTATCACTCGTCGCTTGGGTCAGCCATCTTGGCATTGAGAGGCAGTATGGCCAACTTCGACATAATTTCATTTCCTCCTCTCGGTTTTGCATTTTCTTCCTCAGGACGACAGTAATTTATTGTGACGTGTTAAGGGCCCGAAAATACGGTTATATTTGCCCCTTGCAAATGGATGTCGTCATCGCAAAAGAGTCCTCCTTTAGGCACGATTTCTTATACCGAGAATTTTTTTCTTGACGTAAAACAATTATTTTCTTGCCGCAAAAATTGTGTTGTCACTACTGTATATCAAGAATAAAAATTCTTGGCGTAAGAATAAGCCATGTCTCCATTTTGGGCGGACGCTTCTGTTGCTACAACTTAAGTCCGTATGCGGTTTATATCCGTTCATAGAGGTTGAGCAATTTCTTTTTTAATCTTGAGATTCGTCTTCCAGTAAGAACAAAAAACCGAAATCTCGTTTAACTCGCAATGTAAAATCATAATCAGTCTGTCGCACTAGATACGCTATCATATAAGTACAGATAATGCATAAAAATACAATGGCCGTCCGTTTAATCCATCTGTTCGTTAAACCGGTAGAACTGCGAATTTTTTTTTTGAGGCGCCTGCGAACTCGAGGATAGGCAACCGCAACACACTAGTGTGTGTTGCGGTTGCCTATCCTGGAGTTCGCAGGCGTTCGTCCGTGTTCTTTGTGCAGAAATCGCGCAACATGAAAGGTTGCGTTGTCTAATTGTACTTTTCGTTGCCTGTTGGAGTGGGGAGATTTTGGGACGAGGCATAGGGCACCAAACATCTGACGTACGCGGTTGTATACGGCCTTCGTCAAAATGAAAGAAGATTGGATCAGCGAAAAACAGCAGGCATTCAGTTGTAAAGCGCTCGACTTGTATTGCACAAGTATCTTCTTTTTGTGCTTCTAAAATATTTTCGCCGCAACGAGGGAATGTATTTACCTAAAAACCTCGTTTCTGACATGAACTCAATATCGCAAATATTTTCAGAAATATTTGCGATACTGGAAACTAAGAAAATGGGAGGTGATTCTGAACGTTACAAATTCGTCGAAATCACAGCGGCATAGTTCGATACTATAAATGAACCTTCTTTTCGCGAGGCTTTTTTTCCTGAAATTAACGAATTTCAGGACAGCTTTCTAACTTGTCTATGTAAGAAAATACCCTGATGGTGGGAGTTGAAGTAAAAGTAAGAGTTCTCGGGTTTCATTGTGCCTCTATTTTCAGAGTTCCAGGAATTGATGTCCTAAGAGAGCCTCATAAGGAGAGAGGCGACAACTTATTCCCTGAAATGTGCGCTGATTGGTGGGACGCATGAAACCAGCAACGCTGATTGGTGGGATGCAAGGGTGACGTGGTAGTTGACGCATCTCTCACTTTGAGGCTCTTGTCCTGTCTTGCTAATGTCCTGTTTATTATGGAAATTTTCTCTCCAAATCTGCGCAGTTAAACGTTCAACTCCTTAGAGCAGTAGTTTTTGGAGTAAAGTCCACTTATTAGAGGATTTTTTTTTCTAAATTAAAGTGCAAATTTTAATTTTTGAAAATGACTAATAATTAAATTTAAGAAATCGGGAAGGTTTTTTTTTTTTGTGAATCTTTTTAATCATGTAATGTACGGTAAATTTTTAACATAGAGTTTTCTATTTTTTGTGTTTGAATTGAATTTAATCTTTCATCACGTAATGAGAAATGACGAGTTACAGTCGCGTAGTTTTGTTAAACCAAGGTTAGGTTAAGGTAGGTAAGGGCATGTGTCTTTTCCTTTGCTTTGCTCGGCTGTTGCCAAGCCTTATGAGTCTTTTTCCCTTTGGGAGTAACTGCCGCTGAGAAGTAAGCCACGTCAGGCTCGCTGACTGTTACATTAGGGTACCAGGTCAAGTTAGGTATCGTTCCTCGTTTCCTTGCTCCGATATTATTGCATCGCTATTTTTTTCTAGAAAATGTGACTTTTGTTAAGCTTGATAAGAGGTTTTAGATCGAATAGGTTTCAGATTGCTGTATCATATACTCATTGTGTTCCTGATTATGAAGCTATTAAAGCGACGAAAATATTATTTAATCTGAACTCTAAACGGTTAATCATCGAAACAATGTTTGTTTTCGTTATAATACTCTCTAGAAACCTTCGAGTGAAATTGGCTCGTTTAAACCAAAAACTGACCATACCGAAGCTTCGAGTTTTTGGTTTAAGAGAGTGAATTTCACTCAAAGTTTTTGAGTGAGTAGTGGGTCAGGTTAAGGGTATAAACTAACTCTGCCATCCCGCCGACCTCCTCGCAAGGTGGCATCCCAAACCTCCTCAGCATTAAAAGTACCTTAGCAACAATAAACCATGATCAATTCAGGGGAAGTCACCTCCAACGAAATCACGTGCGTCCAGGTGGAGCAGGACGGAAGACTCGCGGCCAGGTGGATAGAATGAGACAAAGAGATGACCGCTCCGTCACGGGAGGGGAGGGAGCGTCCTGCAGCCTCCCCCTCCCCTCCCGCGCCGCCTGTCTCTCTCGCCGGTGGTGTCGCGCGCTCGCCGCCACGCCAGTCAGTGTGGTTGGTGCCAGTCGAGTGCGGGACGCGAGACGTATCGGACGTGTTTCTTCGCGGTCGGTTTGTCTTTCGCGCCGGTCCTTCGTTTCCATGGTGACGCCTATCAGGTGTATGTGTGTGATATCAGTGCAGGGTGGTTTCAAGGGCAATCTGTTGCGCCCGTTGTGAAGGGGCAGTGATGTGTGCGAGTTTGAGCGACATGGTTTCGTTGCTCACACGTTCCTGTTTTCGAGAATTCCCTGTTGAGAAAACCGAACGAAATGTTATTGTTGCTCTGAACGTTTTCGCTGAGCTTAGTCCCACTCTCCTGACTCCATGTTTTGACTCAGCAATGTTGTTGATCAAGTTTCCATTTCTCTTGTCACCTTCACAGGAAAAAAACACAACCTAAAACGCCTTATTCCTCCTTCAACCTGTACAATACGCAAAACCGAAACATTTTTTTAAGCACATTGTATATTTGACCACAGTCCTTAACTGATCCTGTATTGTTCGTTTTGAAGAATCATAGGAGGATAAAATGACTAACATGAGCTACTATCTCAAGCTTATAGGGATTTTTTTTTTGAGTTTTTTTTTTTAAATTGTGAAACCTCAGTTTTGTGACGTTACTATCCTGTGATTTGTTACTTCGGCTTTTTTAATTTCCTTCTTTTTTTTGTTCCTTTTTTATTCGCCGGTAGTTTATTGTTAAAAATGTTATTAACTTGTTTTCGTTGTTTTATTTCAACGTAGGAAGCAAAAGATTCTGTTAGTGCTCCCCTTAAAAGCATTGAAGTATGCATTTTCAACCTTGTTTTTTCACCTGGTTTAACTGCTGTTTTCTACGTTCTCCAACATGTTTTATCTACCCCTGTTTTACCTTGTGTTTTTCTCCATTATTGCTTCGCTCGTCTTAACTACGAAATAATTCAGGCGGATAATACAAGTTAACAGTGTAGAGTCACACGCATGTTGACCAGTGTTGCTCATTCAGTAAGCTACTGTATTTCCAACCGCCCTGACTCGGACCTCGGCTCCGCTCGGACCTTGGCTCGGCTCGGCTCGAGACTCATTGCTTTTTGTACGATGACTCATGCATCCTGGGACATTCTACTTAGGGATTCTCGCTTAGCTTTTTGACCATATATGTTCACTGGTCAAACAAGTATCGGAAGTAAACCGATTTTGGCTTTTAAATAAGTTCAACATGTTCAAAAAATTGGCATTTTTAAAAAATGTATTAGAAAGGCAAAGGTATTCTGAGTTTGCTCGATCTCCTATCTCTCTCCAAAGTCCGTTTTTTGGCTCGTTCATGTCCGCCATTTGTAATCCGGAGTGTCCTTTTTGTATGGCGGTGACCCGGATTACAAGTGGTGGATCTGAGCGAGTGAGAAAACAGGGTTTAAAAAGGAAGATTGTGCAAACTCAGAATAGGGTAATCTTTACATTAAGGCATGTGTAAGTTCAAGAATTCCAGGATTTTTCTTTTCTGGCTCTTAATCTCTTAAAATGCTTAAATTGGATTTTTTTAAAATAAAAATGACGGAATATTGAATCGAGTAACTCTGGTGTGATCTTTGACCGTTTCTAGGCTATTTTGGTTGCAAAAAAATGTGCAAATTACATTTTTTAAGAATTACGCAATATTGGATTTTAGAAAAGTTAGGGTTCCTTGGTATTGCATCGTGTCCCTTGCAGATCAAGGTCATAAGCTTCCGCGAATTGTACCACCGATTTGGTTTCCTGGAGCAGCAACCCATTTTTCATTAGATTTCCTGCGGGGGGTCCTGGCACGTTAATTCTCCTCACTAATTTGGGCGGTAGAAACCCTGCGTTGTGGTAGTTGCGTATCTATGGATCGGTACTTTGCGCTTCCACTGCGAAACAACCGCGCTGGAATAAAGCCCTAATTCAATTTTGGCGCCAGTGTGACGATTCCGTGGAACAGGAAAATAGCGAGTCTGGCAACCTAATCATCTGGTTTTGACCAACAAAGTATTGTCTGTTTTGAATAGAACTAATCGTAAAAGTTGGAAACCCCAGATCATTGAAACGAAATATAGTTGACCTGTAATTGAAAGATTTCACGTCATAGTTCTTTTTTTTTTCTTTGCGAAATAGTGAAATATCAGCTGGAGAACAATATTTTGGACCATATTTTGGACGATATTTTAGATGTTTTGGACGCTATTTTGAAAGATTTACTGAAAGATAGTCTGGAAGGTATTTTTGAATATATTCTAAACGGTTATTTGGACGATATTTCAAATGATATTTTGAATTATATTTTAATTGATTTTTGAGACGATATTTTGGGCAACGTTTTGGACGATAATGTGGACATTATTCTGAACGATATTTGGGACGATATTCTGCGATATTTGAGACGATATTTTAGAAGATATTTGGGGCGATCTTTTGGAAGATTCTCGGAGCAATTATTGAGATGATATTTTTCAGATATTTTAAACGATATTTTGGATGATATTTTAGAAGTTTTGTGGGACGATTTTTTGGAAGATACTCTAAACGATTACTGAAACGATATTTTGGAAGATATTTTAAACGATTTTTGGGACGTTATTTTGGTCGATGTTTTGGACGATATTTTGGAGAGTTTTGAGCTAATTATATGCGGTTTCCTCGGCCAGACTTAGTCACCAGGAAAACACGTTTGTTTCGTTGGCGATTACTCACGCATTTTCTCTCGGAGCGTTCTGTAAAATCCCGTCAAGGGGCTTAAGAGGTCAGCGTTTGTGTTAACCTCAATATATTTACAGTCTCTTTCACATTGTCAGACAATCGCGAGCCGGCAATAGTCGTCTATTGGACAAGTGCTTTACATCAGCTGTCAATGGGTGTTTCCCTTTTGCATTCACGAGTTGACTGATTTATTACGGAGGAAGCAACGGAATAATATGACGGTATCACATCACAGAGACTCGATCGAAATACTAAAATGAACCGCTTTTGAAACGACGACTTGATTAGAACGAGTATTTCATCCCGGTAGCGCTTAAAGATTTGGAGTGAAGTAAATTTTCAGAGCTTCCACAATGGTATTTTTGTGTTGAGGATGTTTGATCAAACGGTCGAGTCAAAGACTGGAAAGATATTGGTACAAAATAACAACCTCTGTCGATCCCCATTGAAAAATCATGCCCTCACTGATTTCATTTTGACACCACAGAGCTTCAACAGTGAGGTTTTTTAGTCGAAATACATGCTCTTAAATGGCACCTTCGTAACTAGTGTCGAAATATGGCCGATGACGGAACGGTACATTTTTAAAAAGGGAATCGAAACAGCTTGTTAAAATATACGTCCTGTTAGTTTTTCATGTCCCTGTCTTTGATTTTATTTTTTCCCTTGAGAATTGTGTAAACTAGACCGTTTGATCCATTATCCTTAAAATGTCTTAATTTGATTTTGTTAATGTGAAGAAGTTCTTAACTTGAGGATTGAGTGGTTGATATTTTTGAGGATTTTTATATTTTTGTTTGAAACATAATCTATTAACAAATCATTTGTACATTTTTTTCTTTTTTTTCCTGTGAAAATGTCAATTTTAGTTAATGATAATGCTTCTCGCTTAGGTCAGTTGGGGCGTTAAACCGAGCCGTTTGTTTCGAATGTATTAATTTCATTAATTACCATCCGGTTTAATCAGGGGGGGATCATCCAAACACATGCATTCTAAATTTTGAAGGTTTTTTGCACTACCTTAAAAGGGTACCGCACTTGACCTTTAGGTTTCTAAAACCTTTGACCGACGTAAGGTGGAAAAAAGGAGGTAGGAAATGCTCTTGTTTCCAGGTAATATTCTGAGACGACCTTGAAGATAGTCGACGCAAGTCGAAGTGTCAACCTACATAGCGGAATATTCTAGGAGTGTAAAATATAAATGGGTCCCCAACAGAACATGAAAATTAAAATATGACGTCGAGATCGTGGACCATAGGAAGGGAGGATACTCGTTAAACTTTCAGGAATCTAAAGTACGGCAACGGTGGGGACATCTACCGGGAAAAATCGAGAAACAAGAACGCGGTGTAAGGTCATAGGGGGTGGGGAGTTTTGATAGCCGTCGCAATTTACGGGAAGTCCCCTACCCGGGTACCAAGGTTCCCAGGGGCGTGAGTGTGCAGCGAACGAGTATCTCTTCCCTCAGGGAAAAACATCTCATGACAAACTGCAACAAAGGGGACCGGCCTCAAACCCGGAAAAAGAAACTTGCCAAATTATAGCTGAAAAAAAAATCCTGAGTGTATTGTCAAAATTTCCCCACCGTAGGTCTATGAGAGCGAGCTCACCCGTTAAGCTAACTTAACCGAGGGTTTTTTCGTAACCTCACTTAACTTAACCGATGTTTATTTCGGAACCTATGACGCCTTTTTGGGTTAGGTTGCGAAATAACCCTCGGTGAAGGTAGGTTGCGAAATAAAATCCTGCGTGTGATTAATGATTTTTTTCGATTGTTTCTTGATGTTTGTTTCCTCGCTGATTATCCGGTTCGGACTAACTCATAAGCGAGTTTTCCTGTTTGCTAAAAATACCGGATTTATTGAGATGTTTTCGTTGTAAATTTTTGTATTGTGTCGAGGACAGCTTACTGGGATTAGGTATGGATTTAGACACAGCGGCACACTTAAACCAGATTAAATAGGCGGCGGTTCGTAAACTCAATGAAGCTTCGCTGAAACAAAGTCGAAATCCAGATTTGCCGCCGACGATTTCCCGATGTCGCTGTACCAGCTATACGCTTGTATTTTACTAACTCGTTAGGAAAGGCTCATTTCCAGCCGGATTTCTCATACAGCTGAATTTTTCATTGTTGCGCCACGCCGGCGCCGTTCAACAGTGTAAACAGAGTAGCTTTGTTGCATTTCGATTGTTGACCCGACGCAAGTCGTTGTTGTCGACCCACGCGGCTAAAAAAAGGAAAAGTCTTGCCGGTGACACCGTCGGAAATTTAATAAGTTTATCTGGGTGACTCGGGGAAGCATATTCGTTTCAACCCAACTTAATGAGCACATCGGCACCATATTAGGAAGGTAGACTTCTAAATCTGTCGTAATGAATGCACTGCGGGACTTCCCAGTTTGCGACTCTGCTGTGGAATCACGGAACGATTTATTAAGACGCTTTTGTAGAAAACAAAAATCTAAACGTTTGCTTTTAACTCTTCGTACTGCAACTACAAAGTCCACTCTGAATCAGTGAGAGTCTGTGAGATTCAGTAAAGATTCACTGAATTTTAGTCAATACAGCACGATTGAATTTTTTCAGTGGCGCTGTATTGACCGAAATTCAGTGAATTTTAACTGACTGTGAGAGACTCCCACTGATTCAATTCATAGTGTTCCCACTTGCAAATATGGGAACTAGATAGAAAATGAAAAGTGGATCTACCTTTTGTTATCTAGGGACAAGTAGGACTGGACAGGGGACAGCCGGGGACAGGGGACAGTCAAAACGGGCTGTTTAGCCCACCTCGCTCGCGTCTGGGCAGAACAGGACGATGCAAAACCGCTAAAATCCGGGACTTAACTTGCTAATGGTTTCGCGCCTGTCCAGTCACTGAACAAAGACAAATTTCTCTGCCCCGAAAGCGTTGCTTATTATTCGACCGATTTTCGCAATCTGGGAATCGTTGTGGTTTGAAATCTAACAACGGATGTTGCCTAAGCTAACATACTTTTAAGAGAGTAAAATTGGACTGTTTTTTTTTTGTAAATTATAAATTAAAGGTAAAAAATCATTGCTGATGAAAGAAGACCTCAGAAGAATATAACTTCGACGGTAGAAAATTCCATTTTCGCGTCCCGAATGCGTTGGTAATTTGCTCGGATCTCTAGTAAATTATGCGGTCTCACTCATAATAGTTTTATTGTGTTGTTTTTTTTTTTACTCGTAACATCACACATTTTACCTTCCCAATGCTTCGTGACCAAATTATTTAGCACGTCCGCTACTCTTGAAAAATATCAGGAGACAATCTCATTTATTTGAATTCCAATAAAGAAGCCAGGGCAATTTTTGTCTTTAGGGTTGAATTTTTCATTACAACTTAGTTAAAATTGATCATGATTTAAGCGACACTAAGTGACTACTGCCCTGACAGTCCGTCCGCGTTAATCAGGCCCGTGTCTAGCTTTGCGACTTTAATCTCCGACCCAAATTTCGTCGTGCAACCTGATGGCAGGAAATTCAAAGGATTAGAGCGTCGGTAGAACTTTTGCATCACCTCCATTATTTTTCTACTTACTGGAAATCTACCGATACTTAGTAGATATCAACTAATTTTCATTCAAAACCGAACTATTGAAGTGAATCAGTGGATTTGGACAGAATCGGTGGTTTCTGTAGATTTCTACTGATTCGTATCTAATGTGAAGCATACGTTCTTTTTCGTCTTATTAATGTCACTGCAAAGAAGCTGAGAAAAAGGCTACTTCGTTTTTGTGTTTTCTAGACTGAAAGTCTTAAAATAGCTTATTCGACGTCGGTTTACACAAAGAACTTGTTATTTTAGACAGACCCTTGCTTCAGTACAGTATTTCCGTTAATTTTCTCGGAACTCCTCGCTTTGACGGCTGAAAGTAATCAGGAGAATTCACTAAGACAAATTTAACTGCGCGTTGAAAAGCGGCACCCGCTCGCAATCATTTAAGTGTTATATCATAATGGTAGTGATTTCGGAAGACTAGATTCCAGCAGCTGGCTGGGATTGAGCCCTTGGCCTAGGAAAAATGGAAGTGTGCTGAGACATCAAAAACGCCGTTTCTCAGTTTTCTAAAGTCCGTAAATTTGTTTTGTGAATTTTTCATGCTTCTTCGATTTTTGAGGTGATCACTTATCGGCACTGAAATGTTTGTCTGGGATGAATTCCAGTGTGTCATCTCTTAATTCGCACGTCGTTTGAATATAGACAAGTCTGGATATAAGTTCACTATAAATTTTTTAAGGTTGCATTTTCAACCTTTTGGTTCAACCCCTACGACGTTAAGTCGAGCGAAGCGAGGCAAATGCCACGTAACCTAACCTAACTTTACCGAGGGTTACCTAATTAAACGGTCGCCAAGCCTGGTGCTGCTTACTTCTCGGCGGCCGATTTAGGGCCGCCGAGAAGCAAGCGGCATCAGGCTTGGCGACAGCTGAGTGGAGCGACAGCGAAGCACAAGTGACTTTAACTAATCTTGGTAAACGGCAAGGGGCTTGGTTGGTTATGATACGTTAAGTTAGGTGGGATGCCTCGTGCCTCCTTCCGCTGTCGTTCCGCTCGAAATGACGACAGAAGGTTGAACCAAAAGGTTAAAATTTCTACCTTAAAGAATTAGAGTGTAGATAAGATTTTCTTCCATGTATCAAAATCGGTTCACTCGAACAAAGACGAGGTGTAATTCTATCACACCTAGAGCGAAATCCACTCGTAAAATTTAGCGACATCTGTTCTGGAGCTCCGAAGACAAGTTTTCTTCGCTTATTAACTCGAGATAAAATCAGTCGATTTTGCCACATTTTTCTCAATCCGTTTTACGTCTTGTTCTATACTTTCAGTCTGATAAGCTGAGATCGCATTCAAGCCAAACTATATGCTTCGTGTCCTTAACTCAACGTTCATTATTCGCACTTGTAAACCGAGCTATCAACTAAAGAGGATGTAAACCATAGCTCCACAAAAGGTCGTTTATTGACCTGACAACGACCTACCGATATGATTTTGGGGGAGGGGGGCGGAGGTGGGGGGATAGGGCAAGGTGTTCTGGCGGGCGGATAGCAGCCTCTCCTCGGTACACACTTGTCGAGGCGCAAGGCCCATTCATATATTGGCATTCCAGCTTGTCAAGTATATCTGCGAGGGACTCTCGTGGGACGTGTTCTGAGGGGGGGGGGGGACAAGGAATATCGCCGGAACACGATCATCGAATAAAACGGACCTAAAGATGCTGACTTTGTGGGGACCGTCTATAAGCTAGATGGGGCGATAATTTCGTGAGCTCACTGTTCGGTAGCTACCTCCATTTTTTTATGTTTTATTTTGCCAGTTCGAATTTTTTAGCTGTGCACAAACTAGCCCCCTTTTAAAGTAGTACCAAACCTGTTTTATGGTTATGAAGGTGGAACAGCGTAGTTATTTTTGAAGATAAACCATATCAATGAAAATAGTCGACAGCTCACCATGGATATGGTTATTCATAGCGGTATCGTTAAAAGTAACCCATTTACGCTCTTCCCCTGTTATACCTGCTCCGGTCTTTTTTTTCTCTCTCTCTTATATTTCCCCTTTTTTCCATCTCTTTTTACTTTTTTCGTTTTCTTCCCCTGTTTTTTTTTAATTTTTAAGCTTTTTCTTTTTTTCGTATTTTTTCTTGTTTTTGTTTTTTTCTTGTCTTCTTTTCTGTTTTCTGCTTTTGCATTTCCCTTGTTTTCATCTTTTTTCCCCTAGAATTTTCCTAGTTTTCCCTTTTTTCTCTTTTTCCTTTTTTCATTTTTGTGTACATTTTCGTCTATTTTTTTATTTTTTAATTTTTATTTTTTATTTTTTTATTTTTAAGTTCGTTTTTGTTTTACTTTTGGGGTAAACTTTACAATCGA
>Ga0058701_10003464_pt1 | contig 12490 bp, 5 predicted proteins | sample AgamicOrMae_FD_97039 | JGI IMG/M metagenome (GOLD analysis project Ga0058701, IMG submission 97039) | Agave microbial communities from Guanajuato, Mexico - Or.Ma.e | ecosystem: Host-associated > Plants > Phyllosphere > Phylloplane/Leaf | place: Guanajuato, Mexico | collected 2012-06-04
AGCTGTCATAAGCGCCAAAAACCACAAGCGCCAACGCCGCAAGCGCCAATCCGTAACCGCCAAACGAGAAAAGTCGCAAACGCCAAAGGTCTTAACCGCAATACTAACCTTGCCTAACCTAACATAACCTAACTTAACCTAACTTGACCTAACCTAACCTATACGAACTTTGGCGTTTGCGACTTTTCTCGATTGGCGGTTACGGACTGGTGCTTGCGGCGTTGGCGCTTGTGGTTTTTGGCGCTATAGAATGCCCCCCGCCGCGTGTAAACTGTATTCACAAAAACGCGCATGCTCAAAGGCTCAAAGCTTTCGCTTGTGAAACAACCAATAAACACTCGTCGGTGTGCCAGTTCCAGTTCGTTATTAAATATCTTGTATTGAATGGAATTTTACAATCTTGCGAATTCGATCCGCTATCAAAAACATCAACTAAGTTTGAGTCATGAATCACGCAGACTCAAAGTGATCCAGCTCAGCGACGCGGCGTGTAGTTTTTCCCTTTTTGCCGAAACATCGTAACCTTAATGGGTATTACTGTATTGATCGACATGCTGCACCAAACTTTAATGTACAAGATAAAGACTTATCTCCCTAAATATTCCAAGCAAAAGAACTCGTTTTTGTAAACATCCAGAATCCAAGGCGAATTCCTTTCGCTACGTGGATTCCACTCTCGCCTCCATTTTAAGCAACAAGTAAGACAGGGGGATCAGAGGTAGCTGGGAACCAGAAAGTAGCCCACTTCCTAGAAAATATCGTTAAATGTTAACCCATAACAGCCCGAAGTATTTGCAGTGAAATTTAGCTTAAGAGAAATTGAAAGGATTTTTCCCACTAAAATGCGCAATTTTAAGCTTTGCAAAATGCCTAAATAATAAAATTTCATGTTTCCAGAGGGGTGATATTTTTTAAATTGTGACAATACTGACCTGAAAAGATCCTCTAAAATATTTTTTTCTGTTGCCGAACGGCATCGCTAAGCGGTAATGGGTTAAGTCAATTATTGGACTAAATTATGTTGTAGCGGGTTGGAGCGGGGTATTAAATTATAGTATGTAAGGATTTAGATTAGAACACAAACAGAGTCTTCTTAACTATTATATAGTCTATGGGTATATGTATTTCATGCGAGTGTTCGGCATAAGAATATACAAATCGGTTGGGTGTAACCTTTTCCATCTCTTGAACATTAAAAAAAATCATTTTTATGCATGAAAAATAATTAGCGTTTCTTGGACAATGCCGTGTTGGAGTTAGAGTTTTTATCTACACATTTTTTTTCAGAAATCATCAATTTCTTCATTTATTGATTCATCACTGTCAAAGCAAGAATACGTCGAATTAAAAACAAATTGAAATAATGGAAAAAGTTTGAATTCATTTCATTGATACTGACGGTTTTCACAATAAGGGGACGACAATTAGAATGATGAACATTCTAATCCAGGCGTGGGACGCCAGCTAAAAAACTTGTCATCAGCTCCGCTTGACACATAGAAAAACATGAACTGCCCACATTTCTTTACATTAAATCCTATTTACCTGCAAGTTTATGCGAAAAGTTAAATCAAAACTAGCCTGCTGCCCTGTTGTGCAAACTATTACGTTCAGGGCGTTTGCTTGGGATACAGAAAGTTGTGTAAATGAATTAGAGTATGACTATTGGCCCAGCAGATCGTGCGTATTACAGTGTAAGGACTACTGACCCAAACTGACAAAGTAAGATACTCGTGGAACTTTTCCCCCAGGGGGCGAGATAGTAACAATCGCAGCTTTACAGAATAGCTTTATTTTGTTAACGCATCAAACTATCGAAAAGTGGAACACATTCTATTCAAAAGGAGATGCCGAGGCCTACAATTTTGTACAAGATACCGATACTTCGAACGGTTTTCGAGATAATCGATTTCTCTTTGCCTTCTCTAAATTGGTTCTCTCTTGCAACCCGCGCGTTGCATCAAAAAATTATCAGAACAAAATAAAAAGGAAACGGATAGTGCATGACTAGGCTTAAAGCAGATGTTTTGATGCTTCGCACCGAACAGTTTTCGAGCTAATACCATGATAAAAAAAAACAAAAAAACAAATTCGATACACTTGGAGACCGTTTGGACTTGGCGAGTGCGATTCGAATTCCACACAGATTTTGCCATATTCGGACAACATGGAAATAAATACACGTTAAAAAAAACTCGTAATAAGCGAAATGCGTAATATTTTGATACTTCAATGCTGTGCAACTACAAATTTCAAAACTAGAATTTTCCTTCTCTTCCGTAACCAAGGAAAAACTTAGACCCGGGTGAAGGACAAAGGCGGAAGACGCAAACTTTAAAACTGAAAAAGCGTAGACTGTCGTCCGAGTTTATGCGTTTTGACAAAATCTCCGTACCGTAACTTCCCAGAACTTCAGTGCAAAGAAAGCCGTTGAAAACAACTTTTGAAATCGGGAGTTAATGAAGTAGGTCAGTGTGAACGCACGCAAATTATTAGTACCTTTCACATGAGATACCGCAAAGTCTTGATATCTAACAAAACATGTTGCTCGATAGAGCGGTTTTCAGGGGGCTTAAAAACGGAATCAGACATCGATATTTTTAGCAATACGCTACTTGCATCAATATTTTCTATTGCCATTCATTTCTGGCGAGCTCTTCTGACCCGGAATCTTGTTGTTTCTAACTCGTAGATTGCTTTAGAATATCGCGATAGAAGGTATCGCATGACCTTAGAAGCTGTACTGTACATGCATAGATGCACTTCTAAAAGAATTGTACACCTGAACGACTTTGCTGCTCTACTCCAGTGTGTATGTTGTTCAATATGAGAAATTCAATATTCGCGAGTTCAAATGGGCAGAAAGATATGAGAAAAACAAAAGGCAGAGCGCACGCCAAAGATCTGTCCTTTTCCTCTGCTATCATCGTCTAAATATTACTTCTTGACAAAACTCCCATTTAGGAAAGTTTAGTTGGCAAACGATTTCTTTCCTCGCCGGTAAAAGGAAAGTCTTTTTTGGTAATGTAATTTCTCATGTCACTAAAAAGGGCAAAACAATGTCTTCCTCACAACTGACTGCAAGTACACAATTGCGGAACCAATCTATGTTTAGACCTAAATAAGCCGCATCGATTTTAAAAGACGAGCTTCTGAATTCCTCTATCAACCTTTCCAAGAGTTCCGAGAAGGCGCGTGGGCTCGCTTCTTGTGCTAACTACCCTGGCAGGCGCTATTCGCACCAAAACAGGCAGCTATTGTTCCTTGGGCTTTTCCTGTTAATTACTTGACTGACATGACGCGAGATTTCCGCCGAAACAGGCAATAAATCATACCTCAAGAAATTGGTCTCATTACAAAAAAGGTACTCGGCGGTTTTTCAGATCGCAAAGCATCCGGGCTTACATTTTAACATTTTCCTTCCCAGCCTTGGGACTGCGGATGGAACGTACAAATCTATGATAGTAAACAGATAAAATTTGATACTCGGGGATTTCCAAGGTCACTGATTGAAAATCAGTTCTCACATTTCGTAAATTTTCTCTCCACTTTCTAGGTAATGGGAGATGAAGAGGGTTTCAAAATAACACAGTAATTATATAAAATATGGTACTCGAGGTTGCTGATTAGGTAAATGTGACCTTTTAAGAAAAATCCACCCAAAAAGATGGGAGGCTGGGGGAGGAGCTTCAAAAAATAAATGAGGAATAAAATGTTCTATTTTGGGGTTTTGCGGTCTCTTCGTCTTAATCCGGTATTCGCTTTGGAAATTTCCACTCACTAGGAGGCAGGAGTGGAAAACATTAATAGGCCTACAAATGACATTAAAATTTAGTACTCGGGGCTTTTGTGAAGGCTGATTAAAAATCTTGTCCCATATTTCAAAAATTCGTGTCATTATTTTTCGCTCACCATTGCTCATGTGCGTAATCTTATTATAGAGGGCACCAGACGATCGTTGACGCTTCATCAGACCTCCGAATTCAGTTGACCTTCACCTCCAGAGAGAATCCATGACCTAAAAAAATAAACAAAAAAATACTTATTAATCCCAATATTCGAGAAAATAAGACGTGTTTCATAAAAATGACCACATACAAATCCAGCTTCTTTTCTTAACCACACGCACAAAGTAAATATTTTAATTGGAAAAAATCACTAAAGTCGACACAATGCAACGTTTTGCACTGGTTCAAGTTCACTCTTAAGTAAGCGTATCTACTACGTTAAGCCGTGAAATTTAAGCCTTTTCAGTTATTCTGCCCGCGTTGCATAATGCCATGAATTCCCAATCAGATTAGCTATACAAGATGATGGTACAGTAGCGGCGAGCGACACGGCTGGCGATGCAGGCAAATAAAACGGGCTAGCTATTCCGTTAGTATCCGTCCGCGTGTTTTTCGAAGCAAATTGTTAACCTCTGCGTAAGACGCAGCCGGGCCGGCCGCAGCCATTGCAAGAACCTCCATTCCGAATTTCCATATAGATGGTGTTTTACGGGCGGCAGGTGATGGGCCAGTGTGAGCTCTCAACGCGATCATGGCCTTGCTTGTGTCCGGATATAGGTGCTGTGATTTAAGAGTAGCAATCCAGGATACTTGTTACATCTAATTTTGTGAAGGTTCTCTACCAATCAGCAACGGTTTAAAACCCATGGACTGACCCAAAGGAAATTAGCCACCATAAGAAAGCCTCGGACCCATGTATTATTGGCATGAGTTTCTAATCTATATGTTTTTTCTCTTTTTTTGAGCAGAGATTTTACTTATAGCCATCGTTTTGGTACATTTCTACCGGCATCTTCCTAGAAGCGTCTCAAAGGTGGAAATTTCCGTAATTTCAGACCAGATTCATAATCATGCGACTTCGGAAAGTCTCGAATCTAAAGTTTTGCGTCTCTTGATTAACGAACGCTTAACCTCTAATTACCGGCTAAAATCACGTTCTAGACTCTGTTTGGTCGTGAACTTGGCACTCTCCAAAGGGCATGAATTCCCGAGAAAAAGGAACACAGGTAGCCTAGATTTCGAACAACCATTAATTAGACACATTTATAATTCCACAATTTCTGCCAAAACACTCCATTAGAGTCTCACCTATCTTTGTAAGTTGCGTGTTTGCCAATTCCTGTGATTAGATTTTCACGCAAACTTTTCCTTTTTCAAGGAAATCATCAGTCTGTACACATTTGCAGGGTCGTGTGTCCTTGAACCAGGAACCGTCCCGCAGGACTATCAGCTCACTGGAAGAACCCTGATAGCTTTTCCCCGTCTCTCTTCTTGACTGGAAAAGTTTTATTCTTGCTTTTAATGCATAACGCGCATCCTTATCTCGGAGCAGTTTCATTTGTGTGGCAACTTCTGTGAATATCAGCAGTGTTTCAACACCTTTTAGCGTAAATTCCTCACGTTCGTTACCAAGGCGCCTAGTTGTTTTTCATACGTACAGTTTCCATGCATTCAAATATTTTATCGGACACAACTATCAGCTCTGGGTGTCTCTTTGAACGTTTCCGGGTTAGAACGAGTTGTTGCAAGCGCAAAACGATCCTTATTAGCTCATATTTGGCGGGGCATCGATTACACCGTTCAAAGGTGGACTTCCCCATTTCTGGTACCTCATGAGCACGGAAAAAATGGTTTTGTTACGGCAACAAAATTAGGGACAACAAATACATTCTTTGTTGCTGCAACCAAAAATTTTGCTGCAGCAATCAATCGTTTTGTTAATAGAACTAAACATTTTGTTGTTGTAACAAAATATTTTCGTTATCCGTATTTTAACAAATGATTTTGTTGGTATAACAAAACCTTTTATACCGTGAAGAGATAGCAGACGTTGTCTCTGTTCTCGCAATCCGTGTGTAATCGGAATAAACCTCTGCGGGTTAGTTTGTTCCTGGGATGAACGACCGACACGTGTTCAATTTAAACGCTTGATTGCTTATTCGATCTCCGCTCAAGTCAAGCTCATCAAAATGCCATGCACAACTGCAGAGCATTCGATCATTTCTTGGAGTGGGATGCTGCTATATACCTCGGATTTGGGACCTTGGGACATTGTGTTGCGGCCAGGTCGACAGAGACGGAATGGGGGCTATTTCTGCATGGCAAAGCGTTAGACAAATTACCTGCATCTCTGCTAGAGCAGGCAAGTTTCAGATCTGTCCTGATGGAACTCCGAAATCAGGTCATCTCGAGAAGGGAGCCTAGGCGAAGTGAGTAGACGGGTCGGTCGGCTGGGAAATATTAGGGATACAAGAGCCACTCTTTCTTGCGCGACACGGAAACGTCTGTTGGGTGGCTCCAGTCAAGAAGAAGGTAGCTGCACGCGCTTTACTCATAACGCTATAGCTGCTGCACTGCGATTCATACCAATGTACGCGATGCGCGCTGTTGTTTATAAATCGTTAAGGGTCCCCGCGCGGCAACTCTAAGGAGATATTGACATTAAGTCACACAACTCCTCGAAGTTGAAGAAAAACAGCTAACAGACAGACGACTCCCGGTATCTTTAGGTTATTTCAAGCCACAAAAGCGGATTTTAAATTTAAAAATACGAAGTATTACTGTAAAAAATAGAACTTAATAATGCAGTTTGTTTATTGTTTCCTTCAAATTGGAGGCATTGCTCCGGATGGGACGTCTTCCTGGATATCTCCATTTAGCGTTGTGAGTAGAGTGCGTGCAGCTACCAACTTCTTGATGAGAACCTTCATCGGTTACGTCAAATTCTTCGAGAAAAAAAATGTCTAAAATCCACTTGACGGTTTTCAGGGTCAAGTTTTTTAAAGCGTTGGAAAAGTGAGGCGCGGCGCCCCGTGTTGCTCCTTAAATAAAATTTTGGTGGTGAGGTAAGAGAATGAAAGAGAGGATAACCACGAAAATGAGGTTAGAGGCAATGTTCAAGTTAAAAATAAAATGCAAAAATATGATAAAGAATGGCGAGAAATGAGACGACGAGATAAATGATGGCAAAGCACGGTGACGATGAGAAAATAGATTAAAAGAAGATGAGAAGGTAAAAGATAACTACGGATGGCGCTGAAAATTATAGACCGTCTAGAAAAGCAGGCCTTTTAGTGGACGAACTTGGGACCACTCACGGCTAGTCAAAGATCCCTCTGTGATTGGGCTCCCATACGGGATTTGCGAATAGCCATTCATGCCCTCGATCCTAATGAGAATCGGGTTCGGGGTTTGCTTTGAAGCTATGCTGACTGTAGCGCGGGTGAGTATTCCCACAGGCTGCGTGTCATTTGCGCCCGCCGTCTTCGGCGCAGCGACCCGACGTGCACGGAAAAAATGATTTTGTTACGGCAACAAAATAAGGGACAACAAATAAATTTTTGTTGATGCAACCTAAAATTTTGCTGCAGCAGCCAAACGTTTTGTTGATAGAACTAAACATTTTGTTGTTGTAACAATATATTTTTGTTATCCCTATTTTAACAAATGATTTTGTTGGTATAACAAAACCTTTTATACCGTGTGGGGTCGGCGGCCTGTCCCGGCCGCGTCGCTCGGCTTTACGCTCGATTCCATCCTCGTCCTCAGTTTGTCCTCAGACATGTGCCGACATAAGCCCCATCGAGCTCAGTGTCCTCTCCTATACGTGAGCCTCTTTCCACAAGAAGGGCATCACACCGTGAACACAATTCAACCTCTCTCTCCTTTGTATCAAGAATTTGAGATAATGTTGCACTTTTCCACAACCTTCACGCCAAATCCAATATCAACAGATCGTTGAAGGGAAGTCGTCCCAAGCTCGAAACACGGATGCATCTATTTTAATAATTTCGTTTACAGCGAGCCGCTTCTTGCAGCTCGCATGGGGACCTCGCTTCGATAGATTGATAAATCAAGAAATCCGCAGAGACTTTTTCCGATAAAATGTCTTTTCAAGATCGGCAACTCCTCAACGCAAAATGAACAGTGCCCCTTCATATCGATGGACCGTTTCTATGTTTAATGAGCCAATCGGGGAGCGAATGATCTCCAAATGTAGAAATCCTAGAGGAATGCAGTTTTGAAAATTAAAAAGTTTGTAGTTTCGGAGAATATTTGCTCCCCGGTTTACTCGGTTCTCACAAACAGAGAAATGCTTCATTAAGTAACTTTTTTTCTCAGTCCGATTCAAGGCAAATGAATAGATAGCAAAAGTGAAGCGATAGCAAGACGAAAGCAGAGCGATGCCAACACACTAAAAACTAAAACCTGTTTTCGGAAACCATGAAGGTAGAACAGGGAAGGAGCGTACTTTGGTTATTTTCAAAGATACCCCTACATGAATAACCATATCAATGGAGAGCTCTCGACGAGACCTTTTCATTGATATGGCTGTTGAGGTTTATCTTCAAAACTGACCAAATTACGCTCTTCCGCTGTTTCACCTTACCAAGACAACGTGTGAGACTACCTTAAACAGGGGTTAGGTTTTACTTTGAAGGTGACATCAAAGCGATAGCAAAACGATAGAAAAGCGATACACCAGGCACGTTATGGTTACCTTACCTACGCTTGTTTTCAATAGCCGTTACGTAGTGACAAGTTAAAACTCAGGTAGAACACAAGAGGTAGAAAATGCAACATTCCAAACCTGTGGTTACAGTTAAAAACATATTTAATGAGATGTACGAGACTTCAACAGGTTTTCGACAGAGGCACTTCGGAATCTGAACCTTGCACGAGGATTAAATATCAGGATATATTGATTTCATAAATAAAAACCAACAGCGTCTTGGTTATTTTTTTCTAGAGAAGAAAAAATGCACAGAAGAGTGAAATGCGGCAGAAGATGGTGTTGTCTTCATAGAATATTCAATAACATGCTCGCACTGTATAATGCACTGCAAATATTAATCTCGACTGAGGAAATTGCGGAGAGGCGCAACAGGAGAGCAAATCAGGTGCAATATTGCCCCTCTCAAAATTTCATACTCATACATTCCTTCTCGCATTCTTCCATCATAAAAAGTTATTTCGGCATAAAAAATGGTTAAAATTTCTCGCTAGCTTTGAGGTTTTTAGGGCAGATATGCCAAAGGAAAAATGCGTCCCTTATAAGCACGAAATATTGAAGACTTATTAAAGATATGATTCGTATGCAGTATGAGAAACATTTGGTTCGAGCTACGACAGAAAACTTGAGTTAAGTACAGATGTCGCCAATCTGATATTTTTAGCAAGTGTTTGTATTACTCCGTGCGTAAGGTCTCCTTCTGGCAGTGAAGGGTTAAATAACAATGACACAGAATTATTACCTCTTTACCTTACCTAGCCAAACGTAACGTAACGCAACGTAACCTTAAAATCACTGTAAAGACATTTCTTTTCACATATTTTTTTCAAAAACGCATTATAAGTCTGGTAGGTAAATGTCACAACAAGCAGTAAGTTATTATAATTTCGTTAGCTAATCTTAACACCTAATTTCGTTAGTTAAACTTAACAGCGGCGGCAGTGGAGCGTCCTTTACTTTTGGCTGGCCATAAAGAATTTTCCGACCTTGGACCGTTTTCACACTATCTTAATCGAATTGAAAGCGTTTTCTCTTTCAAACAGATCCAAAACCTTTATTTTAGCGGCTGGCAGACCGACAATACTAAACTTATCTTTCTCCGATCTGCGCAACAAAATTTTCTTTTGTTGTATTTTTTCTTTTATCTGACGTGGTATCCGTAGGATAAAAAACATGTTGACTGCTTTTAAAATAAGATATTAAATTCGGATTTAATTGTTGACAACGCTTACTTTTAGAAAAAAACGATTCAGGTCTTATTGTAATATTAGGGGAATGATCACCGACCTCTTGTCGGAAGTATGTAAATTTACAAAGTTGCTTCCTACCTCTTATGTTGTACCTCCAATAGAAAAGTCAAGCAAATCAAATGAGAGGTACAGAGCAGTGATCTCCATGAGAGGCGCGGCGAGAGCTGTCGCTGCCCGTAAGCCCAGTCCCGCTCCTCGTGAGCGCGACCTTATCGAGAGGGGACCTCTCGTAAAGGAACCTCTCGAGCGGTAGCCGCTCGCACACTACTCATGAGAGCTCCTTTGCCTGGCTAATGACCATTAATTTTTTAAGATAGTTACTACTGACGAGAATTAAGCGGCATCAGGCTTGGCGACCAATACACTGCACGGAAAAAAATGGTTTTGCTACGGCAACAGAATTAGGGACAACAAATAAATTTTTGGTTGCTGCAACCAAAAATTTTGCTGCAGCAACCAAACGTTTTGTTGATAGAACTAAACATTTTGTTGTTGTAACAAAATATTTTTGTTATCCCTATTTTAACAAATGATTTTGTTGGTGTAACAAAGCCTTTTCCACCGTGTGGGTTGCGCCTTTCTCCGCTGTCGCTGGTGGGCTTTGCGATGAAACGTGACACTCAAGAGACGGAAAATACTATTTTTTAAACCTAAATCGGTTGCCCGCACGGCGACATTAATGCCGAATTGCCTTTATGTGGCTTTGCCAGAGAAGGTTTCGTGTACACATGGATTACAACGCCAATAATGGAGTAGTCTGATGCATGTGCGGTTAATACAAGTAACGACAATATTACGGTGAGCACTCTGCGTGTTTACTTCGATATTCCACCAGAGATCGTTTCTCTCTATTCGGAAATATGCAAGAAAATAGGGAAGCGAAGATAATTCGATAATTACTTTGGACCGACGTCGTTTCTTGGACAAAGAAAGCGAAAACAGCTGATATTCGTTTTTATTTGTCCCTTTTCTTTACGGGGAAAATGTTTACACTTCGAAATCGAAATTCACTTGAAGATATAAGCTAGCTTTAGCCATATCGCTGAAGGTGATTGAGTTGAAAATTATTCTTAATCATCTTTACAAAATCTCGTCAGCGCAAACTTTTAGACGTCACTTCTTTTGACTGAAAAAGGATCATAACAAAAATTTTCGTCTCTTAAAGCTTCGTAATTTACGCTTAACTGATTAGATCAAGATTTACATTATAGCATTACCTTGATGGCTCCATGTGAAAAAATATTACACGCACAATCGTGTTCCACCTCTTTATGCGCCTGAAGTCACTTAGGAACATCTTTTCGTCGTATACATTTTTTTATTATATTTAGCCCCTAAAAAGTCTGTCTTAGGCTTGTTGAGTATAGGAATAACCTCAGCGTCTCATTCCCCATACCCGTCCCGGTTTGGGCGCAAGGGGCGTTAAAATAGAGCCAAGAGTAGCCCTATATTAAGATAAGGATATACATAATTTTAGCGACTCATTTATGCAGCCATGAAACAAAACTGCCTCGGGGCAGTTTTAGTTGAGGAAAAGACACAGAAAAGTAGCTGCTCTCCTATCGGACATAAATTTCCGTAACCCTTCACGCGGTTAAGTACACACGATGTTATGTACACTTACGCGGATGAGTTTCGTTCCCAATCAATTCTACCGCGGCGAGGTATTAACGTTCTGATCACGAGGGGGAGGATCAAAAGGTGGATTTGTTTTATCTCGGGAATAATTTAAAACTGGTGTTCCGCGAGACTGATATAAAATGGAAACGAAAAAATGTCCAAACAACCACATGGGTCAACGTTATCAGTTATTCGTTTTGTTGTCAGTTACTAACTCACAGCAACAACGAAAGTGTTTGAAATATTCGCCGCACTAGATTTGAAATATAGCTTTTTGCACATCGCGCGAGTTCCCTCGGGATCGTGGTTTAATGTTTCGAAGTGACTATTCACACGCTGCACAATTAAAAATGTGTTCGGTTGGTTTCCGTGTGGTCGTCACCTCCCATTTAAAATGAATTGGGTTGGTTTCCACGCGTTCAAGTCTCATTTGTATTAACATCGGCGTGCGAATAGAACTGACCTTTTCATTACATAAACAACGTATAAACAAGGTATGTCATTAAGTTTCCTCAGTTAGGTTGGGTGCCTTGTGCCCCGCTCCGCTACCGCTCCACGCGTTTATCGCATGGCTTGATACCGTTAACTTCTAGGTGACAGTTACCGAGAAGTAGGCAGCGTCAGCCTTGGAAATCTTCGATTACGCAAACATAGGTTGGTTTAGGTTAGTTTACGCTCCTTTTATCTCGCTTCCTTCAGATTTTTGTCGAAAACTTTGTGAACACAAGGACAATTCTACTGGACGGAGGAAAGTGTTCGACACGGAAAGTGTTCGACAGGGTAACTGGTCGACAATTTCGGCATTTAGGGTGCCGTTAGGTTCGGTTTTGTCGGACAACTTTCGTGTCGATCACTTTCCTACCATCTCAATTCTACCTTTAGAGTGCCTCAGATGACGCAATAGGCAACCTTAGTACATCGGTCTACTGCGTCTTGCCTATGCATAGTTTGTCAGGGGCTCCACTTATTTAGCTTGATTCATTTGCCTGGAGAACGACCTCCTAAAAATCTATGTTTCACATTGACAAGGACTCGGTATAAAAGGTTTTGTTATACCAACAAAATAATTTGTTAAAAATAGGGATAACAAATATATTTTG
>Ga0058701_10003465_pt1 | contig 12489 bp, 9 predicted proteins | sample AgamicOrMae_FD_97039 | JGI IMG/M metagenome (GOLD analysis project Ga0058701, IMG submission 97039) | Agave microbial communities from Guanajuato, Mexico - Or.Ma.e | ecosystem: Host-associated > Plants > Phyllosphere > Phylloplane/Leaf | place: Guanajuato, Mexico | collected 2012-06-04
ACAGGACTTCACTTTTCTCGCAGGATAGAGCGGCGCTTTTGGTACGGTGTCCCACTATGCCGAGTGTTATTCCATGGCTGCGCGCGCAAATTTTGTACACTTTAATTTTGTCGCGTAGTGTGCGCCCGCATGGCAGAGTGCGCGTGCAGCTGGCCAGGCGGGCGCAAAACTCGGCCCAAAGAGAAGCACAGCAAAGCAAATCAACAGATCAACTGGACGCGCTCAATCTGATTGCCAGCCAGTGGCCAGTCGCGCGCAGATAACGCCCAAGTGGCAATCAGTTGATGGCCAACACTCGTCCACTCGCACAACTCGCCCACTTTTGCACCACTCGTCCACTTGCGCCACTCGGCCACCTGCCTGCTGGGCCGCTGATTGAGTGCGTCCGGGGCGCCCTCAACTGCCCTTTGGGGCGCCACTGGAGCAGAGCGGCGCTCCTTCTGGCCTAGTTGAGGGCGCCTCTCTGACTAGCCGCCTCTGACTGGCCAACTCTCACTGGCCAACTCTCTGACTGGCCGCCCACTGGTGACACTCGAGCGCATTTAGTGTCGCCCACTCGAGCAGCCAGTTTGGCCACTCGACGCGCGCCGCTCGGCCGCCCTTTTGATGGAAAAAAATCGATAACAAGCGCGCCAGTGGGCCGGCAATTAGGTGTCGGCCGACCGCCCGGCGCGTTTGCGTCACCCAGTCTCTAGCTTTGGAGCTGCGGCCGAGCTTGCCGAGCTTGGCGAACTTGCCACACGCAGACAGCTCGCCGCTGCTGAGCTACACACACTCGCTCGCAATGGACTGGCCGCCGTCCAATTAGACTGCGCCAGATCGAGTTGGGCCCAATTTTCGGCCCCAACTCGACATTTAATGGGCCAAAATGGGACGCCAATGGACGCACGACGCTCACCTGCTGCTCCCGCCTGCAAATGGCCCCGATTTGGAAGCCAAATGTCCACTGTCGCCGCCAGGCCACCGGCTACTAGCTACTAGTGAATAGTACTAGCTACTAGTACCAACTACTAGTACCAGCTACTAGTACTAGCAACTGTCTGCTCTCTGCTGGCCTCCAGCTCGAGCTGGGGAGTAATTTGGAAAGCGGAAGTGGGCACAATGGAGGCCGAGTTGAGCCTCAGTCTACAGTCTGTAGTCTACAGTCTGCACTCTGCAACCTGCAACCTGCAGTCTCCAGCTTGCAGAGGAGGGCAATCAAACACTGGCCAAATGTATGGACGAGTGCATGTCGCGTGCAATTTAACGGGCGCCTGTGGAGTTTCTTTATGGCTTTGGGCTGAGCTTTGGCTTTTGCGTTCGCTTTTGCTTGTTGATGCAGTTCAGCGCAGCGAATCAATCAGCGCGCCACAGACTGTCTGCGGGAGCTGCACTGCGAGGGCGCAGACTGTCTCTCGCGCGCGCACACTGCACCGTGCAGAGTGCGCGCTGCAGAACCATGGCACCAAATTGGCCACTGTGCAAGGCGGCCGCAAAGGAGCAGCCCCGAAAAGGACCATCAGTCCTTTTGGCCACCCTGCGCCACAGTTGTGCTAGTCCCACCCTTTTCCGAGCTCGGGGCCCACACACGAGCCTGCGCCCGTTCGTTTGGGGCAATATCTCTCGCGCGAGACTGCCATGCGCCTGGAGAGACTAGCTAGTGTGCCATGCTCGCCCAGCGGCGAAATATCACGACCCCCCTGGAAGCTGTTAAAATTCGAACAACGTCACGGGCGGACATTATTCCAACGGCCTCAGCATTTGCCAAGCTCGGCCGCCAGACCTTTGGGGCCAGATGGAGACAGAGCGAGAGAGAGAGACAGCCTCTGACACAAAGACGCACACCAGCACAAAGCAGAAAGATACACTGACACTCTTAGCTCTGTGCCGCTCGGTCGAGGTGGCGGCGCAGCAGACTTGTAGAGGAGCTAGAGAGGCAGAGTAGAAGCAGAGTAGAAGCAGAGCAGAGGCGGACAACAAAATGGCCCGTCTGGTGTAATTCAATTTGAGACCCATGTTTGTTGCCTCATCAGGCGGCGGCTCGTTGGGGCTGGCGCGCACACAAAGGGGCCAATTGTGAGCAGCGCGTGACGTGCTCCATCAAAATGGGCCATATCTTGCAGGTTACTTTGCGGCACTGGAGGAGAGGCCGCCGGCGAGCTCGAGGTGGCGCCTTTGAGAGTTATGCGAGTCAGAGGGCGGCCGCCAGTTTGTGGCTGCGTGCTGAGCGCCCGCAAGTTGCAGGCCACAACACACTGTGTTTGGTGCAGACTGTGCGCGGTGCACACAAGCTCACAAGCTGCAGAGTTCAGTGCGCGCCGAATTTTGCGCTCAAGTGCAGAGTGCGCGCTGCAGACTGTGTGCAGTGTGCACTGTGCTCGCTCGGCTGCACCACAACACGTGCTCTGCACCAGTGGGCCAAATTGGGCGCCTCTTTTTTACATTCTCGCTGCTGCTCGAAAAAGCTCCACTGAAAAGGCTGGGCTTTAAATTGGAGCTAGTCACCAGTGTTGACTCTGCAGCCCAACACAGACGGGCCATGATTGGGCGGCCGTCATTTGGGGGCGCTTCATGAATTTTAAGAGCCGCTCGGGCGACATTTGTCCAACACTGGCTCGACATCATTCAGTCATGGCCATTCAATTGGCAGCCAGCGCGACAAGATTATTATTGCTCGGCCTTTTGTCGAGCTCGGCTGCTTGTTGTTGTTATTGGTCTGCACTTTTGGGGCCACTTTTTGAAGCCACTTTCTCCCAGACACAGTTTTCGAGCCACAGTTTGTGCAGCGCATCAAGCTCGAGAGTGTGTGCCCTTTGCCGCCCGAGCTCAGCCCAGTGGCAAGCTCCTCTGGGCTGAACTCCACGCACTTTCGCCCAGATTTGGCCTCCTTTTGGCCAGCTTTTGGTCGACTTTTGGGCGCCCAAAAGGCTTGCTCAGCAACAGAAGCAGAAGCAGAAGCCCACATGGACGCATAACAAGCAGCCAACAGCTTAATGCGAATTTCCAATGAGCGGAAGTGCGGCCAACTTCCGCCCACAAGGCGCAGGCAAGGCTCTGCTTGGGCTCTGTCGGCCAAAAGGGCCGCGTGCTGGCGCCCAATAATCAATCGAAAATGATGAATCGCTTGCTCGGCGGCGCCGCTTCCGGCCGGCCCGGCGGTGCAACTAGGACTAGAACTGGAAGTGGCGACCTTGCGGGCTGAGGTGTGGGGCGGCCATTGTTGTCATCGTCACGGGCGCGCGTCTGGCTTGGCGTTGGCGGCGAGCTGGTGTCTGCCGGCGACTGTCTGCCGGCCGGGGGAAAAGCAGAGGGGAAGCAGAGGGGGGCTGCAGGCGAGCGTTGGAGGCCAATTTGTGCGTTCGGGTTTTCGCCGCAGTGTTCGGGCGCGCGCTCGCAGCCCCGCCGCGCACTGCAGTTCGGGCGCGCGCTAACGAGCCGAGTGGGCGCGCGGGCCGCCCGAAGCAGCAGGCCCGCAGACTGTGCGCGCGGGCCACACAGTCTCTGCTTGCAGTCTGCAGCCTTGCAGTGGGCCGAATTTATAAGCGGCTCGCGCCAGTCCAATTATATGAATTGAATTGAATTGAATTAGCCCCAGTCCAAGCCGGAAAGGTATCGAGCTCAGTCCGTCTGAGTGCGCCAGTCTGAGTCCGAAAGCAAAGCGTCGGGAAAGCGAGACGGGCCAAAGTGGATGTGAGAGGGTGCCAGTTGGGCGCCAGTTGGACGCCAGTTGGACTCAGGAGGAAGCGGGAGACTAGGTTTAAGTAAGGAGTAAGTGCAAAGGTGGGGGCCAAAGTGGTGTGACTGGCGGCAGTTTAGGGTGTCCAGAGAAAGTGGACTGGCCATCTACTGGCAACAGCGGAGAGACAGGCAGCAGGCGGATTGTATAAAAGTGTCCATTGGGGCGCCCATTTGGAGCAGCAAGCAGGCTGCGTCTGTCTGGCCGCTCGCTCGCCAGATCGCCGTCCAACTAGTAGACCTGGCCACTAGTGGACACCTATTGACCCTAATGAAGGACATCAGCGCGAGCCGAGCCAGAGAGTGGGGCCGGCACTTGGCTGGCAAGGCGAGAGGCGCCCGTGCTTGGGCGCGGCGGGGGGCCAACAAATAGGCTCTGGGGCGGCGTGTGTGGCCAGTGGGCGGCGAGTGTGGCCGCTCTGCTGGCCAGAGAGCTGCCTCCAGTGGGGCCTAATTGAGAGGCAGGCTGCTGGGCCGCTAATCTGAATGGGCGCACCACATTCAGACCGGCAGGAGGAGGAGGAAGAGGAAGAGGAGCCGCCTGGGTGGCCGTGCAGTGAGCAGTGAGGAGTGAGCAGTGGACGCCGAGGGGATGCTAAGACGCGCTAAGGGTGGGAGAAGATTGCGCTCTAATTAAATCATGTCTTTTTCCTTGTCGCGCGCGCCACCCCAATGCAAAAGGGCGGCAACGCAAACACACTCTTTTCCTACACACTGTTTGCGGAGTGCAGCGCGCAGTCTGTGCGCACTGCAGTTCAAATAGTGCACTCTGCACTGTGCATTTCCCATAGGGCAGTGCGCACAGAACAGAGTGCAGTGCGCACAATGCACTGTGCAGTGTGCGGGCCGCCTGTGCACTGCTTGGGCCGCTCCTTAGGGCGCTCAATCCTGTGGGCTCCATTTCATCTGCCAGGTGAGCCCACATGGCCCGATGCGGCCAATTTGGCAAGCTCGCCAACACTGCACACTAGCTGGGAATCAAAGACGCTGGCCCGAGATGCAAACCCGGAGGGGCAGGCTCGGCGGAGAAGGCGCGCTCATGATGATAAATTGACATTAGGCCGCCCGGGAAGCTCGCCGTCTCGCCGTCTCGCTGGCTTGTGGCGCTCCGTCCGCGAAGGAGGAGCCCCAGTGGTTATAATTCAATTCGAGACTCGTGGCGGCAAACATGGCCCGCCGTCCAATTATCATGCGCGGCCCGCCTTGAGCTCAGAGACTCGTCGTCGAGCTTGCCAGTTTGGGCGTGTGAGCTCTGAATTTGGGCTCCTGGGGGAGGAGAAGGCGCCAGGCGGAGGACTAGGAGCGGTACGAAAGGGGCGAGCGAAGAGCTGGGCCGCAAAACAATTGCTTGGCGGCCGGCCAGCTGGACGCGCGCCCGGCCAGCATGATGAGTGGGCCCTTTGCACTAAATGATGATGATGAGTTTGGGCCGCCGAGAGTCGAGCTTTGGGCGGCGCTTTGGAGGGGCTTGCTGCTGGCGAGAGGCCAGCAGCGAGGACTGAGCAGTGAGAAATAAGGACTAAGGACTGGGAGCCGAAGGGGAAAGGAGCGAAGCTAACCGCAAACTGGGCCGCCCGGAAGGCGCGGCGCTCAATTACAAATGCCAAATTGAATGCGCCCCAAGCGGCGCCTCCGAGGCGGCCGAGTAACCGAATTAGCGCTGTTTCGTGTGTCAGCAGTCGCGCCAACCGAGAAGAGAGAGAGAGAGAGAGAGACGCCGGAAGGGGCGCCGAAATGGGCGGGCGGCCGAGCGTTATGAGAGACTGTCTGAGACGTGGGCCCGTTGCTGCACTGTGCCCACTGGAGCAGCAGGGCCGCAGAGTCGCAGAGAAGCAAGCGGCAAATCTTCGGCCGCAGACTCTCTGCAGTGCGCGCCACTGGTGCACGCGAATCACTGGCCGCTCGCTGCACTGCACACTGTGCACCGCAGCATCCACGTCGCCTTTCTCGTGCCGCCTCCTTCTTGTTGGCCCACGAGGAGCCCAACAGAGAGTCTTCCTGGCGGCCACCTGCAACTCGCCGACTCTGCTCACTTACCTTCTTCATCTGGTCGCCATTCGGCCCTGATCTGCGGCTTGCTGTGGCTCTTGTCTCTTGGCACTTGGCGCTTGGCAAAAATGGGGCTCTTGCTGTTCAAAGTATCTCCATTCAGTGTGTCTCCAATTTCCAGCCTCACTCTCTAACAGTTCCAGTCCAGACTCGTTCTCTCCGCTCGGCGTCGAACAGAAAGCTCACTCCTCCAAAAGGAAAACAAATGTCTCTTTGGAAGCGTCCACAGCTCATAGACTCTGAACTTAAGAGCAACCTCCTCTCAACCACTGCCGCCTGTCTGTTCGCTTATCGCCGTAAACCAAGCTCAACTCGCGCCTCTCTCGCTTGCTGAGCGCCTCTTGTTGCTTGTCGCCTTCGCTCTCGACCGGCCGGCCCAATGGTCGCTTGCAGACTGGCTCCTCATTCAGCCAAGAGGCCACGTTTTGGCGCCTCAGTTTCCCTTTGCGTCCAGCTGGCGCGTCTGCGCAGGTGCAGTGGTGCAGCGGTGCGTTGGTGCACAGGCGAGCAGCGCGCAGCAGCCAGTTGTTCGGCCACTTGTCGCTGTGCGCGACTGCCGCTCGCTCGTTGCGCGCTCGCAGACGCACTCTTGCACCAGTCTGTCTGGCGCCGCGCAATGTGCACTTTGCGCTGTGCACTGTGCACTCTGCCTGCTGGTGCCTCTCTAGCTGCAAAGCAAAAGCAGGAAGCCAGCAAGACTCCCATGGGCGCCCCTCGTTAAGTCGCGGCCCCAAAGTGGCGCCTCCTCGACAAGGTAAACACGTGCGAATTTTCGAACCGAGCGGCGAGTAAACAAAGGCCACCGGCAACTCGTCCGCACGTCCGCCCCCCAACTGGGCCCCCTCGAGCCAGCCGAGTCAGCAAGCTTCTGGCTGGGAGCCCAAGTAACTGGCTGGAAACAATGCGCCAGTTTCTGCTCCTCTGGCTGGCCACTCTGATTCAACAACATCCGCCGTCCAAGACAAACGGACAGAGTTGGCCTCAATCGACTCGCTGCCTGTTCGTGGCCGCTTGATCTAAGCTCCACCATTTAGAGTTTGAGCTAGACCAGCAGAGAATAACAACTGCAATCCCTCCATTTCTGGCACAAAATACACCCACTCTCAACGAGTGATGGCCCTCAGTTGGCCTCCAGCGCAAACAATTGGCCAATTGGGGCCCTTTTTTCGCCCAATGCTCCTCGCTGGAGCCGAGCAGACCACTTGGAGCAGTTGCTTTGCGCCGCTTCCGGCCGGCCGGCCGCCAAACTGATCAACGGCCAGCAGTAGACAAATTGAATTCCAACCAGAGCTCAGTGGGCCTCTTGATTATCGTTTTGTTGGCCCGTGAGAGCCAGGCCTTTGGAGGCGACAGGCGTGACGAGTCGCTAGGCGCGTGCACTGCACAGTCTGCACTGCAGAGTGGCCGCGTTGCAGTATACAACTACAGCGCACATTGCCCGCCGCTCACTGTGTGTAGTGCGTATTTCATAGTGCGTAGTGTGCGTTGGCCAGTGCGCACTGCACACTGTAGTGCACAGTGCGCCTGCAGACTAGGACTCAGTGTGGGGCGTGAAATTTCCGCCTCCAGTTGTGTTTGTTTGCCAGCCAAACCAAACCCAAATGGTCAAAAGTGGAGCTCGCTCTCTGGCGGCCAGACTGCAGTGTATACAGTCCAGATGTGCGCTCGTCTGGCCCGCCGGGAGTCCGCAAAGGGGGGCAGACTTCATCTGAGTGGGCCGCCACCCTTTGGGCTCGCTCGGGGCCTCTTCCGGCGGACCCATGGGCAGCCTTTGGGGAGAAACTCCCCCATGCAAGATCGATAAATGCCCCCTTTTCGCCCCAGTCTAGTGCGAGACACACGGAGTTTGTGGAACAAATTGGACGCCCACAATTGATGGTGGCCGCCACAGAGGAAGCTAGTTGCTGGGCCTTCTTTGTGGCGGTGGCCCAAAACCAGTTGGACTGGATTGGGGAACACCAAATAGCAAATAGCAAGTTGTCCGTCAAATGGGGCCTCAAAAGAGCCCCATTACAGTGGGCTAGTGTGTTGAGCGTTGGCGGCGGCAAGCTTGTCTCATGGGCTGCCAGTTGGGGCTGGATGGGGCGCCGCCTCTTCCTCTTCCTCCTCCTTTTCTGGCGAGCTTGTGGGCGCGCTCTCACTTGCCAGCCGGCTGGCAATCAAGCAACCATCGAACGACATCCGACGCGCCGGCAACGCCTAATCGGCAGCAACTCAATTTCCTGCCCGCCTTTCTCTGTTTGCCCACCGAAAGGAAATCCAGCACCTCCACTTTCTGCTTTCCGCTCGCCGCTTTCCACTTGCCGCCCACTGCACTCTCTCTTCAAGTTTATCAATTCAACACTGGCAACATTGGACTACTGGCTCGCAAATGTAATAGCAACGAGCTGGCGCCCAAATCGAGCCGGCCTCCAAATCGCCATTTGATGAGAGAGCAGCGCCAAGCTTGAGAGAGAACAGTCTGCGCCCACTGGCCACAAGGAAGAAGGACTCTCTGTCCGAAAGGCTTGAGTGGTGCCCATTAAGTAGCATTGATTCCTAGCAGACCCATTCGACTGGCTTCCATTCGTCCAACATACTAGCCCATTCACACTGGACGCCATTCTGCCGCTAATCAACACGCCAAGACCCATTCGCAGATCGACACTATTATTTATCAGCCAGTTTTAGAAACAACTCAACGCCTTGCCGCCTGACACGCCCTACTGAGCAAATCGATTCTCCTCCTGCTCTTATTCTCCTTATTCCAACTCGGAAACACTACCATCAACTAGAGCTTGAGATCTGACTGAAGTTGAGCTCTCCTCCACTGCTTCTCATGACACTGATTGTGTATTGTTGCAGCAGAATACACATTTAACATCTCAACAGTCCCTCGTGACCAAGTCAGTTGTTTCATTCAATTGTTTGACCGGAAACAGAAATCGGGATAAGAGAAAGGAACTTCTCGAGAAAGGAACTTCTTGAACTGGATTCAGAAATTCACAATCTTCACTCCTCACAAGTAGAAACGAACGAAATCTCTTGAGACAAAACTAACTACAATGAAAATGACATTAATACCTGAAAAATGGTCCCCACTTTTATACTAGTCATATTAAAGTTTAGGTTAACTATCTTGGACTTTAATTTGCATCCAGTCACTTTGTTCGTTCACTTGTTCTCACAGAAAAAATTCTCCAACATATTCATCTCAAATGGACTCTCGTCGTCGCTGGAGTCAAAATGTATGGGAACGGATTCACCATTTGGCTTGAAATAACTAGGCTCTGTGGCAGTGGCTAGATTCAGCTCCTTCCTGAACTCAGTTGGCTCCTTCTTCGTCATCATGAAATCCACACGACTCCATAGGTTAGCCTCGTCCAGTAGCATCCCCTTGTACTCGTTCATATCAACACGATTCAATTTAACCTTCAGTGGAGCCGCTAATCTGGGGTCTTTCAGAGCATCATGGTGCACATTCTTGCTAGTTGACAAACACAAATCCGGAAATGGGGATTCCTTGTCACCCCTTTCAAGCTGGAACTCGTTTGGAGCATGAGATTCCACAACATGCTCCTCCGAATCCGTTTCATCATCATCATCATCATCAACAATGGCTTTTGACTGGGCTCTCTTCGGCTTAGCTTGACGATGTGTCACATTCTTATCTTCATCCTCTGAGCTATTAAGATCTGCCACAACCGTGTTTACACAATCCATAATATTGTCATCCGCATGCTCATGTACCTGCTGCTGTATGGCAGAGTTTTGTTCAGACTGCTTAGTTGCTTCGTTTTGCTGCTTGGCTGTTTCCTCTTGCTGCTTAGTTGCTTCATCTTGCTTCTTACTCCCATCGGTTCTTAGCCTTTTCAAAGCCGCCGACGGTTGGTTCACATTCAATGGAACAATTTCTGGTTCCCTTCTCCTGTCTAGCTTAGATTTTTCTTGCTGATAAGTCTCCTTGCCTTTGTTGTTCAATAACAGACCACTGATTGAGAAACTTCTATCTGACGAAGTTTTGGCTTTCGACTTGGAAGCCTCAGAGCTTCTGACTGTATCTCGTTTCTCAAATTTGTCTGCTATAACCTCATGCTCATCAACAATTTTCGAGGTAGGCTTCTTGTAAGGCAGCCTGGCCGACCATTGTAGAGGAACACTAACACCTTTGGCAGCAGTGGCAATGGTGGGAGTAGTGCTTCGCCTGTCACCGGATGTTGAGGCTAACGAAGGAGCCGAATTCGATGATGATGACGATGACGATGCTTTGAGATCCGATGATTGAGCCTGCGAAGGCGCGGATGTTTCAGACGTTTTTGTGCTCGATGACTTCGCTTTGTCTGGGTCCCTCTTCTTGCTTGGTGAATGTTCATCGGAAACCCTCCTGAGATCAGAGCCAAACTGTTCCTTGTAAGATTTTTCCAAATTTTGTCTAAACACTTTTTCGTGAACAGGATTCAGAGCCACAGATTTTGCATATTCGGAGTTGTGGTTATAACTTCTCAAATGCTTCTCGGCCTCCTCTCTGTCACAAAGCGTCTTGTCACATAATTTACAATAATAACCATTAATTGGTATCAGCATATCATATCCCTTGTAAGTGAACAAAGGGTCATCGGTGGCGAATTCGCTCCTCTCCCTTTTGAGTGTCATCTGCTTCAGCTTATCGCTCTGCCCCTTGAGTGCTGGATTCATTATCTCGTCGAGATCTTGAACACTAAACGGCTGACGCAATTTGTTCGATAATTTAGCGCAAATGGATTTGTAGTAATCGTAACTCTTCTTCCGGTTTAATTGTTCCACCGTCGTTCTCCATGGAGGTTGTGCAGGCTTACTACACTGGGACATATGCTCTCGTTTGTGTAGATGCTCACAGTATTCTTTTATCGTTTGATAATGAGTATCACATTCTTTACACCATAAATCACTATCTTTAGTATCAAATAATGTTCGACTTTCGTCCTTCTCCGGAATCTCTGGGTTTGCATTGTTCTTTCTAGGAGGGGCAGGAGTTGTTCTCATACGAGCTGTTTGCTTCAGTTGGCGCTTATTCTGCAATGGTTGGACTACCCGAGTGGATTGGCCAATCTTGTAGTTGAACTTAGTCTGCAATTTATCACGAACATACTTGAGTGCTTCGTCAAATTCTCTACATTCTTCAACATTCCTCAGTTTTTCCTCTTTGAGCTTGATAAATTTTGGTTGAACTTCCACATTCTGACCATGCGCTAGGCGCATAAAATCGTTCAAGTTCTTTTCAGCTTTATCACGGTTGTGCCTGGCTTCATTCATGTCTTTCTCAACCAAAGAGTATTCTTCAATCAATTGGTTTAGGTTCAACTTCTCACATCTTTCTCGGACAAACTTCATGATCTCCTTTTTTTGAGGCGCTGTGTCGTTGGGTGCCTCTGTCGAAGTTGTCGAAGATGCTGGCAAACAAGTTGAACTATTAACGCTAGACTCATAGAGAGGAGCAGAGCTGGTGTCTCGGCTGGTGTCAACTAATCCATTCCGTCTGAGATTGTCGAGAGGGGGAGATGCGGAAACTGTGGACTCAATCTGGGGAACGACTATCGATGCAGTTGGCAACGAGGTGGGATTGGAGATGACCGGCGTTAGATTAGTAAGGTTGCTGGTGTTCTGGGGAACAACGGATTGGGAACGAATCGCTGTGGGCTGGGTTGGTTTTGTAAGAGGCGTAAGGTGATAAACTGGTGGTTGTACATGATTAGTGATGACAGGATTGGCAGAGGATTGGTGGAGTAGAACGCCTTGGCGATGATTTTGTGGCATCTGCTGATGAGTAGTTTGTAAATGAACGAGGTTTTGCTGTTGGTGGTGGTTTTGTAGCTGGTGAGATACATGAAGATTGTAATGTTGTTGCATATAATGTTGAGGTTGCTGGATAGGATGACTTGGCTGGGCCAAAGAGTGATGCTGGTGCAATAATTGGAAGCCCTGGTTTTGTTGGTGATATTGGTTACTGACTGGTGCCATTGCGGGTCCATATTGTTGTAATGTACTGGTCATAACGTCTTGACTCTTTCTAGCTAAATCGGAAAATGATACTGGCTGCTGGACACCACCAAATACGGGCGGGGGAGGAGTACCCATGGGGAGAGGAATATCAGATGGTGATTGCCCAGACATTGTGGCTCTGACAAGGCATCAAAATATGAGATTGGAGATATATGAAAATAGTATGTGTACCATAAGCAATAGTTTTGTTCCTGACGGTTAAAAATGAATAGTTGTCGAATACAAATAGTAAAGGGCACTAAGTTATGGAAGTGTTGGTACGATTATTATTGTGGAGCGAGAAATGTGCATGCTCTCTAGGGCCGAGTTGCACGAGGACTAGCGCGCAATAGTTGGACAGTGCGATTACAGCGCACTCTGGCCCTTGCAGACGGCGGCATAAGTTTTCAGCACAAATGAAGCGGCCACCGACTGAGTTTAGGCCGAAACAAATCCAGTTACGGCAGCGCCTTTGCGGCGATATTGTGAAAACTCAGCTAGAGATGGAAATAGAGACAGAAACCCGATAGCTGTGTGCCTAAAAAGATGCAATTCACATCTAGGGGGCAAACGATTCTCAAGCTGCGCACAAGCGGTAGAAGAAGCTAGACAACAAGCAGGAGGCAGAGTTTAGCCTAGAGATGGTAACTGAACTGAAACTGCGTCGAGCCAGTCGGACTGAACTGCCGACTGGACGAACTGGCAGCTCATTTTTGCGCAGTTCAGTTC